>Ga0209777_10004656_pt1 | contig 16112 bp, 18 predicted proteins | sample FrelakmetHBP12HB_FD_187147 | JGI IMG/M metagenome (GOLD analysis project Ga0209777, IMG submission 187147) | Freshwater lake sediment microbial communities from the University of Notre Dame, USA, for methane emissions studies -HBP12 HB (SPAdes)... | ecosystem: Environmental > Aquatic >...
ACATGAAGGTCGAGGGGGAAACCAACAATGTGCAGGACCTGTTGGAAAAGGTCCGGCAGAGAGAGTGGGATGTTGTGGTAATGGACTTTTGCATGCCTCCTGAACCTGGGCTTGCCCCCAGCAAAGGAATCGGGCTTGAGACCATCAAAGACATCAAACAACTCCAGCCCGCTCTCCAGGTCCTCATTTTTAGCGTCTCTCCGGAAAGGATGGACGCTCTCCATACAATCAAGGCAGGCGCCTCGGGGTATCTCAACAAAGAGAGCGCCCCTGAAGAATTAGTGAAGGCTGTCCGCAGAGTCCATGCTGGAAAAATATACTTGAGCGCTTCTCTTATAGAACAACTCACCAGCGAAGCTATAAAGTTCCCCGACAAGGCCCAGCACGAGCATCTCTCCGAACGCGAACATCAAGTGATGCGAATGCTTGCCGAAGGAGAATCAGTCTCAAAGATTGCCAGGGAGTTATCGCGCAGCGTCAAGACCATCAGTACTCATCGCTCCCGAATTCTGCAAAAAATGGGCATGAAATCGAATGCAGATATTACACGCTATGCTATCGAACACCACCTTATCGAATAAAGAAGAAAATTAAGGAGCCGGTATGAAAGAACTTTTTTGCGTTTGCTGCCAGAAAAAGACCGAGCACGCCTTCTCGGTCGCGAAGCAAGAGTTTCATGCGATATGTTCGGCGTGCCAGCACGTCGTGAAGTTTCCGAAGGTTGCGTCGGCGCAGGAGCTGCAGGGAATGATCTATCTACACAACGAACACAACATCCCCGTCATCACGGCGGCAAAGGAAGAAGAACTTAACGCCGAGATGCAGGGCCTATTGAAGTCTCTTTAAATCGCCCTCGAAATGGCGGCGACCGCTCTGAAATATCTCTTCATCGCCGTCTATAAAGACGGCACGATCTTCGTACAGAATAAAGAGGACAGGTCTGCAACGGATCCCAAGCGCTCCGCTTTCTTTGACGTGGACCATGGGAATTTAAGACAATTCATTCTCAGCGGCAGTCACAAACGTCGTTATCTGGTCGATGTGACCGACGGGCATTTTGAGGTCGACGGCGTGCCGTTTCGCTTCCATGATCCCGACTCTCATCTAAAAACTTTCTGCCTCATATTCTTCCGTAAGCATAAGCATCATGCGAACGTCAATGTCCAGTCGGGCAAGATTGCGCGGCAATGGGAAGATCCGATCGTTTATCGGCTCGGCTGGGAAGCAGTTGACCCGTTCGGCAACAAGGTTCAACGAGTGATGGAGATTGACTGATGCCAAGCCAGACGAGAACCGCGACCGTAATTGTCAACGACGACAGCATTGGTGTCATTGATTGGGCTAATCCGGGCAATGCCGCCGCCGAGGACGGCAGCCTGTCGACCGTGCCCGGACCCGATGGCGATTACTCGCATTACCTTAAAGGAACTGTCTGCGGATTCACGATTCCAGAGGGGAATACCGTCATAGATGTCACGTTGAGGATTAAATGGCGTGACGCTTATGTCCCTCCTGCATCTACGGCGGCAAGTTTGAGGCTTGTAAAAAATGGGGTTATCAGTGGGGATGATGCGGGGGATGCTGGAAGCATGGATAAGATGCTTCCGGATAGTCTCACTTGGCAATCTTTCCAGCCAGATGATCCTCTTTGGTCTTTATCGCTCGGGGCTTCAGATATAAACTCAAATGGCTTTGGCTATGTCATCGCAATCTTTGGCATAGACCCCTCCTGCCATCCAGAGATTGATTGTGTTGAATTAACGGTCACTCACTCGAGTCCGACCGTCGACAGGACGCAAACCGGCCGAGCCCGGTTACAAAAGCCATCTGATAGAACCGTGTCCGCGAGGACGCGCGTCACCGCAAAGGACGATCGAACGCAGGCTGCGCGATCTCGATTAAGGAAGACGTTCGATCGTACGCAACCGGCGAGCTCGCGTCTCATTGCAAAGGATGACAGAGCGCAGACCGGACGGGGACGGCTAAGAAAGTCATCCGATCAAGCACAACTGGCGAGGACGCGCGTCACCGCGAAGAATGACAGAGCGCAGATCGGACGGGGACGGCTAAGAAAGTCATCCGATCAACCGCAATCGGCGCGGACGCGAATAGGAGGATTGTCGGATCGCACTCAGCCGGCGCGCACCCGGCTTACTGCGAAAGATGAAAAAGCTCAATCTGCTCGATCTCGCTTAAGAAAGTTGTCTGACCGAACGCAATCAGGCAAGACGTGGATCAATCTCAAGAGCAATGAATCTCAAGGCGGTCGGGCGCGGCTGAAAAAATCATCCAACCGAATGCAATTGGCGCAGGCGCGCATAAGCACCGTTGGGAATCCTACTGATAAATCGGTCGGAGGAGTCTCCTGTGTCATCAAAATCTCTGCGAGCCTTCCGAGAGCCGAAAATAGGACGACATACGACGTATCGCCTTTGCGAATCACTCTCGACGATTCGCCAGTCCGTAGCATAGTCGACATCTCCTGATTGAGAATTATCAGCGAAGGGAATTTAGTATGAGTCTAACGCCGGTTCTAAAGAAGTTTGAGAAATACAGCACGGACACTCTGGATTATGATTTCGAGTTCAGCAAGTTGTCAGGTACAGACAGCATCAACTCCGTCAACGCCGCCGTCTCTGGAGATGACGAAGAGCTGTCGGTCGACCATATTGCACTATCGGGAATAACCGCGAAAGTTTGGCTCGCCGGCGGGACCGCCGGAGTGACTTACCTGGTCAAAGTCCAGATCGTTTCAGCGGAGGGTAGAAACCGGACCTTGAAGCTGAAGCTGAGCATACTCGATTCAAGCGGGTAGAGTCACGTCGATCCCGTCCTTGGAAAATGAGGATTTGACATTCCCCGTCAGATATAGTATATTTATTGCGTTAGCCTGAGCAGGTCCTTCGACAAGCTCAGGACAGGGATTATCGAAATTCGAGTCCCTCGAGCGAGGACAGACAGGGATGTCTGTCGTACCGCTCGGGGGATTTTTTATTTTAAGGGATCATGCTTGAAGCGAGACGCAAGTTTTTTCCTGATCGGCTGCGCAGTCACGGCTGTGATCATGATTGCACTCTATCCATTATCTCATCCGGACCAGAACGCGGAGGAGACGCTTGATTATCTCATCGATGAGTGGACCGCATTCAATCCGTCCGTCAGCTCCGCCGGAATTCCCGCTCGCGTCGAATTACCCGACGCAAGACCGCATTTCTTCCCCGATACCATCAGGGCGCTTGCAGCTCTTACCGATCAATTGTACCACATACCACAAGGAGTGACATTAGCACAATGGGCACTGGAATCAAAATGGGGACGGTCCAATCTGAACGCATCGAATTATTTCGGCCTGACGTACGATGCAGTTCGGAAATACATGGCGCATCCGGCATGTGTTTGGCTCACAGAGAAAACGGTGACTCCGGATGGAGAAATAATCGTTGGGGACAGCATGCGATTTGCCAGCTTCACAAGCGTTCGCGAATGCTTTCTCGTGCACGCGATCTATCTCTCAGCATCGCCGATGTACGAGCGCGCTTTCAGGACGTCCTCAGCGGAAAAATTCACAATGATAATGGCGCGGCACTATGCCACTGATCCGGAATACGCGCACAAATTGATCGCAATCATGAGACGATACCATCTATGAAAACCAATTTAGGTCCACGCACACCGGATGAGACTCTTCGCGCTCGCGGGCGCATCGCGGAGTTGAGGGATATTCGCTGCCGCCTACGCTATGAGATCGATGTATTTTGCAAGGGCATCATCGATCTGTTCAGCCCATTAGACAATGATTGCGCCTATTGCGATACACTCAACACCGTGAGGTTACGGGTGCACACGGACGAAATTATACGTAAATCCGAGGTGCTTCAGCAGTCCATTGCCGAGGGGAGAGAGCTTGCGGCCAAAATTGGAGAGGTCTTTGAGTGAGTAAAAGATATTTCTACCTGATCGTCGCGACGCTGGGTGCCACTCTTTCGGGATGGTATTTCCCGCACAACTATATCGAGGCCTTCCGGATCTATGTCCTGGTTCCGGTCTTCTTCGTGTCGATCGTGGTCAGCGTCTTCTTTCAGGTGCTCATCCATTGGGCTCATCTCCGGCCGCTCATCTATCAAATTTTTATTGCCGAGATGGACGCCGAGCGGAAACATCAGGAAGCTGTACGGAAGTTTGTCCAGGACAAGGGAAAAAGTGTCAGCCGTGAACCATCGATTAGATTAGATACAGAGACAGAGAAGCATGGCGCTTAAACTGAATCATTCCGGACTCGCGCACGCACATGCGCTCATCAAAGCAGGCAAAGTCGATCGCGGAGACTCGTGGTCGTTCGCAGCGGAAGATGGCAACCGGATGTTGGGCGCGGACGGGAAGGATTGGAAATCGTATGCTCAGATGCATCTCGCTGAGGATACCTCCGAACCGGAAAACACGAAGAACAGATATAAGTATCCATTCGGTAAGTCTTCGACAGGCTCAGACTCGACAGGCTCAGACGGCGAGGTCTACCGTAAGGGCGTTATCGCGGTCAAGTCCCGCGCATCGCAGCAGGGCGAGACGGAAATCTCGAATGCAGCCGATGAGCTTCTTCAGAAGATCGACAAGAAAGATCGCGTGAAGGCAAAAGCGGTATTGTTGCGCGGCGAGGATGAGACTTTCGCCTGTGTCTCCGATCTCTCGCTAATGACGGAGGACGTTCCGACAGAAATTCAGATTCTTCCGATCGGCGAGTGGAAAGGGTACATAGCGAAGGATCCGAAGACTGGCAAACCCGTAAAGCAGACGATCAAAGTGACGCCCGATGACGTCGCCGAGATGGTCGACAATTTTAAGCGCACAGGACGCGACATTGTCATCGATTATGAACACCAGACCGAGAGCGGGGATGAAGCTCCTGCTTCCGGATGGATCAAAGATCTGATTAACAAGGGCGTTGAGGGTCTCTGGGGAATTGTGGATTGGACGGATCGGGCCTTGCAGTATTTGCGCGGGAGAGAGTATCGATTCTTCTCGCCGGTGTTCAGCACAAAAGGCGCCATCGACAATGTGACCGGAAAACCGATTGGCGCGAAGCTCTATAATGTCGCTCTTACCAATGAGCCATTTATCGATAATTTAAGACCGATTGTAGCAAAATCATTTACATCACCAACAGCACAGGAGTCAGATATGCACGAAGAATTCAAGAAATTATTCAAAGCCGTTTGCGCGGCATTGGGCCACACGCCGGATGACGATCTCGGCGATGAAAACGTGAAGAGTGTTCACGAGAAATTCAAGGCGCACGTTGCGAGCACGGGCAAGGTGACAAAGTTCAAGTCCGATCTCCGCTTGATCATCGGCGCCGGTGAACAGGCAATCGACGAGGAAATTCTTACTATCGCGAAGACAAAGGTCGGCGGGCAAGGTACGGATGTCGTGACACTCAAACAACGAGTCGATCAGCTCGAGAGCGAAAAGCGCACGAAAGAAGCGACTGATGCCTTCAACGAGGCGTACATGGCGGGCAAGATCGTGCCGGCAGTCAAAGATGAAGCGCTGGCATGGGCGAAGCGCGATGTCGTGAGCTTCAAGGCGTATCACGAAAAGATCGCGCGCGGATCCGCCATCCCAATTGACCGGATCGAAACCGGCAGTCCCGCTGCAACTGAGGTTGTGCTGACGGAGGAGGACAAGCACATTTGTAAAGCGACGGGCATCACCGAAGCTGCGTTTTTGAAAACGAAGAAGGAATTTACCGAGAAGCAGCGGCGATAACAGCAAAGCGACTTTAACAAAAATAAAACAAGAACAATTTTAGGAGTCTAAAATGACGCACATACTTTTAATTGTCGGATTGGCGCTTATAGCAGCGTTGGGTCTGCATGTAATGATCAAGCAGCGGGCATTCCCGCTTGCCATGACGGCACTTGCAGCTGACGGAGATTATCCGTCGAGGCCGGCGTTGCTGGGTGAGTATCCCGTTGCCGCAACCACGATCATTTACGAGGGCGGAATCGTCTGCCTGAATTCCTCGAACCTCGCTGTCCCCGGGTCTACCGCGACCGGTCTCATTGCGGTCGGGAGGGCTCGCAGCCAGGCGGATAACTCTGCCGGTACAGTCGGAGGCGAGATCAACGTCAGGGTTGAGTACGGTTGTTTCGCCTTCAACAATTCTGCTGCGGCTGACGCGATTGCCCTTGCGAATGTGGGATCAAGCTGCTACATCGTTGACGACAATACGGTCGCCAAGACCTCCGGCACCGCGACGCGTTCACTCGCGGGTATAGTCGTTGACGTCGATTCGAGCTACGTCTGGGTCTATATGTCGCCATGGGTCTACAGTAACGTCGGTCTGGTTGCGGCGAACAACCTCTCGGATGTTTCGAACGCCGCTACCGCGCGGTCGCATCTTGGAGCAAATCTGGTTGCCCTCACGATTCGAGCGACCGACCTTCTTGCCTCCGATGCAACGGTCTATGGGATATGCTCTCCGGTGGCCGGGACAATTACGAAGGTCTATTGGGTGCTGAAGGGTCACGCGCTCGCGACGGGCAACGCGACGCTCACAGGAAAAATCAACGGTACGGCGATCACCACCGGTCTAATTACAATCACGCAGGCAGGGTCAGCGATCGGAAACAAAGGATCGGTGTCTCCAAGCGCTCTAAATGTAGTCGCTGCCGGGGATGAGATCCAGTTTCTTGTTGGCGGCACGAATGACAATAGCGCCGCTTTTTCTGAGCTCACGGTACTGATTGCAACATAGTGAGTAAGCAAATGTTGGGCGGTCGGATGCCTGGCCGCCCTACGCTTTTAAAGGGCAATGAATCAATACACAATCACAGGAGTAACACATGAAACGCATTTTTTCACTCTTTCTCGTCACGCTGGTTATCCTGGCAGCCGAGCCTGCCTCAGCGGGACAGTTTGCGGCTTCAGGAGCCACAAGCATTCATCAGACCCCATGGTGGCTGATCGGATTCAGCCTGGGTCTCATAGTTACGCCCGGTTCTATTGCCGGTCTCACGACAGCCTTCAACACGATCTATAATAACGCCCTGCGAGCAGTCGAGCCGGAGTTCAGCAAGATCGCCATGACGGTACCATCGACGACCGAGTTCAGCACGTATGCCTGGATGGGACAACTCCCAGCCATGCGTGAATGGTTGGGTGACCGGCAGACGCAAAACATCTCCCTTTTTGATTACATCATCAAAAATAAGCTCTATGAATTGACCATCGGCGTGCCGCGAACGAAGATTGAGGACGATCAGTATGGCGTGTTTAATATTCAGTTTGCGATGATGGGCCGCTCGGTCACAATGCATCCTGACCAGCTTGTATTTCCGCTGCTCGAGGCAGGTTTCACGGCCAAGGGATATGACGGCCTCCCGTTCTTCTCCCTGATCCATCCGATTAAAGGCACGACGGTGTCGAATAAAGCCGTCACCGTGTTGACCGCGCCGAATTATGGTGCAGCCGTCGCGATCATTCTCGGAATGAAGGATTATCAGGGACAGCCGTTCTATACCGAGATCCCGGAGTTGACGCTCGTCGTTCCTCCGGCTCTGCAGGAGACTGCGCGCCAAATCCTGAACGCGAATTTTATCTCCGTCTCTGGCGGAAGCACGCAAAGCAACGTTTGGAAGGGGAGCGCGAAGCTGCTCGTCACTCCGCGTATCGTTTCCGCGACGGCGTGGTTTCTCATAGCGTCGTTCCCGCTGAAGCTGAAAGAATCGGTACAGGCAGCGGGCGCGGGATCGGGAGAAGGAAATCGACAGGCAGGCGAGCCCGAAGCAATCGGGGGCCTCATGCCTTTCGTCTACCAGCCGCGCATTCCAGCTGAGTTTGTCGCGAAGGTAAACCCGCAAAACTCGGACCTCGTCGCCAAGACGGATACGTTCGAATACTATGTCCGTCAGCGTGATAACGCGGGCTATGGGCTTTATCAGTTAGCATTCGGGTCAACCGGAGCCGGAAGCTAAAGTAGCCCTTTGTTTTTAATCCCGATGAGACGAGAGTCTCATCGGGGTTCTATTTCCGAAGAGCAATGGGATACTGCACAAAAACGGACATATTGAACGAGATCAGCGAGGAGAAACTCGCACAACTTACCGACGATGCGAGCGGTCAATCAGTCGACGATGATGTTGTAATCTGGGCGATCGAGAAGGCTGCCGGCAAGATCGATTCATACCAGTCAAAGAAGTTTCAAACACCGCTCAAACCTCCAATTCCGCCTGCAGTTGTCGGAGTGAACGTATCCCTTGCTATTTATTATTTGCATTATCGTCGTGCCGCGGACGTCGGCGGCATTAACGAAGCCATCAAATCCCAGTATGACGATGATTGTGCCTGGCTCGACAAAGTCAGCCAGGGAAGGGTCTCACTCGGGCCTGATCCGCCTCCGCCATCTGCTTCTACGACCGGCGGGGCATTCCATGCCGACAAGCGTAAACTCACACGGGACTCCCTAAAAGGTATGTGATGCGCGGCGAAGAGATACAAAAGCTCGAAAATTACCTTAAACAACTTGAGAGTATTCCTAACGTAGGACCGACGCTCCGGGAAATCGTAATATTCCTTGCCGGAGAAATCCAGGCAAATTTCTTTGCCGGCGGTCGTCCGGACGCATGGCCTGCATCAAAGCGGGCTGAGGGCGAGCAAGGCCAGACGCTGCTCGGCAGCGGCAGGCTCATGAGGTCGGTCAGTATGCCCGAGATCACATCCTCCGGAACGCTGTATCAAATATTGTTCGGATCCAACCTTCCTTACGCTGCCATTCATCAATTCGGTTTCGAGGGAGATGAAACGGTCCGGTCATTCACGCGGCGCGTCCGATCTCGTGACACGTTCAAACATGTGGAACGTGTCTCCAAAAAGACCGGGAAACCATACAAGCAAACAGTCGTTGCAAGTCCTGGGACGACGACCGTGCGCGGGTTCACGCGGCATATGACGATGCCTGCGCGTCCCTACATCGTCTTCCTGCCCGATGCGTTGAATACTGTCGGCCAAATCGTTGCCCGGAGTCTTGCGGCATGAGCGGATTTGCGAGCACATTCGGAGTTCAGGATGCGATTGTTAAAGCGATCCAAGACTATAATTCGACGCTTGCCGAGAACCGATTGAAAACGATCAAGCGACTCCCGTTTCAGTTTCTGGACAAGAAGGTTTCCGACCTGCTCGTTATGGAGCCGTTTGCGCTTCTGTTCTTCTCTGGACAGGCGGCGATCGAATCTGAGCGTCTTCAGTCGGCAGCAAGCACGATCCGTGAAATCAGATTAATGCTCTTCCTGGGGGCGCGCAAGGTTACCGCTAATCCGTACGACGATGCCGAGCGCGTCGTCCTCGGGCATTTGGACGGTATACGAGAGAGTCTTGACGGAGTTGAACTCACAGCTGTGGGAAGTCAGGACAGTTTCAATGTCTACTGGAAATCTGACGCGATCGCCTATGGAGACACCGACGGCGTTGTCTATGGCCAAGAATTTGCAATTTCTAAAATGTAACTCATTTTAAAAGGAGAATCACATGATACCGAATAAAGCCAACATCGACTCGAAGTTCAATATTGAAATCTGGTTGTCAAGCCGCGGCGAAAGCACCGACGAGAGCAAACCGTGCGCGCTCCCGACACAGGCGGCTCTGGAAGCAGCCAGCAGCGAGCCGGTTACGACCACAACTACCGGAACTACCGTTGCGGGCAAGTGGTATCGCGCCGGAATCACGCGCGAAGATTCAATCAAATTAGACGGAACGCCGCTTCAGGAGGTACTCCAAAATGGAGTCCCAAAACAAACGGGAATAGACCACAAGCTCGTAGCCGAGATTCTCGAAACGGACACCACTCGGCAGAACAACATTGAGGCTCTCGAGGACTACATGGTCGACATCTTGATAAAGTATCAGAACAGCACGCGGGTACAGTTCTTGAGAGGTTTCGGATTCACCCTTGGATCCGAGAATCCGTTTTCGAAAAAGAAGGCCAGCCATCTGAAGCTTACCGCCATGAAAGCATCGGACAAAATCAACCGGGTTGCTCTGGTCGTAAATGGGTTCCCGACCTCGGTTGCGGATATTTACGACGGCAACCTGCAAGCGCCATAAGCAGGGTCACTATCCTTAGAACGATATAAGAGGAATGCAATGATTCGACCGCATATTTCTTCCGGACCGGCAACCGATGTCTTCCTGTTTGATGCCGGTCGTCAGGAGCTGTATAACGTTGGTGCGATCAGAGAGGATTCACTCAAGGCGACCGTTGAAGTCTTCACTGAAATGTTGCAAGGCGGCTTGCCCAAGTGTACCGCCAAGGAGGTCAAGGGCGAACTCGAGCTCCTCCAGACGGCGGTCTCTGACCTCTCTATCTGGGATGATGTGATCGGTCGCGGATGCCATATTTGGATGTTGTCGAAGAGAGAGACATTCATCATTCGAGATACCGATTTCACTTTTGCGCCCACGGAGCCATTCTCTAAGAAAAAAGCTGCAAGCGGAAAACTCTCCTTCGCTGCCTCCGGCTCAAAAATCGGTGATGTCCTCTGGAAAATGCAGGGGTCATTCGATCCGACGGGCTTGATTTTGCTCGTCAATCCGACTCTACAGAAGGATGCGAGCCAGGCGCTGATCTACGATGTGAGTAATTATAAGAGGTCAATCGTTGCCAATGGTTATTCTACGCCGTCGGCGATGTGGGGATCAGATAAACTCTCCCTGAGCTTTGATGGAGTCAATGATTATCTGTCGAGTGAGGACACTGAGTTCATGGATCCCGAGATGATTGGGCTTGCAGATCCCAACAACCGCACATTCGGATCCACGGTTGGATCGTGGCAGACCCATAATCCCGCAGACACTTTCGCGAGTGTTTCGGGCGGCTATTCGGGCAATGGCGGCAAACTCACTATCGGCGCCGCTGCCGGAACAAACCTTTTAAGTCTTTGGAATGATTTTGCCGATCTCATCCCGGGTGAATCTTATCACTTTGAGTTCCAATCGAAGTATCAAACGGCATGGGCTGGGAAGGATGTCATAATCGAGGTTGGCGGTTTCACGTTTAGTTTTGTGCCTACATCTTCGTATCAGCGCATCGGTTTTGATTTCGTGGCACAAACGAATCAACGCGAGATCAACCTTTCGTGCGTGGACTATCCCGCGACAGGAAATATTCTTTGGATCGATTCACTCTCATTAAGGACTACCTCCGATCTCAGTCTCAATAACGGCGAGATGATTTTCATTTTTGCGGACCGTAACTTTGAACCGAGCGGCGCTGCCTACTGGCAGGGAATAGGGAATCATACGCTCGGCGCAGGGCAGGGGCGCGGAGGAGTTGGCACTTCCGCCATGAAAATAACTTCCACCGCCCTCGGAGATCGAATAGCGAACTGTGTGCGCTTGGATAACGCCCACTTCGCTCCGATAGTTGCCGGTCGCAAGTACACGATTGAATTCTGGGCAAAGATCGGGACCCAGGGGACTGCCATAGGGTTTGGCGTGGGCAATCAGGGAAATATTGCTGAAACGATTATTGACCTCTCGACATCACAATATACGAAGTGTGCCCGCACTTTGATCGCCGATGAGGCGGATGAGGGCCAGTCATTTAGAATGTTTCTTCACCAGGCAGATGCAGTCGGAACTTTGATTGATGACATCTCCATAACCGAGGCTGTGGATGCCACGGTAATCGTTTGGTTCAAAAAAGGATCATCGACCGGCGCGATGAATACTCTTCTCGGCACGTTCTTGACAAAAGGTTGGGAAATAGGTGTGCGGGACAATGCAGGGAATCGGTTTTTTACCAGGTTCAATGACGGCATGAATGAAGCTGATTTCAATGGACCCTCGGTGGATGACAGCACCTGGCATTGCGGAATCGTTACATTCACCAGAGGCGAAAATGCTAGAATGTACGTCGACGGCGTCGTCGAAGACCCGATCGGCACCGACATGAGCCTGGTCGGCAAGGTGGATTGGCAATCGGGGAGAAAACTGACGATGGGTGCTCGTCCCAGTGCAGATTATTTCTATAGTGGCAAGATTGGCATTGCCGGTATCAAGCGAGGAGTCGTTTGGTCTGCCGATGAGGTAGCGAAGTTCTACAATTCCACGAGAGGACAATACGGCGTATGAACAAGTATGTGATCGCAACGACGGGGCATTTTAGCTCAGCTCACAACATCGGTCAGCTCGGTCATCGGCTCTCTTTGGACGGAACACAAATGGTCCATGAGGTAGCCGAATCGGATACTGCATACGACGCTTGCCCGGACTGCCACGTCTTTTCTCATCCGGCCGCCCTAACGTTCCTCGGCAAAGTCGAGTCAAAAGGCATCTGGTGGCAGGATGATATTCAGTCAGAATGATTGGCATTACTGATATGAAACAGAAGACCTACACATTCAAAAGGCCGGATGGCTCGGATCTGGTAAAGACGCTCGCACATCCGACGAATAAAAATATTGTCGCCATGCTGAAGCTTCTCGGAGCGCAGAATTTTTCGGATCTTTTTGGGGATGGCGCGCTGATGGCCGCAGCGGTGAAAAGACTCGACATCGGCGTTGATCTCAAGCAGCTCGAGGAAGCGCTGGACATTTGCCTCATCGAAGGGTCAGAGGGCATTGGTCTTGAAACATTGGACTTACGCGATTCCGACCGGGCGATACAGGATTTTTTCGATCAACGCTCGAAGAGTTTGAGCGAGCGACAAAACACATAGAACAAGATCCCGGGACCGAGAAATCTGAGGTCGCTGACGGCGCATTTAGTGATTACGTCCACGACCTCGTTTTATTTTGTGCCGAGCACGATGCAATTAAGTTCAAGAAAATCTACGAACAGTGGACGTACAGCGAAACCATCGAGTTCATGGTATTGCTCAGCGCGCACAAACAGAGACAAGCCGATGATCTCCAATCAATCGATGACCCGATTGCGATGCTTATCGCTCTCCTTCTTCAGAGACTGAGATAGTTCATGCCTCCGACCTCACAAGACTTTAAAATATCTTTTTCGATCGATCTGGCGCCCTATGCAGCGGGTTTGAAGACCATGTTGACTATGACCCAGCAGACAGGTCAGCAGATTGTTCCGCTGCTCAACCTCCAGATCGCTGCGCCGAATACCGCCATTTTCGATCAGCAGATTGCCAAGCTCAATGCTGAGCTGCAGCAACTCGAGGACTCACAGGCGAAAGTTGCTGCAGGCGCGCAGGGCGTTGGAACGGCCGAGGCGCAGGCGGGATCCCAGATCGCATCGCAGACTGCTCCCGCGATCGACAACCTCACAAAGAAAAACATAGCTGCCGCCGGCGCCGGCGATGGGCATAGCGAATCTCTGCGCGGAATGCGACGGGAGTTCGGCCATATTTTTGGCGCGATCGGCTTTGTAACCGTGAGCCTGACGGAACTCGCGGCGCATTCCGGTGCGAGTAGTCAGGAAGTGCAGAAGTTTGCCTCCTCGATGGAGAAAGGCGTTACTGCGGGATTTGGGATGATGATGGGAATGCAGGCGCTTGGCTTCGCCATGACTGGGACGACCATGGGTATCAGCGCCCTCGTTGCGGTTGGCCTATCCTTGCTCACCTTTTTTGATAATGCCGAGGAGAAGGCAAAAAAAATGTCGGCAGCGATGGAAAGTTTTGTGAGCGGATTGCGGGGCGCCGATGTCGAGCAGCTAGAATTTATACGCGATCAGTTACAGAAAACGATCGGTGCGGAACAAGCGGAAGCTGAGCGATTGCGGCAGGTGAGGGCGCTATTGTTGGAGGCAAATCCGGATCCCAACAGTCCGAATATCATAACAGTCATAGGAGATCTGAAGAAGGTTACGACATCATGGGAGGGACACAAAGCGGAACTCGATAAGATTAATTCTGACATCACTGCGCATCGGATGTCCGAGGTTGAGGGGCGAAAAGAGATTGATAAAATTGAAGTCGACAATATCAGCGGCAAATACGCAAAGGAACGTGCCGAGGCGGATAAGCAGCTTGCCGATGAACGCCAAAAAATAAAGGATTCTGCGGCGAATGAAGACACGAAGGGACGACTCGTGTATGAGGCGTGGTTACGGTGGACAAACCGACACAATCAAATCGACTTCGACCAAGTGTCGGCGCGCGACGCGCAGGAAAAAACGATCAGAGACATATCCCTCTCGACGGCAAAGATTGTCATCGATATTGAGGAGAAGAAAGAACTTGCCACCGCAAAGACGGAGATCTCAAAGGTTGCGATTACGGAGAAGTACGGGTTGGCACGACTGAAGATCGAAGAAGATGACGCCATAAAGAGCCTTAAGATTGAAAAGAAGCGCCTGGCCGACCTTGGTGGTCCCGATGCAGTCGAGAAGATAAAGCAGATTGAAAAACAGCAGGCCGCAATTCGGGATGAGTTTTCCGCCAAACGTGCACAGGTTAGAACGGAATCCAACGTCAAGGTTGAAGAGATGCCTCTCGGTTCAGTCCTGGAACAACAGGACAATGTGAAATCGGCAACGGAAACTTTCAATAGGGCCATCACGGATGATGCCCGGCGCGCCGCAAAAGAGCAACTCGACATCGAGAAACGAAAGTACGAAGAGATGGTTGCGGCTTATCCCGTGGGATCCATTTTAGCGGAGCAGTTGAAGGTCCAGGAGGCTCAGAAAGACCTCGACAATGCTATTCCCGGTATTGCCCAGGAGTCCGCGCGGAAGCAACTCAAGATCGAGCAGGATAAGCTCGAAAAGATGAAGATGAGCAATGAGGAGTACTACAAGTGGAGAAAGCAAAAGGAGGATGAGCAGCGCAAGGTTTGGGAGGACACACACCAGGTCGCAATGATCGCGATTAACAGCACGACGGATGGTTTCCGTGGCATGTGGGACGAATTTGCCATTGACCATCGTCAGGCTAAGAATGGATGGGATGCTGGATGGCTGGCAATGAAAAATTCCGCGATGAAGTCCCTGGGCGAATTGCTGGCAAACGAGATCAAGAATCAACTCGTATCGGTTGGCATCCACCAAACTGCAGAGGGAGCGAAGACGGCAGCCACGGAGGAAGGAGTGGCTGCGCGAATTGCCCTGTTGGGCGCTGAGATAGTTAAGGATCTCGCCTCGGCGGCCGCGAGCATAGTGGGCGCGATAGCCAAAGCGATTGAATGGGAGGTTTCCATTTTCGGACCATTTGCAATCGCGACAATCCCGGCCTCGATAGCGGCAATGGTTGGCGTCTATGAAGGTGTGAAATCTGCTCTAGGGTTTGAGCAGGGCGGTAAAATCAGGAAGGGGCAACGGGGATATTTCGAAGGAAATCAAACGGAGATTATCGCTCCGGAGAAGACCTTCTACCAGGTCGCCAACGAGGAGATCCTTCCGAGCATGCTGCGATCGCTGTCGCGGATGCCAACGTTGCCCAAGGCGATGACGGAAAGACTGCAGCAAGAGCGTCAATCGGCGCCCGGGGCCAGTACGAGAGCGCTTGAGCAGAGGATGGACCGAATGGTGAAGGCCGTCGAATCGCTGGGAGGAGTGGAATTTGTACAACGGGGAGATGATCTCTATGGGACGTGGAGACGGGCCGACAGAAAATACAAACTGTTGAAACTCTAGGTGCCATACTACCGAACGCTTAAGACCGCGGCAGGGGCCATTAACCTAAACATCGATGATGTCGAGAATTATGTTACGGTCAATGTGAAAAGGATAGGCAACCTTATAGTCGGATTTGACAATTCCGGATCTGGAGAAGACATTGAGACAATATTTTTCCCATCAAATTTTGAGATCACTTTTCAAGATCCCGGCGCTACGATGTATTACATGTTGCTCGCCAATAGCGCGCTTCTGACTCTAACGGGCGCTCTCTCATACACCGGCTTGACTGATCCGATGCTGACCACGAGGGATGAGAAAAGCAAGGAGACCACTATCATCGCGACCGACAAGTCAAATGTCTTGAAAACAATATCGATCAAAGACAACAGTGGCAATAGTCTGAAGCCTCTCGGCTATACTCAGGGCAATGAGTACGACCTCGGCACATTGCTGGCGAACGTTTTTGCAAAAGTCAATTCGGGCGGCGTAAACCTAACGATTTCTCAAGACTGGATGTTCAAGGAAATGTCGGGTTATGG
>Ga0209777_10004657_pt1 | contig 16105 bp, 15 predicted proteins | sample FrelakmetHBP12HB_FD_187147 | JGI IMG/M metagenome (GOLD analysis project Ga0209777, IMG submission 187147) | Freshwater lake sediment microbial communities from the University of Notre Dame, USA, for methane emissions studies -HBP12 HB (SPAdes)... | ecosystem: Environmental > Aquatic >...
CTGTGGGGCCGGCATAGGACTCAGCGTCACTGGCATCGCAGGCCCCACAGGCGGCACGCCGGAGAAACCCGTGGGCACGGTCTTTCTGGCGTGCGCAACGGCCAGTGGAACCGAGGTCAGGGGCGGCCTGTGGCCCCGCGGAGACCGCGAGCAAATCCGCCTGATAAGCTCTTACGCAGCATTGGACCTGGTACGAAAAATGTTGTCTTCTTGACACCAAACACTAGCCATGATAACTTTATTTATGCCGGGGATAGAGGACTGTTATCATGAAAGAAAAGCAAACAGCAAAAAATAGAGTTGACCTAATTGCCAAGTCGGTCGAAGAGCTTGGTTTTAATGAAAAAATGGAACTCTTGAGGCGCGTATTCGGCCAAAAATCTTATAGAAATGAGTTCTATAAATATACCGAAGGACTTGCTGCTAAATACGGTATCCAGCCAATGACCCCAGAGGAATTGGACGAATTCCTCCATGCCAAATAAAGAACTGCCGCGCGTTGTAATAGATACCAATATTTACATCTCCGCTATTTTCTGGGGAGGTTTGCCCCGAAAGGTCGTTGATATGGGAGTTGATGATCCTGTTCAGTTAAGGCTGAGGAGTTATCAAATATTTACTTCGTTTGAAATAATTGAAGAAATTCAATCAACATTGAATAAAAAATTCCGGTTATCAAAGGAACATTCTGAAAATATTGTAAGGGATATTCTTACTTTTTCTGAGATTGTCTCCCCTCCACCTCATATTGCATTTATTCCAAAAGACCCGGATGACGAAAAATTTATAAACTGTGAAATAGCTTGCCGAGCTCATTTTTTAGTAAGCGGTGATATGCACCTCAGGAGACTAAGGAGTTCCGGTGATATAAGAATTATTGGCCCTCGTGAATTTTTAGAGGCTATTGAAAAAAAATCGCTCTTGCTATAGACTGTGATTGCAAGATGGGGGAAAATTCGCAAAAAGGGCAGTCGGAAATCCGCTCTTTCATCGCCATAGACATCTCCCCGGCGGTGCGCCGCTCGCTCGACGAATTCATCAAGGAGTTGAAACCCACCGGGAGAGACGTCAAATGGGTTCGGACCGAGGGCATTCATCTGACGCTCAAGTTTCTCGGGAATATACCAAAAACGATGATCCCGAAGGTCAAGGCCGCAATGGAGAAGGCGGTGTCCGATGCGGGGCCATTTGAGGTGAAGGTCGAGGGGACGGGCGCTTTTCCGAACCTTCGCAAGGCGAGGATATTCTGGGTCGGCGTTATTGAGGCCTCGGGAAAACTTGCGGCGCTTGCCAGGCGGCTCGATGAAGAGATAAAAACTCTGGGTTTCGCGCCCGAGAATCGCGAATTCAAGCCTCATCTGACCTTAGGCCGCACACGCCAAGGCGGCAGGCCGGACGCCTCCGCCGATATTATTAGCAAGTCGCCGGCAAGATCCTTCGGGGCTTTTCAGGCAAACGGCCTGATCCTTTTCAAAAGCGATTTAAAACCGGACGGCGCGGTTTACATAAAAATGGAAGAAACACCTTTTAAATTTTAGATTTTGGATTTTGGATTTTGGATTGAAGAAGGCATTGGCGGCGCATTCGTCAAATTGAAAATCTTACTTAAAAATCTGGAGCAAGAAGTAAAAGGAGTATAGCATGAGCCAGAGCGGGAGTGAACGGGAAAAGGCAATCGAGCAGGCGGTAAGCGCAATCGAGCGGCAATTCGGTAAGGGAGCCATAATGAGGCTTGGCGCCGACGCTATCATCCCCCATGTTGACGTGGTGCCAACGGGTTCCCTGGCGCTCGATATAGCGCTCGGGGTCGGCGGCGTGCCTCGAGGGCGGGTTATCGAGATATTCGGGCCGGAGGCGAGCGGCAAGACAACACTTGCCCTGCACATTGTGGCCGAGGCCCAGAAGCGTGGCGGGATTGCGGCTTTCGTGGACGCCGAGCACGCTCTCGACCCCGGCTACGCAAGGCGAATCGGGGTTAAAACCGAAGACCTGCTCATCAGCCAGCCTGACACCGGAGAACAAGCGCTCGACATTGTCGAGGTGCTCGTGAGGAGCGGGGCGGTGGACATTATCGTGGTGGACTCGGTCGCGGCCCTGGTGCCCAAGGCCGAAATCGAGGGCGAGATGGGCGATGCTCACATGGGACTTCAGGCCCGGCTCATGAGCCAGGCATTGAGAAAACTCACCGGCGTCATAAGCAAAACCAAATCCATCGTCGTTTTCATCAACCAGATTCGCATGAAAATCGGGGTAATGTTCGGCAACCCCGAAACGACGACAGGGGGCAATGCGCTGAAATTCTACACCAGCCTGCGATTGGACATCCGCCGCGTGGGCGCGATCAAGGCGGGCGAAGACAGCACCGGCAGCCGCACCAGGGTCAAGGTGGTTAAAAACAAGGTCGCCCCACCCTTCAGGCAAGCGGAATTCGATATCATGTACGGCGCCGGCATCAGCCGCTCCGGAGACATCGTTGACCTGGGCGCCGAAGACGGCATCATAGAAAAAAGCGGCGCTTGGTTCTCATATAACAACGAACGCATCGGCCAGGGCCGCGAAAATACTAAACAATTCCTCGACGAACACCAGGATATTGCAATCGAAATCGAGTCAAAAATTCGCGAAAAGCACGGCATTCCGCCGCCCGCCTCCATCAAAAAGACGGAAACCGACGAGGGCGAAAAAGCTCCAAAAAAGACTCCTCACCCCGGCAAGTCTAACAAATAGGGTGGCGCCGCTTGCTAGCAAGCGGCGCCACAGGCGTAAGGCTCAGAATTTGGGCTCTTTTTCTAAGGCCTGATGCCTTTATACGCCAATAATATTGTAAAATTGTCCGTTTTTAGCTATACTTTTATATCAAAACCCGCCTGATAGCGTTATTAAATGGCAAGAGGCTGATATCCCTTGTTGTCTAAATAGATAAATATGGCAAAACGAATTAAAAAATCGGTTTCCAAAAGCGCCCGCCGCCGATCATCATGGTTTAGCTGGCGGAATATCCTTTTGGGACTTTTTGTCCTGATCGTTTTCGGATGCGGCGGCCTTCAGCTCGCTTACTACCGGATAAAAAACGACCTCCCTGCCCTAGCCAATTTGCGGGACTACGAACGCACAACCAAGCTGATAACAAAGGTATATGATATAAAAGGAAGGATATTAGCCGAGTTTTATACCGAGCGGCGACTTCCGCTGAATAAAGAAGACATCCCGCCGATACTGGCCAACGCGTTTATCGCTATTGAGGATAGGCGATTTCTTGAGCATAGGGGCGTGGACTACCGCGGCATAGTGCGCGCCTTCTACCATAACCTCCTGGCAATGGAAATGAAGGAGGGCGGCTCGACCATCACTCAGCAAGTTGCGCGCAGCTATTATCTCTCGAGGGAAAAGACTTTTGCCCGTAAAATCAAAGAAGCGCTTCTCGCGCTGCAAATCGAGCGTAACTTCGACAAAGATGAGATAGTGACCATATACCTCAACCAGATATATCTCGGACATGGGGCGTATGGGGCAGGCGCCGCTGCGGATGAATATTTCGGGAAACACGTTTCCAAGCTGACATTGGGTGAGATGGCCATTCTCGCCGCGCTGCCCAAGGAACCCGCCCTATATGATCCCTATAAGCACCCTGAAAAATCGCTTAGCCGCCGCAACCTTGTCCTGGACACTATGGTCGAGCTTGGCATGGTCAACTCGAAGCAGGCCGAGGCGGCAAAAGCCGAGAAAATAAGTCTTGTGTCGAGGGTTGATCCCACTCGTATCGCCGCGCCCTATTTTTCGGAATACGTCCGGCAATACCTCGAAAAGGAATACGGCCGTGATGAGGTATACAACAAGGGGCTGAAGGTATTCACAACGCTTGACGCCGATTGGAACAACACGGCCCAGCAGGCCTTGAAATGGGGACTTCGCCGACTTGACCACAACATGGGCTGGCACGGACCGCTTAAACACCTCGAAGGCGACGATTTCAAAAAATTCCTCGATGATTACGCCGATAAATACTCAAAGCCGCCCGCATTGAACGACATTGTCGAAGCGGCGGTGACCAATGTCCCCAAGAGCGCAAAAGCTTATGCGACGCTCCGCATCGGCCGCTACAACGCCCGCATCCCCGAGGGCGAGCGGGGACTCATGAAAAAGCTCAACGTTGAGCCTTATGAAAAGGCGAAAATTGGGCTTAAGCCTCGGTCTTACCTTGAAACCGGCGACATTATAGAAGTTCAAATTCAGGGGACCGACCCGGACGGCACACTGGTTGTCAGCCTCGATCAGACTCCACTCGTGCAAGGGTCGCTTATCAGCATAGACCCCTACACCGGCGAAGTACGGGCCATGGTTGGCGGGTACGATTTCACCAAGAGCGAGTTCAACCGGGCCATCCAGGCAAAGCGCCAGTCCGGCTCCAGCTTCAAACCCTTCATTTACACCGCCGCGATAGACTCGACGTATACTCCGGCTTCGGTGGTAAACGACGCCCCCGTGGTGCTTTCCGGCGGCAGCGGCGAATGGAGACCCGGCAACTACGGCGGAAAATTCTCCGGCCCACAAACCCTGGCCTCCGCCCTCGAACATTCCATCAACACTATCAGCATCAAGCTGACCATGGATATGGGCGTTGATCGAGTCATTAAATACGCCAGGATGATGGGAATAGAATCCGACCTGCCAAAGGAGCTTAGCATCGCGCTGGGTTCCGCTTCACTTTCGCTAGAAGAACTCACTCGCGCTTATGGCACACTGGCGAGTGAAGGGCGGCGCTTGCAAACGATATACATACTCCGGGTCTACGACAGGGATGGAAAATTACTTGAAGACAGGACGCCGCGGGCTGAGGGGTTCGCTACGCCACCGGAAAATGCTGACGACTTCCGCAAATGGCTTGCCGGGGGAAAAATGCCCATGTGGGGATCCGTCGGTTACGCTTTCCGCAAAACCGTGAGTGAGCATTTCAACCAGGTTCTCGATCCCAAAACGGTCTACGTGATGATCAGCATGATGCGCAATGTCGTGGAGGCCGGAACGGGCACAAACGCGAGGCTCCCCGGCATCGAGGTCGCCGGTAAAACGGGCACCACTAACAACTACCGCGACGCATTGTTCATCGGCTTCACCACTCAACTGCTGACCGGCGTCTGGGTGGGATACGACGATCCACATATTTCCCTGCTTCACGGCTCCACGGGTGGAGACCTTGCCGCTCCGATATGGGCGCGATATATGCTCAAGGCATTGTCCGGCCACGTCATCCCCGAGTTCCCGCGGCCGGAAGGCGTCACAACTTACACTTTCGATTTCATAACAGGCACTTATCCCTGTCCCGACAGCAAGGCGGTGGGCAGGGCCGCCTTCAAGGACGGCACGCAACCTACCGAGTGTAATACCCTGCCGACCCAACAGCAGGACTTTCTCCAAAACGATCTGAGACTTCAGGACCCGCCTTCGCCCCAGGAAGAATTGCCCCCATGAGCCGGGAAGAACATCTCAAGGATTCGCATAACCGCATTATCAACTACCTGCGCATCTCCATAACCGACCGCTGCAACCTTCGCTGCACTTATTGCATGCCCGAGGAGGGGATTCCGCTTCTTTCTCATGATGAGATACTTACTTTCGAGGAGATAATTCGGGTGGCGCGGGCGGCTGCGCGGCTGGGCGTCGGGAAACTGCGGATAACGGGCGGTGAGCCGCTTGTGCGCAAGGGCGCGATCGAGCTTTTCGAGAAGCTGATAAAAATCCCCGGCATCAGGGACTTCGGGCTTACCACCAACGGCATCCTGCTGGCCGATTACGCCGACGCGCTCTGGAATGCGGGCCTGAGGCGCATCAATATAAGCATAGACACCCTCAGCAAGGCCAAATTCAAAGCCATGACGCGCGGCGGGGATTTAAACAGCGTGCTGAGAGGAATAGACGCCGCGGCCGCGCGAGGGTTTTCCCCAATAAAGATCAACGTCGTCGCACTCAGGGGATTCAATGACGATGAGGTTCGGGCGTTCGGGCAGCTCGCGCTCGAAAAGCCGCTTCACGTGCGCTTCATCGAGCACATGCCGATGGAACACTCCCCGATCGGGCCTTTTCTGCCGGAGCGGGAAATCATGAGGCGCCTTAGAAGCATCGGCGAGTTGATCGAGATTAAGGGGAAAGACCCGGGCGAAACGGCAAGGAGGTTCCGGTTCAAAGACGGCGCGGGTGAAATCGGCCTCATCAGCCCCATAACCAACAAGTTCTGCGATTCATGCAACCGCCTGAGACTTAACGCCGACGGCCTCCTGCAAAGCTGCCTTCTGGGAAATATATTTACCGACATTAAAACGCCGCTCCGCCGAGGGGCGGGCATCGAGGAATTGATGGGCGTCCTCAACGAGGCGGCCCTCAAAAAGCCCGGCGAACACACCTTCGATGTAACCGGCATAAAAAAATGCGCCCGCGCCATGCCCATCGTAGGCGGATAAATTACGACTTTCGGCCGTAAACCTTATCCCCGAATTCCCGCATCCAATTCATTTCTTCCTCGCTCATCGGACCTTTTTCTGTTGTCTTGAGGATTTCCTTGATATGCTCGTGCTTTGAAGGCCCCGCGAGGCACAGGGTGACCTTGGGGTGTGTGAGGACAAACCGGTAGCAATCTCCTGCGGTGGGAACGGGCCTGTTTGACGGCCAGTTTTTCGGCGCGCTTAACAATTGTCTGTGACGAGTGGCATTGAAGGCCACTACGCCGACCTTCGAGATATCCACGTTGGGGAAAAATTCGGATTCGGCGCCGCGGTGCGCGGCGTTGTACCGGATCATGGCAAGGTCCACAGGCCATTCCCGGACCAGTTCCGCCGCCAGCTTCCGGTTGTGGCATGAAAACGCGATGTGCCTGATTATCCCCTTTTCCTTATATGCGCTTATCGCATCGAGCGCCCGCCGATCCTTGCTTCGTATCATCCCAAGATGAAAATAATCTATGTAATCGGTTCCTAGCCATTTGAGGTGGCGGCGCACTGTTCTTTCGAGGCTGCCGGGTATTTTCCAGAAATAAGTGACAGTCGCCAGGAGTATCTTTTCGCGATCGGCCTTGAATTTTCTATTGAGCCACCTTGTCATGGGAATGTAAGTTGGAAATGAAGGCGCCCATAAGAAGTAATTTATCCCGGCTTCAAGCGCCATATCGAAAACCTTTGAGCGCGCCGCGTATCCCCCACCGATCCCGAACGGCGCAACCGTATGGCCGCTGTTTCCCAAGGTTCTTCTTTCAAATTTCATGGCTCTCTCCTTTCCATTTGTTTTCCAATGAATTCGCTGGTTGAATGATCCTTGGGGTCGCCCACGATGGCTACTCTGCCCCCATATTCGCGCACAATATCTTTTTCCGGCACAGTTTCGGTCGTATAATCGGCGCCTTTTGCGTGCACGTCGGGTTTTAATTCCCTGAGAAGGTTTTCGACAGTGGATTCATGGAATGAGACGACATAATCAACCGGCTCCATGGCGGCGACGATCCCCATGCGATCCTCGCGTGGGATGATGGGCCTCCCCTTCCCTTTCAATGCGCGCACGCTGGCGTCGTCGTTCACGGCGACGATAAGGACATCTCCTTCGGCTTTTGCGCCCTGCAGATAGCGCAGGTGTCCCACGTGGAAGATGTCAAATGCGCCGTTGGCCAGCACGACAATCTGGCCGCGCTCTTTCACGTCACGGACAATTCCCCTTAATTCTTCCCTGCCTGCAATTTTTCCCATAATATGTTATGAATATTACATAGTAATTCTGGAGTGCGCTGGCTTGACAGCGCGCGGCGTCCAGCCGCCGCACTCCAGAAATCCCATCTCAAAACCGCCCACTTATCTAGCCCGGAGCTTCTTCGATGGATGCGACTATTTCTCCCGCGGTTACCGCCACCGTGCCGGAACGAGAAACGGCCACGCCTGCCGCATGATTTGAAATGAAAGCCGCCTCGGCCGGCTGCGCGCCTGAGGCGAGGGCAAGCGTGAACGCGGCGACCACCGTATCACCCGCTCCCGTGACATCCACCGCCTCCCGCTGGTGCGCAATCGGAATAAATACTCCCTTGCGCGATGTTGGGAACAAAGCCATCCCCTTGTTTCCCCTTGTTATAAGGACGCATTGGGTTTTGAGACGTTTAAGCAGCGCCGCTCCCGCTTTCTCAACCGTTTCTTTCCTGTCAAGGCGCATGTTCAGCGCCTGTTCCGTCTCCGGCTCGTTTGGAGTTACCGCCGTCAGCCCGACGAGGCTCATCAGGCCGAAGCGGCTGTCCGCGATAACCGGCATTGACGCGGCCGCTTTGGCCAGCGCCTCAATGACAGGCTGACAAAGGATGCCGAAGCCGTAATCGGATAGCGCCACCGCGTCATATTTCGAGGCGATTTTGGCGACGCGACGTCCAAGATCATAGGCGCGAATAGTCTTGAGAGGCTCCCGGCTGCCTCGGTCTATGCGAATAAGCTGTTGTCTGGTGGTGTGGATGTCTCCCGCCATGACGCGGGTTTTTACCGTTGTCGGTCGCTCAAACCACTTGAAGACATTCCGGACGTCAATGTTGTGGGATTTCAATAAATCCAGCAAGGCCTCTCCGTGTCGGTCATCGCCTGTTATTCCCACGACGCAGGTTTTCGCCCCCATGGCGGCCAGGTTCGCGGCTGTATTGGCGGCGCCGCCCGGCCTCAATTCGCCGTCCTCGAGGTCCACAATGGGCACCGGCGCTTCACGGCTGATTCGCGTTGTGTTTCCGAAAAGGTACTCATCGAGCACCAGGTCGCCGACCACTAGTACCCGCAAGCCGGCGAAGGATTGAACTATTTCCTTGAGGCGGGCAGAGTTGAACATCAGGCGACGACTTCCTTGTAAACGCCGAGCATGCCTTTGACCATGATCTCGTCGGTAAATTGTTTGCGCAATCTGGCGGAGGCCGCTTCGGCCATTTTTTTTGCGCGGGCGGGGTTTTTAAGAAGCCCGGCTACGGAAGTGGCAAGGGCGCGAGGATCGCCGGGGGCAAAAAGCGCTCCTTCAACGCCGTCATTTATAATCTCGGCAACGCCGCCCACCGATGTCGCCGCCACGGGCGCCCCCGCGGCCACCGCATCGAGCAGGCATGTCCCGAATCCCTCGATGTGACTTGGCACAACATACACGTCGAAACTTTTTATTATTGAGTGCGCATCGCGCCGGTAGCCGATAAAATGCACACGCTGCTCCACACCAAGGCGCTGTGACATGTTTTTAAGCTCGTTTTCCTTTTCGCCCTTGCCTCCAATGACGGCATGAACGGCTGGCAAATACCGTAAAATCTCCGGCATAGCCTCGATAAGGTAACGATGCCCTTTGTGCTCATCGAGATGCGTGACATTACCGATGATCGGAGTGGATTCCGGCAGGCCCAGCTCGGCGCGAATATCCTTCCGCGGCGCTCCTTCAATGGACATCAAATCCACCCCAGAATGAACAATCCTTATCTTCCTTGAGGATATTCCGGTGGTTTTGAGGAACTTCGCCACCGATTCCGAATTTGCCACGAAACAATCCGCCGCCCGATTCTTCCAGCGCGCAAATGCGCCACCTATGGATCGAATATCGCCGCGCCGGTTCACCACAACGGGCCGCCATGTCCCTATTCGCACGGCAAGCAAAGCCAGGGTATGAGCGTTAACAGTTTGTGCGTGAACCACGTCAACTTCGTTGGCCAGGTTGCCTAGACGCCACGCGGCCATCGCGTCCCACTCGCCTCGCATAGGCACTTCCCAAACGGGTATCTTGTCGAGCTTCGCCGCTCTTGAAAGCTCGCCATCCGGGCCGCAGGCGAGCATAACTCCCGCGCCATTCCTGATTAGGCCGCGAGCCAGAATAAACGTCTGGCGCTGATCGCCCCGCCATTCTTTCCCGTCGTCTATTAGAAGTACGCGAATAACCTTCCCTCCCGAATTGCAGTTCTACTTTCTACCGCCTACGGCCTAGAAGTTCACTTTGTCCTTGCCCTTTAGCCCGAGCATTTTGCGGGCGTCGTCTGGGGTTGCGAGGTCCCGATCCAGATTTTGAATTATGCGGGCCATTTTTTCGACCAGGTCCGCGTTCGACTTGCACTTTTCTTTGCGACTGAGCCGGAGGTTGTCTTCCATACCTACGCGGACATGGCCGCCCAGCACGGTGGCCACGGCGCCCAGATGGAATTCGGCGGGATAGCCCGCCCCGATGACGCTCCAGGTGAACTTGCCCGCGCCGAATTCTTCATCGGCCACGCGCTTCATGTGAATCATGTTGTCAACGGTTGGCGTGATGCCGCCGAGGATGCCCATGACGAATTGCATGTGGATGGGGGTATCGAGATGCCCGGCGCGGAGCATATACGCCGCGTTGTAAATCTGGCCAACGTCGTAACACTCCAACTCGGGCTTGGTGCCGTTCTCGCGCATTATCTTACAAAATCCTTCCAGGTCCTTGAAGGTGTTCTTGAAGACCATGTCACGACTGGCATCAAGGTATGCCGGCTCCCATTCGTATTTGAATTCCTTGTAGCGTTCCTTGATCGGGAAAAGGCCAAAGTTCATCGAGCCCATGTTGAAAGAGGCCATCTCCGGCTTGAATTCGGGCACAACCGCCGCCCTCTGCTCGACGGTCATCCCGACGCCGCCGCCGGTGGTTATACAGATGACCACGTCGGAGCGCTTTTTGACGGAGGTTACGATTTCGCGGACGTGATTCAGGTCTGCGCTGGGTCTCCCGTCCTGGGGCGAGCGCGCGTGAAGGTGCACTACTGCGGCGCCGGCTTCCGCCGCGCGAACGGCGTCGTCCGCTATGTCTTTCGGCGTGGACGGCAGGTGCTCGCTCATGGTCGGAACGTGAACGCTGCCGGTTATGGCCGCGGTCAATATGAGTTTTTCCATGGCATTTTCTCCTTGAAACGACTAATAGAGTGAAATTTCGTGACCAGCTTTTCGGAAAAGCTCCTTGGCGATGGTCAGCTTCTGTATTTCTGTGGTACCGCCGCCGATCTCGATGAGTTTTGCGTCGCGCATCAGCATTTCGACAACGTATTCTTTCATGTAGCCGTAGCCTCCCATGAGCTGGATGGCTTCGAGGCCGACCTCGACGGCCGCGTGGGCGCTGTAAGCCTTTGCCGCGCAAAAGTCCTCGGCGGCGCCGCCCCCGCTCTTCATGGCCCATGCCTGCTTGAACGCGAGGTTGCGCACGTTTTCCAGCCGGATGTACATATCCGCGATCTTCTCCTGGATAAGCTGAAAATCGGCTATTGATTTGCCGAACTGCTTCCTCTGAATCGCGTACTTGACGCAGTCGTCTATGCAACGCTCGATTATCCCCCAGCACATAAACGGCGACCCCTCGCGCTCCGACGAGAGCACCTCCTTCGCCTGCTCCCGGCTGGCCTTTTCTTCGCCGCCGAGCAGTTGGTCCTTGGGAACGCGCACATCATCGAGAAATATTTCGCCTGTTGGCGACCCGCACATGCCCATTTTCTTCATGGGCTTGCTGGTGGAAAGGCCGCCGATCCCGCGCTCGAGGACAAACGGGTAAACCCTTCGCTTGTCCTGCTTGGCCTCCGCGCCCCGGTCTATTTTCGCGTAAATGATGAATACATCCGCGTATGGGGCGTTGGTGATGAAGGTTTTAGAGCCGTTCAGGACGTAGTAATCGCCGTCCGGCTTCGCTATGGTTCTCAAGGAAAAGGCGTCCGAGCCGGCGCCCGGCTCGGTAAGCCCCCAGCAACCGATCTTCTCGAAAGTCAATACCGGCACAGCGTATTTTCTTTTCTGCTCGGCCGTCCCCTTCGTCATGATAGTTACGCCGCAAAGCGGAATCTGGCCGGTCAGGGAAAGCGCAAATGACGGGCTTACGCGGCTGATTTCCTTGGTGATTACAGCGAGCATGAGTAGGTCGAAGCCCTCCCCGAGGCGCGCCTTCTTCTTGCCTTTCTCTTCGCCCTCCGCCTTCGGTTTCTCGGACGCCTGTATCGCCTTTTCCAGGACATCTTTGGCCATTTGTTTGATGCCGAATGATTCGGCCATTTTGCGCATCAATTCAAAAGGCAGGACCTCCCCGCTTTCCATGGCCTCGACCTTGGGCGCAATCTCCTTTTCACAGAACTGCCTTATGGCCTGTTGTATTATGCGGTGACCTTCCTGTAACTCGAACATCTTTCACCTCCACAATTTATAGACATGCCGGGCCACCCCCCTTCCCATGCCGCTACCTATTAAATCATATCCGGTAAATACTGTCAAGGCTTAAAAACCAGCCAATAAAAATACCCCACCCGTTGACATTATTCGCCTTAAGGTTGAAAATAAAAATGCAAGTTAAAATCTAACAGGAAGAGTGAAACGCCAGCCTCAGAGATAGGATCATGGAAGAGGAATTTTACAGGATAAAGCGCCTGCCGCCTTACGTTTTCGCCACGGTAGTTGATTTGATGGTCAAGGCGCGGCGGGCGGGAGAGGACATTATTGATTTGGGGATGGGCAATCCGGATTTGGCTACGCCTTCCGTTATTGTGGATAAATTGCAATCGGCGGCGGCCGATCCTCGCAATCACCGGTATAGCGCGTCCCGAGGGATCACGGGGCTGCGCAAGGCGGTCTGCGACATGTATCGTCGCCGTTATAATGTGGACCTCGACCCGGATACAGAGGCGATAGTCACCATAGGCGCGAAAGAGGGCCTGAGCCACCTTTTCCTGGCCACAATCGGCCCGGGCGATCTGGTGTTCGTGCCAAGTCCCGCGTATCCCATTCATGCTTATGGGGTCATCATCGCCATGGGTGACCTGATGAACGTTCCCTTATCCGGCGACGGAGACGAGTTGCTTGATAATCTCTATAGGGCTGTACGCAGCACCTGGCCGAGGCCGAAGATGCTCATTCTCAACTACCCGCATAACCCGACTACGCAAACCGAGTCGCTCGAGTTTTTCGTCAATGTGGTCGAGTTTGCGAAGGAGCATAATCTGCTTGTTGTTCACGATCTTGCGTACGCCGACCTCTGTTTTGACGGGTACGAGGCGCCAAGTTTTCTCCAGGCGCCCGGCGCCAAGGATGTCGGAGTGGAATTTTATTCCATGAGCAAGGGCTATTCGATGCCCGGCTGGCGCGTGGGTTTTTGCCTGGGCAATTCCCGGATGATCCGCGCCCTGGCGCGACTGAAAAGTTACCTGGATTACGGAATTTTCCAGCCCATCCAGATAGCCGCCGCAGTGGGGCTTAACTCAGACGACGACCTCGTGGACACCGCCCGGGAAACGTATCAATCCCGCCGCGACATACTCTGCAACGGCCTCGCCCGCATCGGCTGGAAGTTTCCCAAACCGAAGGCCACCATGTTTGTCTGGGCGAAGATACCGGAGCCGTTCGAGAAAATGGGGAGCGTCGAGTTCGCAAAGCTGCTCCTCAAGGACGCCAAGGTGGCCGTTAGCCCCGGCATAGGTTTCGGGTACGAGGGTGAGGGGTATGTCAGGTTTGCGCTCGTGGAAAATAATCATCGCATCAAACAGGCGCTGCGAGGCATCAGGAAAGTGCTGCGCTGATTAAGGGAATCGCATCGGAGGTCGAAGGGAATAAATTTCTAATGAAAGATATATCAATAGGCCTTTTGGGCTTCGGCGCCATAGGCACAGGCGTCGTCAAACTGCTCCAGCGGAACGGTTCGCTTATCAATCGCCGCCTCGGCGCGCGATTGATACTCGCCCGCGTCGCCGACGTGAGGCCCGGCCCGCGGCCCGGCGCGAAACTGAAGCGCGGCATATTCACCACCGACGCGGAAGCGGTCATTGACGATCCCAATATCCCGATAATTATCGAGCTTATAGGCGGAGATACGGTCGCCCTCAAACTCGTGCGTCGCGCGCTTGAAAAAGGCAAGCACGTTGTCACGGCTAACAAGGCGCTGCTTGCGAAACACGCCGAGGAATTGTTCCGGGCGGCTCAGAAATCCGGTTCGGCGCTTGCCTTCGAGGCCAGCGTCGGCGGAGCGATACCCATCATAAGGTCTCTCAGGGAAGCCTTTGTGGCGGCGGAATTTTCGTCCATCTACGGCATTATAAACGGCACATCGAATTACATACTGAGCCGGATGACCAAGGATGGCGCGGATTTCAAGGATGCGCTGGCAGGGGCACAGAGACAGGGGTACGCCGAGGCGAACCCGGCCTTCGACGTTGACGGCACCGATGCCGCTCACAAGCTTGCCATTCTCGTCATGCTTGCCTACGGCACACCAGTGAAATTCACCGATATTTACCGCGAAGGCATCATGCACGTGACTGCGCTCGATATCGCCATGGCCGCCGAGTTCGGTTACAGGATCAAGTTACTCGCCATTGCAAAGGGAGATCGCGACTGGATCGAGGCGCGTGTGCATCCGACCCTTATCCGCTCGAGCCATGTGCTCGCCAACGTCGAGGGCGCGCACAACGCCATTTTCGTTGAGGGCGAGCCGCTCATCGAGGCGATGCTGTTCGGGCATGGCGCGGGCATGATGCCCACGGCGGGCGCGGTGATGGGCGACGTTGTCGAGGTCGCCCGCGATATGCTTGCCGGGTCGGCCCCGCATCGCGCTCCCATGCGCGCCTGGCCCGAAGACGCCCGCAAACGTGTCCCCATCCGCAACATCATGATGCGCGAAGGGGAATATTACCTCCGCTGCACGGTGGCTGACAGGCCGGGCGTGTTGAGCAAGATCGCTTCTATACTTGGCAATAACGGCATCAGCATCGCGCGCGTGATACAGAAGGGCCGCGATATAAAGGGCACTGTACCCATCTTCCTGCTCACCCACGGGGCGCTGGAGCAAAACCTTGCGCGTGCAGTAAAGGAAATGGACAGACTTGATGTAGTCAAGGGAAAGATTGTCTTTATTCGCATAGAGGAATAGTTATGGTCTGGCAAGGCGTTATAAGGGAATACCGGGACAGGCTCCCCATCAAGGACGACAAGGCTATCGTGACACTGCTCGAGGGGGGTACCCCTCTGGTGGTCGCGCGCGCCTTGCCCGAATGGATAGGCCGCAAAATAAAGGCATACTTCAAGTTCGAAGGCCTGAACCCGACCGGGTCGTTCAAGGACCGCGGCATGACCGTGGCGGTAAGCCGCGCCGTCGAGGAGGGCAGCAAGGCCGTGATCTGCGCATCCACGGGCAACACCAGCGCCTCCGCAGCGGCCTATGCGGCGCGGGCCGGGCTTCGCGCCTTCGTGCTCATCCCCGAAGGAAAGATCGCTCGCGGGAAACTCAGCCAGGCGATGGCCGCAGGCTCCCGAGTGATACAGGTCGCCGGTAACTTCGACCAGGCCCTCTCCATCGTGCGAGCTATTTCCGAGAAATACCCCATCACAATGGTCAATTCGCTCAACCCATACCGCATACTAGGGCAAAAAACGGCGAGTTTCGAAATTTGCGACGTTCTCGGCGGCCCGCCGGACATCCATTGTCTTCCGGTGGGTAACGCGGGAAACATCACCGCATACTGGATGGGATACAATGAATATTTCAACGATGGCAAGATACGGCAGAGGCCGAAGATGTGGGGATTCCAGGCCGAGGGCGCGGCGCCCATCGTTCGCGGCGCTCCCGTGCCCAACCCGGAAACCTTCGCCACCGCCATCCGCATCGGAAACCCCGCAAGCTGGGCGGCAGCCGTCAAGGCAAGGGACGAATCCGGCGGATTGATTGACATGGTCACAGACGATGAGATATTCGACGCATATCGGTTCGTGGCAGGCAACGAGGGCATTTTCTGCGAACCGGCATCCGCCGCCGGAGTGGCCGGATTGAAAAAAATGCGCGACAAGGTCAAGGACGGCATGACGATCGTGCTCACACTCACCGGCCACGGCCTTAAAGACCCGGACACCGCCATTGATCGCCTGACCGGAGACACTATAAGCGTCCCCGCCGATTTAGAGGTCGTCAAGAAGGAATTAGGTTTTTAACCCCGGCGGGCTTATCTATAACCGAAAAGGGGTTTAGCAGGCTGTTGAAAAATGTATTTTGGTGGCGGACAGGAATGTCCGCCCTCCTATAACTTGTTGATTTTATTAGGGTGACGGACATTCCTGTCCGTCACCCTGAATAAAATCTTCCATTTTTCAACATCCTG
>Ga0209777_10004658_pt1 | contig 16100 bp, 17 predicted proteins | sample FrelakmetHBP12HB_FD_187147 | JGI IMG/M metagenome (GOLD analysis project Ga0209777, IMG submission 187147) | Freshwater lake sediment microbial communities from the University of Notre Dame, USA, for methane emissions studies -HBP12 HB (SPAdes)... | ecosystem: Environmental > Aquatic >...
TCTATGAAGATGGTGACAGTGGTGGACGTCGACATCGACATTAATGACGACCGCCAGGTGGAGTGGGCGGTGGCGACCCGCTTCCAGGCCAAGCGGGGATTGCTGGTGGTGCACAACGCCGCCGGTTCTTCGCTAGATCCGAGCGCGTCCGGCACGACATCGAAGATCGGCATCGATGCCACCAAGCCGCTCGGTGAGACCGGTTTCGACCGGGCGGAACTGACCTGAGCCTTTCGATAAAAAGTCAATGGCGCAGGTCGATAGTCTCGTGCCGCTCCTTGCCGATGCCGATGATACTCACCGGCACTGCGACGTTTTGAGAGACGAAGTCGAGGTAGTCGCGCATACCAGCTGGCAACGCATTATAGCCCTGCTTCGCCACTTCCACCGCCTTCCCCTCGGTCCAGTCCGACCAGCCCTTAAGGTCCTCGTAGACAGGCTTCGCCCTGGCAAGCTGGTTCAGGCTCGCAGGGAAGTTCATCACCTTCTTGCCATCGATATCGTACGCAGTGGCGACCTTGATGGATTTCATCCCGTTCAATACGTCCAACTTGGTCACGGCGAGCGAAGTGATGCCGTTCAGGCGGACCGAATGTCGGACCACGACCAGGTCCAGCCAGCCGCAACGCCTGGCCCGTCCGGTCGTCGCCCCGTACTCGCCGCCCTTGGTCATCAGGAAATGGCCTAGCTCGTCCTTCAGCTCGGTCGGGAACGGTCCAGCGCCGACGCGGGTAGTGTAAGCCTTCGTAATGCCGATGACCTCGTTGATGGCCTGCGGGCCGATGCCCACGCCGGTGCAGATGCCCCCGGCGATGCAATTGGAAGAAGTGACGTAAGGATAGGTGCCGTGATCGATGTCCAGCATCGTTCCTTGAGCACCCTCGAACAGGACGCGCTTGCCCTGCTTTATCGCGTCGTTCACGAGCACCGACGTGTCGCAGATGTGCCCGCGGAAGCGTTCGCCGAACGACAGCAGGGAGCGGATCATCTCCTCCTTCGCCGGCAACGTCCCTCCATTCAGGGCGGAGAGCAGCCTCTCCTTGAACGGGTAGATGAGCTCGATCCTTTCCCTCAAGGCCTGCTCGTCCAGGACATCGCAGACGCGGATGCCGCTGCGGGCGATCTTGTCGGAATAGCATGGTCCGATGCCTCGTCCGGTCGTCCCGACGCCTTTGGCGCCGCGCTGCTTCTCCTCCGCTCCGTCTATCAAGCGATGCCATTTCATAACGATGTTGGCGCGGTCGGAGATACGGAGCCCAGCGATGCTGCGGCCGGTCGCCTCCACCTTCTTGACCTCCTGCTCCAACGCCTCGGGGTCGAGCACCATGCCATTGCCGATAACGTTTATTACGCCCGGCCTCAGAATGCCAGAGGGCAAGAGGTGCAGCGCGAAGATCTCCTTCCCGATCTCGATGGTATGGCCGGCATTGGCGCCGCCCTGGAAACGGACCACTAGGTCAGCATCCTGTGCCACAAAATCAGTGATCTTTCCCTTCCCCTCATCGCCCCATTGCGTGCCCATGACAGCAACAGTGGTCAATCCTTCACCGGGCTTCGCATCCGCCAGCCGCTAGATAAACTGTTTGGTGATGCTCAGGTGATCTCTGGATAGAGGGCTAGGATCTCCTTCAGGGGCAGGTCGGTCTTGAACCCGCTGGGGGAGAAATGGGTGCGCGAGGCTTTTCCATGCTGTCGGATGCGATCGAGCATCCTCTCTAGGTCGGGCGGCGAGCTGCGCAGGTGCGAGGAAAGCTCGTTGTTCTCGTAGAAGTATGGTACGTCAAGCTCATTCCTCCAGATGTTGAGGTACTTGGCGCACCGCATCGGGTGCTGCATCGAATCGACGTTCGTCATATTGTCCAACAAGCCTTTTTCCGTGAGCGGAGAGATCCATAGCGGACCGGCCGCGTTCTGGCTGAACTCATGGCTCACTTCGCGTACCAGGGTCTCACGGTCGAAGGTCAAGTATCCCAAATTGGAGAGGGAGCGATCCGCGGCGGCGGCGTTCTCCTTAAGTCGGAGGTAGATACGGAAGTAGTGGTCCGCGTAGAAGCAGAGCAGCGGCTCGATGCCCTTGTCCAATTGCGCCGCCTCTCTGGCCAAATATCCGATCAGCACCCGGAGGCCGACCTCGTGCCCGAAGACGCAACGCAGCGGCCTTGCCATGTAGCGGCGCACGCACTTCTTGGCGTGCGTTCCAGCTAGCGGCGCGGTATCCGTGGCGGTTATCGCCACGATGGCGTTCCTCTTGCATCCCTGGAACACCGCCTGCACGAACGGAGCAGGCGTTCCGAACGGGTCCAGATCGACGTAGTCATAGACGTGCTTGGCAAGATGGCTACGGAGGTCGTCCTGGTTGGCGCTCGCCCCCTCAAACCCGTTCAATTCCAAATTCGCTTGGATGAAGCGAACCGCCTCGGCATCCTTGTCGTTCAGCACGAACTGCGCCTTGGTCCCGCTCTCTTTGAGGATGCGGACGCCGCGCGCCCCGGTCGCGGACATGGCGTCGAAACCGCTCCTGCAATCCATGCAGGCAGCTTGATAGAAAAGCACGGAGATGTCCCGGTTGAAGGCCATCTGCTGGTTGTAAAACACCCGGCCGATGCGCTTCCCCGGTCCTTTGACCGAATGCTCGGATGGCACGAAAAGAGTGGTTGAGCCTTCCTTGAGTTCGACAGCACCGGGCGGAGCTATCACAACAGCTCTCCCTTCATCAGCTTCATGATTTTGTAGGGCAGCAAGTTACGATTGATGGGCGTGACCTCGAGTATCCTAACGTCATCGCGCCTCCTGATGTCCTGAAGTAGCGGGTTTCGGGACTTCTTGTGCAGCGTCAGAAGCATCGGCTTCTCTACGTCGAGAGCTGATTTAACCGCGGTCACGAACTGCTCTGATTCGACCTCCATCTTGCCCACTTCGTCGATGACGATGACGTCCGACTCCTCGCAGGCCTTGGTGAGCGCGTTGACGCCGATGTTCTCCAGGACCGAAAGGTCGACACCGAAACGACCGACCATGAACTTGCTCTGGATGTCCAAGTGCGCTAGAATCGCCTTCTCCTTGGTCTTCCAATCGATGATGGAGAAGCCGACCCGATGATTGTCTTCCACAATCGGCTCGGTGATCATCCCTCCCACGGTGAGCTCCTCGGCCTCCAACATCTCGATGACCTTGATCAGGGCGTGGGTCTTCCCTGCCCCAGGTAAACCAGTGATACCAATTTTGATGTTATTCATCGCTTTCCACCGATAATCGAACTAATGATTAGAATTCAGCTCACCCGTGTTAATGGACTTCGGATATTGTTTTTCAGGTTTAACTACCTTGCTCCGCTCCAGGCAGTTCCAGCGATTCCTGAGGTATATGTGCCTCGGTCGCCTAGCTGATTCGCAACGGATTCGCTTTTTCGACTTAATGCGAAAGTAAAATGCTCAATATTCACGTCGTCGATCGAAGTTGCGTCCTTTACGTCGATGTCGCAGCTGCCATGGCGCTTCGATGCCGGTCCCGATCAAACCTCGAAGATATCGCTTACGAACATGAGGGGATAGCGGAGCTCTTCCACGTACCGCATCTCCACCAGCACGGAGACGTTCTCGATCTGGATGCGTAACCTGACCCTGAGCATGTTCCCTTGCAGCGTCTGGTAATCGAACTCGTCGCGCTTCTTCTTGCGCAAGGTCGACCGATCGATATGCACATCGACCTCCTTGACGAACGGCTGCACCCGGACCCCATCCTCTATGGCCCGCTCCAGGATCTCCACGTTGGCGGCGCATACCGGCGTTCCCACGAACTGATGATAGATAGTCCCCAGCTTGATGCCGGCCTCGAATACCGCTCGTTCCCGCAGGTTGCATTTGAAATAGGATGATGCCGCCTCTTCTCGTTTGCTCGTCAGCCAGATTCCCCCGGTTTAATGGACGCGAGGATTTCGCGACCGATGTTCACGCCTTCGCTGAAGGCTTTCTTGTTCATCTCGCCTGTGCTCGAAGGGCTCGCGTTAGCAATCGCCTGCAGCACCGATCCCCCGCTCAGCAAATGCGAAATCTCGGTTAAGACTCCGAGCATGATCATGTTCGCCGATCCGCTCCTTCCCAAATCCTCCGCCCTACGCACCGCTGGAACGTCGTAGTGCATCTGCTTGGGCCTCGATTCCACCGCATCCTCGTCCAGAATGAATACCGTGCCGCTATTGGTCTGCTCGATGAACTTGTCATACGCCAATTGGGACATCACTACCAGGTAATCCGGTATCTCGACGAAGGGATAGAACGCGCTGTCCTGTGAAACGACCACGTCGCAATTGATGATGTCGCCCCTCACCGCCGGTCCATAGGACTGGGTCTGGTTGACGAAGAGCCCTAGGCCTTCGCGCTTCTCGTATAGGGCGGCCGCTTTCGCCAATACCATTCCGGCGAAGACCACTCCCTGTCCTCCCGTCCCCACAAAGCGTATGGCTGTTGCCAGGGTATCACCGCATCGATGAGCGAACGCCATCGGAGCTAATTAATGGTTCTCGGTCCATCGGGCTTCAGTACACCGATTCGTGCGTTTTGGATATTCCCTCACATAACTAATTTGGGGAATTACCAGCATAGAATGAAATAGGAAACACGGATATTTTGAAAATTGCCAGGAAAAAGGGGTCGCGATGATCAGAGCACTCTGTATCGATGATGACCCTGCCTTGCTTGACATATCCAAGATATTCTTGGAGCGGGACGGGGAGATCGTAGTAGAGCCTTCTACCTCCGCAATGGACGCAATGGTGATGCTCGAGACCAAACATTTCGACGTCATCGTCTGCGACTACCAGATGCCGAAGATCGACGGCATACAATTCCTCAAATCCCTCCGCATCCAAGGGCGGACCACGCCCTTCATCCTCTTCACAGGCAAAGGGCGCGAGGACGTGGTCATCGACGCGTTGAACAACGGGGCGGATTTCTACTTGCAGAAAGGCGGGGACCCGAAGACCCAGTTCATGGAGCTTGCCAATATCATTAAGCGTTCGGTGTCCCAGCGACAGGCCATCGACCAATTGCGAGAGTCCGAGGAGATCTATGAGAAGCTCTTCAAGGACAACGTGGAATCGATGATCCTTCTAGACCCAGTCAGTGGAAGCATCGTCGACGCGAACCACGCCGCCTGCGATTTCTACGGTTACGCTCGGGACGAGTTGCTCAAGTTGAAGATCGACGACCTTGCGGTAACGGCTCAAGACCTAGGAAAGGTGGAATCGAGCTACGAGCGGAACTGTAATGGCATCACTCGTGCCATGAGGCACCGACTATCGAACGGAGAGGTCCGCCATGTCGAGCTATACTCTGGGATGCTACGTGTAAAGGGAGTAACCAGGGGTTACGCCATCGTTCATGATATCAGCGATAAAGTGAAAGTCGAAGCACAGACCGAGCGAATCAATCGGGCGCTGCGCATGATAGTCCTAACCGGAAGGCACATCGCCAAAGCGAAGAGCGAGCTGGAGATGCTGCAGGGCGTCTGCGAGGTGGTGACCCAAGAGAAAGGTTATCCTGTTGCATGGATAGGAAGGTATGAAAACGATGGGTCCGTGACCCAATTGGTCAGATCGGGTCAGTCCTATCTGAATCCTCAGGGGACCGTTATCCGATACGACGATTCCAAGACCGGGCAGGGGCCGAGCGGTCGGGTTCACAAGACCAGTAGCCCGGTCGTCCTGAGAGACCTGCTGAGCGATCTGTCGATGGCGCCGTGGTGGGACGAGGCGAGGCGCTTGGGGGTCCGGTCCAGCCTCTCCCTGCCGTTGTTCGTCGATAGGGAGGTCTGCGCGGTCCTCCACATCTATTCGGCCTACAATGACGCTTTCGACAACGATGAGGTGGATCTCTTTTCAAATCTGGCATCGAACCTGTCCTATTCATTGACTTCGCTGGAGGCGAGGCAGCCAACGGTCCAACTTGGGGAGGGAGCATTCGCCATCGAGACGAAGGGAGTGGCTCCGAGTTACCCGGAGAATGAGGCCAGATTGCGCCTTGTAGCCGATAACATCATGGATATAATCATCGAGTTGGATCCGGATTGGACGATAAAGTACGTCAACTCGGCGGTAATGGACGTCCTCAATTGCCCGCCGCAAGAGGTCATGGGCAGGAATCTGAGCGATTTCGTCTATCCAGACGATATGCAAGCCTTCCTCGAATCCGTTAATGCCGTGGCACCTAATCACAGTCCCTTCACCATCAAATTCCGTGTGCGCTCAAGTCTATCTTTTCCATGGGTCGAGTTCGTGGGGCGCTTCATCTTCGCTCCTGATGGGAGGATCGAAGGGATAGTTGGCAGCATCAGGGACACCAACAAGCGTCAACTAATCGAGGAAAAGGTCTGGCAGACCGGGAGTAAGCTCAAAGCGATCATACACACATCCCCATTGGCGATATTGTCCATCGACCTGGATGGTATCATATCGACCTGGAACCCTGCCGCAGAGCGGATATTCGGCTGGGAGGAGATCGATAGCTCGCGCCCCTTCTCGTTCCTGCCCGACCGGCAAGACGAGGACATCATTAGCCTGAAGCAGCGGATGCTCCGGGGAGAGCAGATGGCCGACGTGGAGGTGAAGAAGTACCTGCCCGATGGAACGATGAAGGTCATTTCCCTATCGACGGCGCCCATAATCGACCAGGGCGGAAAGACCGGAAGCGTCATCGTTGTCGCATCCGACAGCACCGAGAGGAAGCACATGGAGGAACGCCTGATCCAGCTCAACGAGGTACTCAGGCTGATCAACGGCATCCTCCGTCACGATACATTGAACGAATTAACAGTACTCAATGGCTCCCTGGATATGTTCAAGCGCACCCAGAACGAGAAATTCCTGACCAGCGCTACCAGGGCGGTGAACCGCGCCATGGAGATGATCAAGCGGATGAAGGAGCTGGAGAAGATCGCCCTCAGCGGTGGACCGCTCAAGACATACGACCTGGCCAAGGTGGCAGAGAGCGTATGCAAGGGCTACATGATCGAATTCAAGATCGAAGGGACATGCATCGTCTTGGCGGACGATGCCCTCGGTTCGGCGATTGACAACATCGTTAGGAATGCGACCATCCACGGCAAGGCGGATCGCGTCTCGGTCCAGATCGAGAGACAGAATGGAATGTGCTCTATGCGGATCGCGGACAATGGCATCGGGATTCCGGACGAATTGAAGGCAAGGGTCTTCCAAGAGGGCTTCAGCCATGGGGCGAATGCAGGCACGGGATTGGGCCTTTACCTGGTCAGCAAGGCGGTCGAGCGATATGGTGGGGATGTAAGGGTTGAGGACAGCGTACCCCATGGAGCAACTTTTGTGATATCGTTGCCAGAGGCCAGACCGGCTCAAACAGCATAGAAACGGACAATCCGATCATATACCATAATGAATGACAAATTCTCGAGCTGGGAGTATTTCCAGATGGTCGGAATTTATCTTTCGTTGTTGTGTCGAGATAGATCGGTCACCGTCGATCGGTGAGGGTTAAGCAATTCGAATCCTGTGGCGGAATCGATCTCACGTCTTGCACTCGTGTTCACGATCTCGCGAATTACCACTTCGGCGGTCTTCCAAACGCGAACGCCCTTTCTGACGCATCCGGCGACCGCACTTCCTTGCCTGCCACAAGCGATGTGCATATGCAGGACCAATTGCCCGTTTTCGTTTGGGAAGATGGTGCCAACGCCGGTCATCTCATAAACTTCGGGCAGAGTGTGCTCCATAGGTTTTGGAGGCATGGCGTCACGCTTCTCCGGCCCCACCACCAGCTTGCTCCCCTTGTCCGCGGCTCCGATGATCGAGACCGTGGCAGCGACGATATGATGGTCCGTAGCGAAGCGCTCTATTGCCTCATGGATCACCTCGCCATCCTCAAGACGGATGATGAAGATCCTTCCTGCCTTCCCTTGGGAGAATTTCATATTTACTCCTCCATGTTCATGATGATCGACGTTCCCCGTATTCTATCCACTAGTTAATCGTTCTTTTCCTAATGGAATTCGAAATGCCGGAGATGATCAGGCGATGATGCCGAAGGGTGCCCGGTTCCTCTCCACGAACTCGCCGATGGTTATCTGGCCTCCGAGGTTGAGGTCCAATTGGTCCAGGCCCCAGGCCTTGCTCTTTTCTCGTTGAACGGACACGATCTTCAGCCATTCGAACATCTGCCTGGGGTCGGCCATTCGATTCCTGCGTCCAAAGGATGTCGGGCAGGGCGAGGCTATCTCAACGAAGGAGAAGCCCTTCTTCGTCATGGCCTTCAGCATGGAAGCCGTCAATTCTCTGACGTTGCGGACTGTCCATCGGGCTACGAAATTCGCTCCCGCTGCGACCGCAAGTTCAGATAGGTCGAACGGATATTCGCGGTTGCCGTAGGGCGTGGTGGTGCTATAAGATCGGTACGGTGTGGTGGTGGACACCTGCCCTCCAGTCATGCCATAGATGAAGTTGTTAATGCAGAAAACCGACATATCGACGTTACGACGTGCGGCATTGATGAAATGGTTCCCCCCGATCGCTCCGATATCCCCGTCTCCGGAAAAAACTATCACATTAAGGTCCGGATTGGCGAGCTTAATTCCTGTTGCCACTGCGAGCGCCCGGCCATGGGCGGTATGGATGCTATCCGCTCGGATGTAACCGATGATACGTGAGCTGCAACCTATACCTGAAACGAAAACGGTCCGGTCCTGGTCCATGCCCACCTCAGCAAAGGCGCGATGGAAGCAATTCATCACGGTGCCAATGCCGCAGCCTGGGCAGAACATATGTGGCCAACGGTCCTCGCGGAACAGATCGAAGAATTCCGTCGTCATCTGATCTCCTTCAACGCATGCTCTATCTCCTCGGGTGTCACAACCATTCCGCCGACCTTCGAAAGGGACCTGATCTCGATGCCAGATGCTCGCTCCAGGCATTGCATCTCGTGGAATACCTGACCCAGGTTCATCTCAACCACCAGCACCTCTCGCGCCCCCTGCATAGCTGCCATCAGGGCATCCTCAGGGAAAGGCCAGATGGTCTTGAGGTCAACGAGCCCAACCTCCGGATGCTTTCTGAGGACCTCGCTTGCCGCCAGTACTGGCGACCCATAGGTCACTATCATTTTCTTCGACCCCGGTCTATGGACGTCGATGGCGATGATCTCCCTGCGATGTTTCTGGACCTTATCATGCAAGCGGTGGACCAGCTCTTCATGCACCTCGAACTCGGTGCTCGGGTATCCAGCGATGTCATGAGAAAGTCCCGTGACATGGACTCTTGACCCAGTCCCGAATACAGGGAACTTTGGGACCAGGGATTCATCGTAGGCGAACCCATCGTGCCAGACCTTATCCGTTCGGACCATGCGGTCAATGACCTCCACCTTGGGGGGTACCTGAAACATGCTCCTCATGTGCCCGATTGCCGCGTCGGAGAGAAGGATGACCGGTACCCGGTAACTCTCGGTCAAGTTGAAGGCTCGGATGGTCAGGTCGAACATATCCTGAACGCTCGAGGCCGCCAAGGCGATGGTTGGATAGTCGCCATGCGAGCCATACTTAGCTTGCATGATATCGCCCTGGCCGGGCATGGTCGGTAGACCGGTCGATGGACCTCCCCGCATCACATCGACGATGACCAACGGGGTTTCGGTCATGGCGGCGTACCCGATCCCCTCCTGCATCAAGCTGAACCCAGGTCCTGACGTTGCGGTCATGGCCTTATTGCCGGTCCATGAAGCTCCGATCACGGCGAAGATGGAAGCGATCTCATCCTCCATCTGGATGAACATCCCTCCCTCCTGAGGCATTCGAGTTGCCAGTCCCTCAGCGATCTCCGTCGAGGGTGTGATCGGATAGCCAGCAAAGAAACGGATTCCTGCGTAGATAGCCGCCTCCACGCAGGCTTCATTGCCTTGCATGAAGTATGCTCCTGGTGGCAGCCTCATCCTTCATCGCCTCCCCCGGCCTGGTCCCAAGAGAGGGCTTGATCGGGGCAGGTAAGGACGCACATCTCGCAAACAGCGCCCTTCTTCGTCCCACGCTTGAAGTTGGGGCACTTCTCTGGATGGACTATTTTTGGAGGCAGGTAGCCTCGTTCATTAACCTCCGATCCCTCCTCAAAGACGTTCGATGGACAGACCAGGACGCAGATATTGCAGCCCTTGCAAAACTCCTTCCTGTTCTTCACTTGCATGCTATCCGTCCATTTATGCCCAGTTTCTATTCGATTGTCCAATCATATACTTTCTGATTATCGATGAGGGTATGGAATCATTCCATCATCATTCTTGTGGACGGCCAATTTATTTATACCTGGCTATTGATGCACGGCCCATGTCCCTAAGGGACGAGGTCCAGAGGCTGAAAAGCAAGCGGAACGCGATCATCCTGGTGCATAACTACCAAAGACCGGAGGTACAGGACGTCGCTGATTTCGTCGGAGATTCGCTCGGCCTCTCCCAGAAGGCGGCCAAGACCGATTCCGAGGTCATCGTGTTCTGCGGTGTCGACTTCATGGCCGAGAGCGCCAAGATACTCAGCCCCGACAAGACCGTACTTCTGCCCGAGCTCAGCGCGGTCTGCCCAATGGCCGAAATGCTCGATCGTGCCGGAATCGTCAAGATGAAGAATCAGCATCCGAGAGCTGATTCCGTCGCATACGTCAACACCAGTGCTGATATTAAGGCTGAGGTCGACATCTGTTGCACCTCCTCCAATGCCATCAAAGTGGTTGCTTCCCTAACATCGAAGGAGGTCATCTTCGTTCCAGACGCGAACCTGGGATATTGGGTGCAGCGGTCGGAGAAGAGCAAGAAACTGATCCTCTGGCCAGGTTTCTGCCCTACTCATGATTCCATCACCCCAGAGATGATATTGGTGCAAAAGGGCCTGCATCCCGGCGCACTGGTCATCGCCCACCCTGAGTGCCGCCCTGCGGTCCTGGATATGGTGGACGCGGTCCGCTCCACTGAGGGCATGATCAACTTCGCCAAGGAATCAGATAGTAAGGAGTTCATCATCGCCACCGAGAAAGAGATGGTCTATCGATTGCACACGCTAATCCCTGACAAGGTGTTCTACCCGTTGCCAGGGGTGGTTTGTCCGAACATGAAGAAGACCAATCTTCAATCGGTCGTGAATGCACTGGAAAAGATGCAGCACGAGATCATCATACCAGAAGATGTCCTAAAGCGCGCCAGGATGCCATTGGAAAGGATGATGGCCGTAGGTCGGGGCGATTAGATAGTCTGTTCGATTCTACGCATGCATTATTCCGGGAATGGCCTACCATTCACCTGTTCGGTTGGTAATAAAATGAAGTGGAAAAAATTGAATGGGAAAAGGTTTCACGCCTAAGGGCCGCGATATTCTGGTGGCGTCCGGTAATCGAACTTCTGCCTGCCCTTCTTGTTCATGTGACGGATGGTCATCAGGATGACGACCATTCCGGCTCCGACCACCACTACGGCTACCACCAGCAAGACCATCAATACCCTCAATCCGTCCATGTCCAATTGGAAGGCCTCGCCGAAGAAGGAAGGATCATCGTAGACATCCGTTCCCATAGGGTAGATGTAGCCACCTAGGACCACCAGCAACTTCAACTGCCCATCGTTTGACTTAGGTAGGAAGTCGTGGTTGCCAGCGTGGATCTGATAGTGCATCTGTTTCTCTTGCCCATCGACAGTCACATTGCTGACCCAGGTCAATGTCCCGCATTGCTCCCAGTTGTCCATCGAGCGGATGGAGGTCCTCGTAAGTAGTTGAGAGCGCAATGGCAGCTCGTCCTGATGCTTGTTGACCTGAACGCCGTCCTGCGTCTCGTACTCGATGGCACCAGTCCCGTTGTCGATATGGTCCTTGACGAACTGGACATTATACCATTCCTCGACGATCTTCGGCACGAACATGCCGAAGGCCATGACGTTCTCCAGCATGATCTTGGGAGCGGTGGCATTCGCGTAAGCGTCCCAGCCCTGGATCACGTGATCGAACTTAATCCCGCAGTCCACGTTCGTCCCGGTATAGTTGCGCGGAGCGATCGCTTCGGAATCGGTCACGTGGCCATCATTGAGGGTGACCTTATAGAACGGCACCTCGGTGGTGACCGTTTGGGCGCTTGCCACAATGTGGAAGCGGAACTCCAGCCTCTCCACCATGCCATCAGCCTCTGTGCCGTTCCGATATTGCATCAGGTCGGCATCCCAGACTTTAGTGTAAGTCACGTTCAGAGCGTAGAGCGAGAAATCATAGCTCTTGCTCTGGTTGGCGGCATCCTCGATAGTGACGATGTCAGACAAGGTCCAGGCCCGCTTCAGGTCCACATATTTATAAACCGGTTCGAAGGCGCCTATTCCAGACCACAGCGTCGGTCCGCTGAAATCGAAGAGCCCGTTGCCGGCTCCATAGTTACCCAAGAGTGGGACGTCGTATCCGGTGTCATCGAACTCGAATATGGCGAACAACGACTGTCCAAAGGCGGTCAGCACAGGTATCGGAACCTGGTTCAGTATGGTATTGCCGTCGGAATTGACGATCTGAGCTCCTCCCAGGTAGCGCAACGTCGCCCCCACAATCGTGATCGGGGCCGGCTGCTCCTCGGTCCCGTAGACCACGGCGAACCAAGCGAAATTGATGCCATCGGTCATGTTGACCGCCACGTAGTCCCCGCCGTTCCAGTCATCGGTATGGCCAGTCTCGAGCCTGATCCGCGACATGGGATCGGGCCCCGAGGCCGCGCTGACCAGGCCGCTCATGCCTCCTGAAAGAAGCAGAGCGACGAAGCACAGCGCAGCGAATGCGACATAGGTCGTTTTCATCGGAATTACACCTCTAATCATTGCAAGCGCCGAATGTATCCTAATAAGCCCATGAAGGAATATTACTCAACAATCTTCCTGAGGATTTTAAATAACGAATAGTGGAGTCCACTGGGAATGAACCGTGCCGACGTGAGAGCGGTGGAGAATCCCATATCGGCGATCTTCGACCTTGCCGATGATGTGAACAAGGAGATACCTCGGATCCGCAAGCTGGTGAAATATGCCACGGTCTTCATCGGCGTCTGGCTCATCATCGATTTCATTCTCACTATCCTCTTGATATTCAATCAGTTCCTGTTCGGGGTGCTCATGCTGGCATTGTTCGTGGTGGGTGTTTTCGCCCTGGCAATGCTCAGAAACCTGAACGATTTCATCCGATACTATGCCATCCGCCACGCGGCCATCCTCAGGGTGCGCAACGACGACCCGGTGGTGTTCGCTCCGAAAGGGGACACGGCAGTGCTGAGGCTATTCGAGCTTCTGCGGGTCCGGAGTCCGGCCATGAGCGAGGCCATCGTGGCACGTAGATACTTAATGCCCGGGATATTGCGGGGCCGCTCCGGCGTGCTTTACAGCTTCGACGGGTACCTTGGCGCGAAGCCATCGACGTTCTGGCGGTCGCTGGGACTAGGCTATCCTGGATTCCAATTGATGATAAAGAGCTTCCAGGGAACTCCGCGGGCAGAGGACCTGAACTCGCTCAAGCTCGCCGCAGAGGACGTGAGCAAGGACAACCTGGTCCCGCCGTCCCGGGTCATAGCGCTCTGGTCGCGGAAAGCAGACCAGGACCTGTCCGATGAGGCCTATTCCTTCCTGACCTCGAACCAGGTGGTCTTCTCGCATCGGGGCAGAAGGTTCGCGACCGCCCTCGAGATGATAATCGAGAACGAGGATGGCAGCTACGAGTTCATCCCCTACGTCACTTAGTGATCTTATTTCTCAGTGCCGCGCGCCCAATGCGGCAGCCCTCGGTATCGGAAATGCTCCTGTATCTGCTCCTTGTAGATGGAAAGGAAGAACTCGTTGTACTTCCTGACGTAGAATACTCCTTCCTTGGTGATGCGCACTTGATATCTGCCCTCGAGATGCTCCACCACCACCAGGCTATCCTCCTGCAGCCTCTCGATCACCTTGTTGGTCATGAAGTGGTTCGAGCGGATCTCGTGCTTGATCTCCTCCTTAGAGATGCCGTCCTTCTGAGCGTCGAGGATCTGGTCCACCTTCTGCTCCAAATCCGGCTGGTAGAGGTCGATGCCCAGCTCTGAGACCAGTCGGTTCAGAACGAAGCAGCAGTAGATCTTGTGGTCCTTGTAGGTCCTGGACATCGCGATATCGTCAAGATATCTGGTCGGTCATACTAAACAGTTGTCAATCCTAGGCCAGCAGGCTCTGGACCGAGCTCGCAAGGAAGTAGAGGCCGAAGAACACCATGATGCCCCCCGACGCCACGAACAAGTAACGGTGCCAGCGCTCGTTCCAGACCTTCTTGGATTTGTAGACGGAATAGGAGAGCAGATAGTTCCAGGCGAAATCGCAGGACAGATGGACGGCCGCGAATATCGGCAGCATGATAGGCCCGAACTTCACCGCTCCAGCGATCAAGGTTGCGCCGATCGTCGCCCACCACAATATGAAGTAGGGATTGGCCGCGCTCATGATGATGCCAGACAAGAACGAGGACCGCCCGTTGTCCTTCTGGATGACCTTCGAGTTGCGCGTGCGTATCTGGTCCAACCCGATTATCAGCAGTATCACTCCGCCGACCAGACCGATGGCGATGAACACCGTATCGTTCTTCAGCACGGTATCGAAACCGAGGAAGATCGCGGCGATGAGCGGGATCTCGACCACCGCGTGCCCGAAGGATATCTTGAGGCCCGCCCTGAGGTCGTTGTAGCCCTTGGCGATGGTGGTGGCGAACATCGGACCTGGCGCCATCACCCCAGACAGCGAAACGAAGGCCACCATCCCCAGGAATAACAGGGCATCCTCGTTCCCGTTCACGCCAAGGCCTAAAGCAGAGCACTTTATAAAATCTTACAAAAGCCCGCGCCTGCGAACGAGCTCACATGTACCACAGGTCAGCCCGGTCGATGTACTCCACCGGGTCGACCTCGCTCAGGCGCTTCTGGTCCACATCGATAATCATCACGCTGTGGATGTGGGCGTTCATGATCTCCTCCGGGGACACCTGCGGGTTGGAGTAGTACATGTCACAATAGCGCTTCACGGTGAGCATTTCCTCCTCGGAGCGGAAGCGGGCAGGGGTGGTGAGCATGCGCGGAATGGGCATGATGTAATGCGGCGGCGCCCCCAGTATGAACTTCTGGCAATAGCCGGAGTAGCGGGCGATCTTGCTAGCGATGCGCGCCTTGATGTAATCCACCGGATCCAAGGCGTGGGACGGCGGCACGTAGCCGGTCTCGACCTCGACGATGCAGGTCCCCAGGCCTTTCCGAGCGAAGATGTCGCAGGTCAGGCCGGACTCGAGCTCATGCTCCAGTTCCACCTCGTAGCCGGTGAGGATCAGATGCTTCGCGACCACTAGCTCGAGCACAGAATGGTTGATCTTGAGCAGGTTCTTGTCCCGGAGGTACTTGAGCCGGTCGGCGAGTGCCGCTAGTTTCGGCTGAAGGACCGGCGGCATATCGGTCATCACGCCGTTGATGAGGATGTCCAGGTCCTTTTCGTATGCGTACTGCCCCTCGATCTTGCGCTTGGGCGTTTGCGGGAAAAGAGGTCTTTCCATATTGGACTTCCGTGGCAATCACTTATGGATAGATGAACTATTTGCATTGCCGACTGACGATGAGCGTTAACGTAGAGCGTATACCTGCGATGTGGCGGATCTTCAGGGTGATGGCATCCTCTAATTTCTCCATGGTTTCCGCCTGCAGATTGGCCACGAGATCGTAGACCCCATAGACCAGCAGCGCCCTCTCCACCTCCGCTATCTTGCAGAGCTCCTGAAGTATGTCGTTCTCTTTACCTATCTCGGCGTTGATGAGCACTATCGCTTTGGGCATCTCAAGAAATACATTCTCTCTCCATGCATATTATTTTTCGTCCGGCCTTTACGACGTTAACTTGAAAAGGGTCTTCGGCGATAATCTGGAACGGCACAAGAACGTCCTTGGCGATCTCGGCAGGATGAAGAGAAGAGAGCTGGCCGATCCGCAAGGAGATGATGAACCCTATGAGTGCTGGCTGCCCGATCGCCGTCCTCCTCATTGCTTCTTGGACTTTATCCGTCGGATCAGTATCTCCGCTCCAGGC
>Ga0209777_10004659_pt1 | contig 16100 bp, 13 predicted proteins | sample FrelakmetHBP12HB_FD_187147 | JGI IMG/M metagenome (GOLD analysis project Ga0209777, IMG submission 187147) | Freshwater lake sediment microbial communities from the University of Notre Dame, USA, for methane emissions studies -HBP12 HB (SPAdes)... | ecosystem: Environmental > Aquatic >...
CCCTTTGACTAAGACGAGGTCGTGTGGGCCAAGATGAGCTTTGGCCATATTTAAGGCGGCCTTTTCATTGGGGGCTAAAAGAATTTCAGTCTTTGGAGAAATGGCTTTTAGGCTTTCGACAAGGAGCTGTGAGTGCTCTTTTTGCCATAAGATGCAGAGATCGACTTTATGTTTGGCAACGGCGTAGGAGACACGTTGCATGTCTTGCTCTGGGTGCTCTGACTTTTCTCGCAGGCCTCCGAAAAGAAATGTTTTCTTCGATGATGCCTCTCCTAGGGATTCAAATTGCTTGAGAGCAATATCGCAGGACATCGGGTCAGCAGAATAGGTGTCATTGATGAGGGTCGTGCCATTTTGGGACTTCCAAAGCTCAATGCGCATGGGTTCAGGAGAGTAGTTTTTGAGCGCTTCGATGATGTTTTCTTCTTTTACTCCTAAAAGATAGCAAGCTCTTACTCCAATGGTGATGAGATCGATCACATAGGAAAGCCCTTCTAGGATAGAGCCAGAATAGCTTTTTCCATTTGGGAAGATCACCTCATAGTTCAGGCAATATTTTTCCTTGGGCTCAAGACGAGAGATTTGGGGTAAATCAGGAGATGGAAGATCCCAAAAATAGAGCTTTTTGAATTTTGCCATCTCAATCTTGGTAGAAGGGGTGCTGGGAATAAGGGCCCAATTTCCCTCTTTTAATTTTGAAAGAAGCAGAAATTTTTCTTTCCAGATAGCCTCTTTTGACCCCATGGAGGCAATGTGGGCTGTGCCGATATTGGTGATGATGACATGGTCTGGCTGGATCATCTCAAGATGGTGTTTCATCTCGTTTGGTTTTGAAATCCCTGCCTCGATGAGAGCCACTTCATGCTGCTTTCTTATTTTGAAAAGGCTGAGGGCAACACCGAGTTGACTGTTAAAACTCTCTGGACTTGCAAAGGTGGAAAATTGGCTCGATACTAGTTCTTGAAGCAAATCTTTCAACATGGTCTTGCCAAATGAGCCAGTGATGGCGATCACTTTGGCTTTCATCTGGCGGCGATAACAGGCGGCAATTTGCTGTAGGGCGCGCAGGGGATCTTCTACTTTGAACAGTGTGAGCGATGGCGGAATTTTTTCTAAAGCAACATCCTTGCGGACAATGGCAGCACAGGCACCCATTTCCTGGGCATGCTTTAAAAAGTCATGGCCATCAAAATTTTCCCCTGTCATGGCCACAAAGAGGGTTTTTTTGGAAGCTATCCGTCGAGAGTCGATAACAATGTCGTCGATGATGAAGGGAATGTCAGAGTCTTGACACAAGCTTTTGAGCTGAGGCCATGCTCGAAGATCAAAGCTTTCCATTTGAGACTCCTAATCTGTTGCAAGCTTGCGATAATTTTTTACCATAAATGTAGTGATACAGAGCCAGGGAATGAGGATGGCAGTGTAAGCAGATAGCGCTTGAAATTTTGCCATAACAAATGCGGTGTGCAGGATTAAATTCAAAAGGAAAAGAGCCGCGAGTGCCAAAAGGTAAATGAGGAGAATAGGGATTGAGCGGCGGCAAGAAAAACAAAATGGCGCTGGTGCAATGGCTGCCAAAAGGCAGAGCAGAGGGAAAAATCCTTTATGGAATAGGTTTGCTTTAATTTCGGCCGATTTTGTCGAAGACGAATTGAAATAGAGGCTAAATTGCTTTACCAGTTTTGAAAGAGGGCTTGCAGAAGGGGGAAGAAGTGCCTCTTTTAAAAGAGTGGGATCAAAAGCAAGCTTTTTAAATTCAAAGCTCTCGTATGAGGCGATCTTTTCCAGCATGCCATTGGGAGAGCGGGCAATGTACTCGACAAAATAGCCAACAGGAATGGGATGGGAAAGGTCGAGTCGTTTTATGTAATAGAGTTTATTGGATGAGAGGATCCAGAAAAGGTCTGAAAACTGGTTTTTTTCTCGATTGTATTCAGAGAAAACGAGCTTTGAGCCATCTTTCAGCATGATTTCTTTTGGCGTTGCAGCACTGTCAGAGCGGCTTTTGTGCCATTTTGTGGTTTCGAAATGGTCAACTGTTGCTACGGCGCCGGGTAAAATCCATTCATAATTGATGAAGAGGAATCCAGAAAAAAAGCAGGCAGTTACCAGCAGGGGAGTAAACAGTTTTTGCTTCGATATTCCACATGTTAAAAGTGCCACAAGCTCTCCCCGTATGTTGAAGGAATAGAGCGTTCGAATGGTTGCCACAAGGAGGGCAAAAGGAAGCAGGATATCGAGCCGTTTAAAAAAGTTTGCAAGATAGTAGCTTGTCCAGGTCGAAAGACTGGGGTAGGCAATAACCTGGTCGAGATGAGACATCGCGTCGACGATGATGTAGAGGGCATAAAAAGAAAAAAGAACGAAGAGAATTGAGCCGATATATTGTTTGTAAAAATAGCGCTGCCACATCTTCATACAGGATATCCTTTTTCAAGTCTAAGGAGTCGGGAAGTTGCGGCGACCAAAAAGAAAATATTTGGAATGGTGTAGAGAGCAATAGCTGCCCAAATATATTCATCGACCGCTTTGGCACCAAGATAACAGAAAAGAAAAAGGCACATATAGATGGCCAGCTTAATTGGCGTGAGCTTCGTGGACTTTCCTCGAGAGGAAAATCCAAAAGCAAGCCCTAAAATAGCCGATGTAATGATAGCAAGTGATAAGCAGGATCTTCTGGCGATTTCAGAAATGGTGCAGGCGATCATTTTTTTTGGCTTTTCGACACTGCGTCCAGTAATTTTTCTTTCTTTGATTTGGGTTCTTAAGTCATCTAATTTTGCAAAGAGAAAATGGAGAGATAGCTCGTCATTTGCCACTTTTAGGTGTTTTGTGTTAACGGCCTGAGACAGGTCTTCAAGCCTCATTTCATTGCTCTTTGAATTTTCGATCAAGAGATGGTCAAAAGAGGTCTCTGTGCCGGTCGGAATATTTGAAATAAGCGATATCAATCTGCCTTTGAGAGCATCTTTATCCACATAAAGCTCTTTGGCAATGAAGATAGCCGATCTGCCATTATCTTTATTTCTTGCTGCCATGATCAGCTCTTGAGTTTTGCCCTCATGCTGGAGTGCTCCCTTCATCTCAACGCTGATGCCGCTTTCTTGGAGCATTTTTGGATTTTGCAAAAGCGAAAGAGGATTGATGGAACGCAGTTGAAATTCAAGTCTTTTGGCTGCAAGATGGCTGTGGGCACTGACGTCCAAAAGCAGGCGAAAGTTTGCAAGACCAAGCAATGAGCAGAGAAGAAGAATCGGCATCACAAGCTCCATCAGGCTCATTCCAGAGGCTCTCAGGGCAGAAAGAGAATTGTTTTGAGAGAGTTTATTAAAGAGGAAATAAGCAGAGACAAGGCTTGCAATTGGAAGAGCCACTTGCAACACATAGGGAATTTGATAGGCGATATACAGAACGGCCAAAGAAAAATCGGCACCGAGAGAGACAAAGCGGGCAAAATCTTGGAGCCTGCTGGATAGCGTCACGACAATAAAGCCGAAAAGCGTTAGGCCAAAAACCTTCACATATTCAGTAAAGAAGTAGCGCCAGATCGTCGGCAGACCTAAAAATGAAAAAAAGGTTTTGCTCTGTATATTTTGCATGGGGGGCATTATACTCGAATTGCAACAAATCGGCCAATCAGAGATCATTTTAGCCTAAGTTATGCAAATTTCATTAGAAGAGCATTTAGCACAATTCATCAACGAGCATCTCGATTTGCGCTCACCAATCGTTTTAGGATTGTCTGGCGGGCCTGATTCGATGTGCCTGCTCCATCTTTTGCTCGACTTTAGAAAGAAAATGCCTTTTGAGTTACACATTGCTCATGTCGACCATGGCTGGAGGCAAGAGAGCCGGCAAGAGGCCCGCATCATTACTCAGATGGCCGAAACCTTAGAAATACCGCTCCATACCACACGGCTCGACCCTTCCACATATGATGGGAGCTGGGAAGCTGAAGCCAGAATTGAGCGGATCGAGTTTTTTACCCTGGTTGCCAAAAAAACAGGTGCCTCTGGTGTCATTTTGGCCCACCATCTCGACGATCAGCTTGAGACCATATTTAAGCGATTTTTAGAGGGTGCCTCACTCCTGTATCTTTCAGGAATTCGGCCGGTAACCAAAATTGGCCATTTAACGATTTTTCGGCCCCTTTTGAAAGTTCCAAAACGAGATATTCTTCTTTGGGTCGAAGGGAAAAAAATTTCCTATTTTGAAGACCCAACCAACTTTGATCCTGATTATTTGCGCGGAAGAATGAGGACAAAAATTTTCCCCTTTTTGAAAGAGGCATTCCAAAAAGATTTCTACGATAGTGTTTGTCGTATTGGCTTCGATGCGATGGAGATGCGCCACTATTTCGATGAAAAGACAGCTCCCTATTTTGCCAATGAGATTCACAGCGATTTTGGAGTTTTCTTCGACCTTTCTTCGAACTTTCCCCAATCGAAGATCGAATGCAGGGAGTTTTTCCGTAAGTTGGGCGAGTTACATGATTTTGGACTCAATAGAGCCCAGATGGATTTGGCCCACCTTCTGCTCACTGAAGGGAAGGCCAATAAGACGATAGAACTTGTCGGCGATCCTGAAAAAAGAAAGCTCTATTTCGATCGGAGAAGAGTTTTTTTATATAGCCAGCTGCCGGCCTGTCCGGCACCAATAAAGCTGCAAGAAGGCCAGTGTGAGTGGGGTGGCTGGCGCATCACAGTGAGAAAAGGAAAAGGCGTCCAAAAAAACAATTGGCAGGATTTTTTGCAAGGGTCGCTTGAAACTCAAATAGATGAGGGGGAGTATCTTTTATCGAGGCAAAACCCTCGTTTTAGGCGTGCCAGCTGTAACAAAATTTGCGCCAAACTCTTCAATGATAAAAAAGTGCCCAATCTCTTCGTTATGAGCTGTCCTGCTATTCTGAAGGGGGATTTGGTGGTCGAAGATTTCCTTTCCGGAAGTGGCCAAAGCCATGTAAAAGAAAAATTAAATATAAAATTAGAAAAGATTTCCCCCTCTTGATATACTAAGGTAAATAGCCAAGAAAAAGGTATAGCCGAGAAATATGAATCCAGACAAAAAAGACGAATCTAAAAAAAGTCCATCTAATTCAATTATTTTTATCATCATGGGATTGATTGTCGCCATGATATTGATTCAAAATTTTTTGCAGATGAAGGTGGCGCGAGTTTCTTTTAGCTATCAGTTGGAATATCTTGTCGACTTAGATTTGATGGTTCCCCAGGAAGCTCGAAAGACTGCAACGGCCAATAATCTCGTGACCTTTTCAGGTATTTTCCGTGATGAGGAGACCCAAGAGGGAAAGAATCGATTTAAATATCTTTCAACTCTTGATTCCTATCACGAACAAACGATGGAAAAAAATCGGCTCAACGGCGAGCTTTCAGACTTGAAACAAAAAGTCTTGGAGGCAGGAGATCTCTACGTCAAAATTGCCGGCATTGAGGTGGGTCCAACTGGATGGAAAATTGTCGAAGATTTTTATGACAGCCCCGATCGAGAAAATAGAATCGTCATCACAGCCAATCCTCCGAAGACTTTTTCGAGCCTCAAAGAGGTTCAAGAGCAATTCAACGGCCTTTCGCTTGTGCCGCAGGCAGAACAAAAAGAGAAGCTCAACTCTCTTTTTAGCTCCCTTGAATATCTGATAAAAAATTTGCGCTCTCCCACTCTGGGTATCGGCAGCGAGCAGATGAAAGGAGATCTGAGAAAATTAGAGTTTGACTTGGCAGGTTTTGCCATGCTCTCTTTTGAAGAGCAAAGTCAAAAAGTGGCCACAAGTTTAAAAAGCGTTCAAAAGATTGTTGATGATTTGGCAACTGTGCAGAACCATATGCGTCTGACTCAGCTTCGGAGTATTCGCCGCTATAAAGAATTGGTCGACCAATATAGTGCGATTGCGGTCAAGATTGAAGACACGAGTCTTGCTCTCGACAAAGCGCGAGATTCTGTCGCCGATGTGATCTGGTATTACAACAATAACGAATTAACGACGCGAGCCCTTGAAAAGCAAGAGAGTGAAGTTTTTCACCAGTGGTTTTTGGGTGCACAAGAGGAATGGAAAAATTTTGATCAGAATCGAGGTGCCTTCTTTAAAGCCCCTGACCAGCCCTCAAATAAAGTGCTCGAGAGAGTTTTCCGAAGTGAAGAGCCGTCGCCGAACTATTTCAGCTATCTGATTAGTATTGCTCCTGTGTTTTTAATTTTGCTCCTTTTGTACTTTGCCTTTTCACGCCAGATGAAGGGCATGGGTGGTGCTGCGATGGATTTTGGCAAATCGCCCGCACGTCTCTTTCCTAAAGGCACGACAAAGGTAACATTTAAAGATGTTGCCGGTATCGATGAATCACTTGAAGAGCTGCAAGAGGTAGTTGAATTTTTGAAAAATCCTCAAAAATTCACAGCCCTTGGCGGCCGTATTCCAAAAGGCCTTTTGTGCATCGGCCCTCCAGGATCAGGCAAAACCCTTGTGGCAAAAGCTGTGGCAGGGGAGGCTGACTGCCCCTTCTTTTCTATTTCGGGATCGGACTTTGTCGAGATGTTTGTCGGCGTTGGCGCCAGCCGTATTCGCAAAATGTTTGAAGAGGCCAAGCGCAATGCTCCCTGCATCATCTTTATCGACGAAATTGACGCCGTAGGACGCCATCGAGGCGGTGGCATTGGCGGAGGCCATGATGAAAGAGAGCAGACACTGAACCAGCTTTTAGTTGAGATGGATGGCTTTGACACCCAAGAAGGCGTCATTATCATCGCCGCCACAAATAGGCCTGATGTGCTCGATAAGGCACTCCTTCGTCCAGGTCGTTTCGATCGGCAGGTCTTTATCCCTCTGCCCGATATAAAGGGCCGTTTTGCTATTTTGAAAGTGCATGCCAAAAAAATTAAATTAGACGAAGGTGTTGACCTGATGGCAGTTGCACGAGGCACTCCTGGCTGTTCAGGCGCCGACCTTGAGAATCTGTTAAATGAAGCAGCCCTCCTCGCAGCGCGCAAAGAGCGGACTGCGGTCACTGAGCAAGATGTTTTTGAAGCTCGTGATAAGGTGCTCTATGGAAAAGAAAGAAGAAGCCTCGAGCTCGATCTGCAGGAGAAAAAGACAACGGCTTATCATGAGTCGGGCCACACTATTGTGAGCCTGTTTTCAAAGCATGCCGATCCAATTGATAAAGTGACGATTATTCCTCGCGGGTTTTCTTTAGGCGCCACAATGTTTTTGCCAACGAAGAATCGAGTGAGTTACTGGAAGTCTGAACTGCTCGATCAGCTCTCTATCATGATGGGAGGCCGAGCCTCTGAAGAGATCTTTTTGGGCGACGTCTCAAGCGGTGCCAAGCAGGATATTGAACGGGCAACACAACTTGCCCGCAGCATGGTGTGTGAGTGGGGCATGTCAGAGATTGTCGGAACAGTGACCTATGACGAGCGGCAAGATAATGGCCAGTTTTTAGGCCTGACGAGCTGGAAAGAAAAACTCTATTCGGAAAAGACATCGCAGACCATCGACGCGGAAGTGCGCCGCTTCATCGATGAGGCTTATAGCCGTGCTGTCACCATTATCAAGGAAAATAAAGAGAGCATCGAAACGATGGCTAAAGCCCTCATGGAATTTGAAACGCTCGATCTTGAGGATGTGCAGAAGATTGTCAAACATGAATGGAATGAAGAGGAAAAAAAGGCCAAGTTTTCCCGTTACGCAGCCATGAATAAAAAAACTGAATTTCCTAAAGAGGGGACTGTTTCTGCTTCATTGGACGCAAAGCCTCCGATCGCCAGTTCCGCCGAGACTTAAACTATTGCAATCAAAATTCCAATCGGCCAACATTACAAAAACAGGAGTATTTTTTATGAGAGTCCCTTTTGTTTTTGCTGCGATTATGGCCACTTTGGCAGTTGGTTGTGGGCCAAAAAAACCAGAAGTTGTCCAAACAACTCCGGTGAATGCCCCATGTGTGAAAGAGGAAGTCGACGACACAGATATCTTCGCAGTGCCTCTCGACACGAGTGAAGAAGAAGAGCAAGAGGAAGTAAAAGAATTTAAAGAATTAACGCAGGAACAAAAAGCTGAAAAAGCAGCTAAAGCCAAAAAGATGAAGGCTTCAAAAACGGTTCAGAAAAAAGCTGAGGAAGTTCAAAAGTCCGACAGCAAATAAATCCAGTAGACAAAATCGAAAAAAGACTTTATGAAGTGAGACTGTCATTTTCTTAAAGTATAGGAGGTTTTTATGAAAGTCCTTAAATTGATTTGTTTGGTGCTTTTAGTGATTGGAGGTTTGAACTGGGGCTTAGTTGGCCTGTTCAATTTTAATGCAGTCGACGTCATCTTTGGAATGGGGTCATTGTGGGCAAGGATTATCTATATCCTTGTCGGCGTAGCTGCCCTTTTGAAAATTTATAGCACATGTTTCTGTTGCAAAAGCTGCGAAAGATAAATAACTTCCCAATTTCAAGGCGAATTCTGAATAAGGATTCGCCTTTTTCATTATATGAAAGTTCCTTTAGATATAAGCCATAAGCCACTTCTCACGGAGCTTTTTCGAAAGCTATCACTACAAATTTCTGAATATAGTTTTGCAAATCTTTGGCTGTTCCGAAATAAACATCACTATCAAGTCCTCTTCGATGAAATGGTTTTCATTGAGGGGCAAACCTATGACAAAAAGCGATACCTGATGCCCACAGGCGATTTGCGCACGATTCGGCCCGAAACACTTATCCGGTTGGCTTCGACCGTCGATTGCTTTTTTCCTATTCCTGAAAGTTGGGTTGCAGATCTCCAGCAAAAAGGATTCAAGGCATCCTTTGTGGAAGCCGATAGCGATTATCTTTTTTCACGAAAGAAATTGATAGAGCTTCATGGTCGGCACCTTGCTGGTCAGCGCAACTTAATTCATCATTTTCGAGATCGGTATGAAAATATTCACCTTGCGCCTCTCAACGATGATGCGTATCGAGTTTTACAAATTTGGAAAGAAAAAAATGAAGAAGACGATTTTGAAGAATGCCATGAGGCACTCGAAAAAAGAGATGAATTGAACCTTACAGGTTTTGTTCTCTATGCTGATGGAAAGCCGTGTGGTTTTGTCATCGGAGAATATTTACCGTCGGCAATCTTCTGTATTCACTTTGCCAAAGCCGATGTGACCTTTCAGGGTGTCTATCCCTATTTGTTCCAATCTATGGCTATGGAATTGCCAGAAGATATTGAATGGTTGAACTGGGAACAAGACCTTGGGGATGCCCATTTACATCAAGCGAAACAGGCCTATCAACCTGAAATTCTTTTAAAGAAGTGGCGATTGAGCTACTTGCCATGAAAAGCGGCAAGCGCCTGTAGCGCTTCTTTTGAGCCATGTTTTACTGCCCTTTCGTACCATTTTTTTGCTTCGTTTGAATCTTGAAGAACGGCAATTCCGAATCGATAGAATTCTGCGACTTTCAATTCTCCTTCTGCATTTTCTTGCAGAGCGGCTTCGGTATACCATTTGAAGGCTGTTTCTAAATCTTTTTGAACTCCGGATCCCTGTTCATATATGACTCCTAACTGTAGTTGAGCTTTTGGATAGAATTGTTTGGCGGCGAGAGTGTACCATTCGAAGGCTCTTTTTATACCGCCGCGACACCCATATTTGCCATGTTCATGAAATTGGCCTATAATATATAGGGCTTCGGCGTTTCCGCCACATGCCGCCTGGATATAGTATGTTGCAGCGGTCCTGCTGCTTTTTTCGAAAAAAATTCCCTCTTCATACCAGTGGGCGAGTCGACACATTGCTTCTGGACAACCAGTATCAACAGCCCTTTCATACCAAGTGTGGGCTTTTTGGAGATCCTTTGGAACCCCTTTTCCAAATTCATACAGTGAGGCGAGCATGTATTGTGCTCGTGGGCAGTCAAACAGAGCGGCCACTTCATACAATTTAGCTGCGACAGTGGGTTCGCAAATATCGAAGATCCCCCTTTCCAATAGCTTTCCAATACTTGTCAAAAATTGAAAGAAGTCTTCTTTTTTGTCGTCATCTTCTGGCATGAGTTGCTGGAGAAAAGGGTCAATTGATGCAAGAGTTGCATTTTTGCTGCCTGTTTCAAAACCAAGCAAGCGGTAGAGTAAAAAAAAGCCCTCTTTGAGATCAGGATCGGCTGGTTTTCCTTTTGCGGATTCAATTACCAGACTTGGAACAATGATGGAGAGTGTTTGAACAAAAAGGTCGCTTATTCCATAGAGATGGGCAATGTGGACCATTTCGGCAAATCGTTTATAAGGGACATAGAGAGAGCGCCCTCTTAAAAAAGTTACAAGTGTTTTAAAGCCTTCTTCTGAGAGAGTTTTCAAGATAATTTTGTGATCGGATGCCTCGACAAATGTGCTTGAAACCGTTTGGCGCAAAATTTTGGAGGGGTCAAGATCGAACTGCGATACGATAGCTTGCTTTTTGCCTGCTGACTCTAAGACGATGGGGACAAAAAAGGATTGAAGCCTTCTGAAGTGGTTTTTGGTCACTTTTTCAATTTCGAAGATCGTTCGAAGCAGCTTATCTGTTGGGAAACAGTGCTCTAGAAGGGAAGAAAATGAGCCATCAAACTTCCTAAACTCTTTTTCCTCAAATCGAAGGGATTTTTTTTCGAAGCTTTCGCAGGCTTTCAAGGTCGCTTCAATGATTTGTGGCAGAAAACTTTCACGTAGAATCAGACTGCTTTTTTGAGCCCGCGTTGTGAGGGCGATAAGTTGGGTTGGCGATATATTTTCCGGATGGCGGATAAATGGATATATTTCTTGGATCATACAAGAAATTATAAACCATTGACGCTAAATGGTAAACGATCTTTGTAGGGAGAAAGAGGAATCTGTCTTTGCAGTTATTTGGCTTTCTCTGGCTCTACGGGAGTCGGGATTTGAATTATACCAAAGGCTTTTTGGTATTCAGGAATGAATGAGGAGACCATTTGAAGGGTAGTTTTTTTGCACGCTTGAGGAAATTCAGCTTTGGACGAAGAAAGCAATGTGGCTTGAGACCAGGTCATTCCAAAAATCGTGCCATTATTTCGAATGAGAGTTGATTCTTCAAAAAATCCCAATTGCACAAAGGCAACAACTTGGGAGTCGACCTCTATTGTCTTGATTCTCAGAAGAAGATAAGGGTTTTTTGGCTCATCTTGGATGAAGATATTCGACTGAATGAGTTTTGTCATGACATCGGCATAGACATTTTCTTTTTTGAGGCCAAGAGGAGCAGTTTCTTCATTTGCCATTTCAATGTTGAGGCGAATTTTCTGCACTTGGGTGGAAGCCGACTGTTCTTCTGCATAGCAAAAAGTTGCTGTGCAAAGCAGGGCAAAAAGAAAATAGGATTTCTTTATCATGTAGGGTCTTCCTTTCTTTTATCTTTTGTGGCAATGATATTAAGAAAGGAGAAAGGAGGCAAGATGGAATATAGAAGGCTAGGAAAATGGGGACTTCAGCTCAGTGAACTTTCATTTGGTTCATGGGTCACCTTTGGTGAAACTTTGGACGTCAATGGCGCAAAAGAGTGTATGAAGGCCGCTTTTGATGCTGGAATCAATTTTTTTGATAATGCAGAACTTTATGCCAATGGGGCCTCTGAGATGCTGATGGGAGAGGCTTTGCGCCTTTTTTGCCGAGATGAAATTGTCGTCTCAACAAAGATTTTCTGGGGAGGCAACTCTCCCAATCAAACAGGATTATGCTGGAAACACCTCGTCGAAGGGACAAAGCGATCATTGAAAAGAATGAATCTTGACTATGTCGATCTTCTTTTCTGCCATCGGCCCGACCCGCATACTCCGATCGAAGAGACGGTACGAGCCATGAACCATATTATCAATCAGGGCTGGGCCTTTTATTGGGGAACATCTGAATGGTCACGCGAGCAAATTGAAGATGCCCACCATTTTGCTCGAGAAAATCATCTCATCGGCCCTTCTATGGAGCAGCCCCAATATAACCTCTTTTGCCGAAAGAGAGTGGAAGAAGAATATCTTCCTCTCTATTCTCAATATGGCATGGGAACCACAATCTGGAGTCCTCTTGATTCTGGAATTTTGACTGGAAAATATAATGAGGGGCTTCCGCCAGGCTCGCGCCTCTTCCGCCATGAGTGGCTGAGAGAAAATCTCACTCAGACCAAAATTGAAAAAGTTAAAAAATTACAAAAGTTAGCTACGAAAATTGGGGCAACGACAACACAGCTGGCCATTGCCTGGTGTTTGCAAAATCCCCATGTTAGCACGGTCATTTTAGGCGCGAGTGATTTAAAACAGCTTGAGCACAATCTTGGAGCCATACGGGTTAAAAAAGAGATGTCGGAGACTCTCGTCAAAGAGCTCGATGCTCTTTTTCCAATTTAGGAACACTCCTCAAAAAGCAAGATGGGCTCTGAGACCTAGATAGGGGGCTGATTTGATGTGGTAGGATTTGACACTGCCTGTATTGGGCTGTTCAACTGTCATATGGGCTTGAAAGGCCTGGCCGATATGAAAATTGATTGCACCATGGGCTGAAAAGGCAAAGTTGCAGCCCACCTCAAGACCTAAATTTCTATAGCCTATGATCGCATCTTGATTTCTAAAGTTTTCATTTCCTCCAAGCCGCTTTCGAGAAAAAAAGGTTTTAAAGGTCATGTCAAAGGTCAGTTCTTCATTGTAAGACCAGAGAAGCGAGGCCCCTTTCGGAAAGATCATGTCTACATGAATATTTTTCGCGCCAGTCCAGTCAAAACCCAAAATTGGAAAAATCCGTGCATAGTGAAGTCCTCCCATTCCTAAAAGACCAATATGGAGATTGGTTTTGTTATCGATGGGGTGGGCTCCATGAACAAGTCCTCTATAAAAAGTATTGTGCGAGAGGGAAAAATGGTCGATGTCGCTTTCAAGTGAGATATCGGCGTCAAAGCCCCAATTGGGAAAGGTAAAGAGTGCTCCGCCAAATTTTACGAGTGCTGCATTAAAATTCTTCTGCCGAATGGATGCATCTTTTCCCCAATCGAAAGTGGTCCTTCTAAAGCCCAGCTCTCCGTTTACAAACTCTCCTTCTTCTAAGGCTTGAGTCGTCATAGTATGAAGTGTTGTCTCAGAAAAACCAAAAGAGTGAAGGCCATGCGTCCCTTTTGAGGGAGCAATGCTATCCTGCTCTATGGCGGCATCAAATGGCAGTAAGCCATTTTCTTGGTCATTTGCCACTAGCATGCAAGAAAAGAATGTGAAAAAGAGAAAGAAGTATCCCACGAAACCCTCTTCCTCTATATAATAAAAATTTTAAATAATGGCAATAAAAACCTTTCTCAAGAGAACTGAAAGTAAAAACCCGTATGATTTCTCCAAAAAATTACAAAAGGAAAATAGTTGTAATTAATTAAAATAATGTATATACTAAACACGAAAAAATTTATTTAAAGAGGATTACCATGGCATTTATGCCTGACCGTTTTATTCGAAGAGCCGATCCAGATCTTTTTCGGCTAAAATGTATGTTCGATCAACAGTGTGAATTGGGATGCAGGACCATTCCCATCAACGCCATCATCTCCAAGGATATTCCATGCGGGTACGAAGATGCACTCACTTTCGTTTGCTATGGCATGACATTCGACGAGCTTATGAATCGCTCTATTTTTGCGCCGCCAATCGCCGCGCGAAAGGTTGTGCCGGTACGGTTTCCCATCCAACAAAAAATATATCGCTCCCAAGTTCAAAACACTCCCTTCTTTAAAGAAGTAAGGGTTTTGGCCGTCCCAGGGATTCATGCAGATTTTTATTCCTCTCCTCTTTCTTGCCACCCGAAAATCCCGACACTCTTTTCACTTGCTCTCGGTCAATCGGTCTATTGCCTTAATTTTCGAGATGGCCCCCCGAAAAAATTATTTGATTTTGCCTCAGCTCTTATGCAACCCACCGCGCTCAAATGGGTCAACCGAGAAACTCTTGCTATCGGTACCAAAAGCGGCTCTTTTATGTGTTATGACATGACGATGGAGCGCCTCTTTCGAAAAACCATCATCCGAGCTGCACCACAAGTAGATTATCACATTTCTGCAATGACTCCACGAGATGCGAGCGGCATTCTTGTCGGCAATAATGTAAGCGATCTCGTTGACATCGATCTTCGTGCAAGTCGTCCGACTCGGATGAATCTCAACATCCAAACTATCTGTAGCCTCGCGTATCGCGAGGACATCCTTTTAGCTGGCGGCAATGACAACGAGCTTCGGGTCTATGACACACGGTTCATGCAAGCTGCAATGTCTCTCTATTCTTTTCCTCATAAAGCAGCAGTCCGAGCGCTTTCGTTTCTGCCAGGCAATCACAATGCCATTATTACAGGCGGCGGCATGGCAGACAAAACCGTTCGTCTCTATGATATTTCAAAAGGCTCGCTCATTGCCAGTGTCGACACAGGGGCACAAGTCTCCAATCTGATCACATTACGAGACAACACCTTTATTTCGACTCATGGAATTGGCGGCTCATTCTGCACCAACAGCGTCACTCAATGGCAATACCAAGAACGACAGAACAATCGCCGTCAGTTACTGCCAAAAAAAGTGCTCGGCACGACTCCTCAACGTGTACTCTATGCCGATCGATGTGCTGATTCTGGAGGAGAGGACAGTTTCCTCACTTTATCTGCAGATGAAACACTTCGTCTGTGGAAGAGGCAACAAGATTCAAAAGAGAATGACGATGAGTCGTGGCTGAATAAACAGATTATCCGGTAAGCGAACAATAGCAGAAAATGCGCTCAAATAGCATTTGACGGACACTTTCCCATAAAACGCAGTCTCTCTTTTTCGGGACAATTTGAAAAGCTCTCCATGCTGAAATCGTGAATTTTTTCGATCAAGGAACCTCTGAAGACTATTCTGAGGCAGCTATCAGTTATTATAGTACGGAAGAAAAAGGTCATGGTCGACATGAAAAACTCAGAAATTTTAGTCTCCAACAAAATCGATTGGTTACCGATGAAATTAGAATGGGCATCCCTAAAAACAGTGATCATGGTTCATAGCACACGGACGAATCATGACCAAACAGGAGAAGAAAAAAGGTACTACATTTCCAGCGCTGACAAGAATGGCGAAAGTTTCGCCAATATCATACGATCTCATTGGGGAATCGAAAATAAGGTACATTGGATGATGGATGTTGTTTTTAACGAAGATGATTCGAATATTTCCACAGGGTTTGAAACTGTTCACTAAAATCTAGACAAATCTATGCATATCTAAGCATTTTGCATACATTTTGTTGTTGCCAATTTCCTCAACTGCCAAGATATGCATCGCTATTGAAGAGATAATAAGATCGGCTGTTGGTATCACAAGTAAGATAATTGACCAAAATGTTCTTGAAATCATTATGCCATTTTCTGCTACACTGCTCAAACCTTGAAGGATAAAAAAATGCCACAAGGTAGTTCGAAAATCTTTACCTATCAAACCCGCTTACAATTAGACATAAAACAAGAAGAAATTTTGGCAGCATTTGCCGATCAGATGAGTCGTGTCGAAAGAAAGCTGTTCGCCGATATTGCTTCTGGAAAAGAAACTCACAGCTTAAAATCTTCATATCTTGTTCGTTTTGGAATCACTGCCAGGCAATTTAATGCTATTCGCATTGGAGTTGAAGGAAAAATTGCCTCAATAAAAGCGCGGCAAGGCGAACTTATTGAAGAAACGAAAACACGCATCACCAATCTTGAGAACAAAATCAAAAAACTGTCAAAACGAAAATCCAATGCATCCATTATTCATCAGAAAAAGCGACGCCTACAGCATCTCAAAGCAAAACTAGCAAAACAGATCGCCGATAAGAAAGCAGGAAAAATTCGCATCTGTTTTGGCTCAAAAAAGCTTTTTCGTGCTCAGTTTCACCTCTCAGCGAATGGGTACCAGTCACACAAAGAATGGAAAGAAGAGTGGCGACAAGTGAGAGCAAGTTCTTTTTTTCTACTTGGCTCAAAAGATGAAACGAGCGGAAACCAGTCCTGCAAGGCACAAATCCAAGATGATAGTAGCTTGACTCTCATCATTCGGATGCCCCATTCATTTGAAACTCAATATGGAAAGTATGTAAAAATTTCC
>Ga0209777_10004660_pt1 | contig 16096 bp, 16 predicted proteins | sample FrelakmetHBP12HB_FD_187147 | JGI IMG/M metagenome (GOLD analysis project Ga0209777, IMG submission 187147) | Freshwater lake sediment microbial communities from the University of Notre Dame, USA, for methane emissions studies -HBP12 HB (SPAdes)... | ecosystem: Environmental > Aquatic >...
CTCTCTCTATCATTCATCCGCACTTGACTTTTTTCTCGCTTTTTTTTCGATTTTCTCGCTTTTTTTATTTTTTTATGACGATTAGATTGAAATTTATTTTGTTTTAATTTTTTAACGTCTGTTTTATTAGATGTTAAAATATTTGTATGATGTAAAATTATTTTATCCTTTTTTTAATTTTTTGGCCGATTTATGGTGTGAAATTTAGACGATGTGTTTTTTTTCTTCTTCTTTCTTTTTATGCTCTTGATTTTTTTATATTATGCTCTTTTTATTTATGATGCTATAAAATTATTTTGTCGTCTTTTTTCATTCTGCGTCTTCGCGTCTTAATCTATATTATATATCTCTTATTGTTGAGTCATTTAAATATTTTCGTTCCATGTCTTTTATAAATTGTTTTTCATCTTTTCTTTTTAAATATGCTTTTCTTTGTTGTTCTTTCCGTTTTAATAGTCTTACTAAAAATTTTTCATAATCTTCTTTTCTTTGTTCTTCTGTCATATTACAATAAAGCATTATATAATATACAATTAGATTTTATTTTTAAATCTATAAATAATAAAAAACTATAATTCTATAGATTTTTTTTATTTAAATTAATTAATTTATAGTTTATCTTTTAACTATTCCATTTTCTACATTAATTTCAATTTCATTAAAATATTCGACGAATGTATATAAATCAATAACCGCGTTCGAATTGTTTGTTAATGATAGTGAAACAGTTCGATCTGTTAGTTCATCAGCTAAAGTGCCTCTGCTTAAATCTAAATAATAACATCTGTAGGCGTTTTCAAAGTTATACTCTGAAAATAAACCACATTTCAGACCTAAATCAATGCCGTTTAATTTTTCATACATCATTGTATTTTCTTGAAATTGAGACCAAGTATACTGAATCGCATTTTGAAAGAAATTTTGACCACCTACGGCAACTTGAATATTAATAAGAGAAATAGCGCCAGTCTGACAAGGGGCACATGAAAAAGGAGACAATTGATCAGCAAATGAAGTGATGCCAGTTAGAGTGAGATTAGTGCCATTACCAGAACCTGTGGTAGTTGTTGATGCCCCAGTGTTAGGAGATACAAACGGAAGAATTAAAAGGCCGCGTGGTCTACGAACTTGACTTTGAACAACTCCTGAAAACGAAGAACCCTGAGAAATTGCCGCGAACTGATTAAAATAATATGAGGTATAATTTACTTTTCTATTTAATCCTTGATCTAAATAAAATCTTAATTTTTCAGGTTTGAGCGTAACTTGAGGGAAATATAAACGACAAGAGGGCAATAAGCCTGATGATTGAGCAGGAATAGTCACACTACCAATAGTCCCGCCGTTAAATTTACCAATAGATAAAGACGTAGTTATCTGATTTATTGGTCCACCAGTTACCGCATAAGCAGCAGCGGGAAGCGCAGAAACCATTAAAGGGCATGTATTAGTAAATGAAGTATTACCAGCATTAAAAGACATGCAATAAGGATTACCTGGAAGAATTGTTCCAACAGAGAGCATGCCAGTGTTTAAATATAGCCGAAGTTGTCCAGAAAAACGCTTAGTTAAAGGGAGATTTCGCATTGAGTCTAAAATATCACCTAATCTAATAATGGCGACATCATTTACTAAACCGACAGTCCCTGAACTACCAAAAGAAAAATTCGCCTTTCCTTCAGTCTGCATCTGTGATGTAAGAGCTAAACCACTTGTGCCATATTGTGTACCCGCGGTAGTTCCCGAGCCTGCTACACTTACTGTAGAATCAATAATTTTATTTAAACGATAATAATAAGAATTATTATAAGGTCCAGTGGCCATTTGTGCTCCGCTTATCGTTTGGTCTCCAAAATTTGGGTTAGCATTTCCGAAAGGCATGTTATTAACAAACCCATTGCCCTGAAAAGGTCCGGCAGATGCTATGCCATTAACGGCACCTCCTACGGCTGGCACAGAGTTATATGTATTATATCTTAAACTTTCCGGATTATCAATTTCACGTCCCATTCCGATGGTGCTTCCAATTGTACGCATATCGTCTACCGACATGGAGGAACAGAGCTTAAAATATGTATAATTAGAATTATAGGGCTGATATTGTTCGACGGTTTGTCCTCCAACTTGTAATTCGGCAGCGTGTACCAATGTTGTATATGAATTTTTAAGACCTACATACGACCATGCTGCGTTTTGACCAGTTGATGAATTCTGAGCCAATAAAACACCGGGTACACCAACTGCAGTTCCAACGGTGGCAATTTGAATGGGAATGGCTAAATATGCTCTGTTCATGTCTATTAAAGAATTAGAATTATAAATAGATGAGAGGTCGAATTGAATAAGGGTCAGACCTCCGTTAGAGTAGATACCGTTATTTAAATCGGTGATATATTGATATTGTAAATTACTATACGGGGTCTCACTATTGGTGCTTTGTTGTTCCAAAGATTTCGCGAATTCATAATTATCACAATTAGACATTTATATATAATTACAAAAGAAAATAATTATATTAAAATAAATTTAACTTGATTTTTTATTTAATTCGATTAATGTATTTTGTATAATTTCTAAAGACTTTATGGACATTTTTATATTATTATACGCTAAAACTATTTTTGATATATCATCGAATGATATTTCATATTTACTAAATGTTTTTTCTATACATAAAATTTTAATAATGTCTAATTCATTTTCTAAATTTTCAATATTAAAAATAGGAATTTTAATACGATCATCACTGCTATCCATATATATATATTATACTAAATATTATATTTTCTTACAAAAGATTAAATATTATTATAAATTATTATCTTTTGTAATAATATAAATGAGTTTAACACCAACTGAAAAAGCAGTAGCCGAAGAAAGAAAATATATGGAATTAGCGATTCTTAATCAACAAAATAGTGTCGCTAATGTTTCCAATCTTCCTAAAAGTAAATCTATTATTACACCAATTACTAAAGAAATGATACAAGATTATAAAGACACATTAGAAGCATACGGAAAAAAAGGAGGAGAACGATTATATGAAATTCCTGATGTAGCATTGACGCCATTTAATCCTTTGCCTGAATTATCACAAGATGCAAAACGTGACTTAGAAGCATATGGAACAGAATTAAATGATGATATAAATAAAGGTAATGAATTATTAGTGAGAATAGATGGATCATTAAGAGAATTACAAGATTATTTTAATGATGGACAAATTATAGAAGCAGATTATACACGAGACAGAGACCATTTAATGGAACTGCGATTAGAAACTATTGATAAAATAAGAGATGATGAAGCATATTTAGAGGCAGAAATTCAAAGAATTGAAACATTACAACAAAATGAATTACAAAATAAAGCAGAAAAACAAAGAATAGATGTATTAAATAAAGAAAAATTAAGAGTAGCAACTGAGACAGCAAAAATGTACAATTCAGAATTAAAATTAGAATCACAAGGACCAAATGAAAGTAATGAAGAATACACAGACAGAATAGCAAATTTAAAAAATATTGTACAACCAGAAATAATTAAAGATGATGCAGAAATATTAGTGATGAGAAAATTTAATAATAATATGATGGAATTAATAAGAAATAAAGCGATAATTACACAAGTTCTACAATTAATCGGTGTACCCCAAGCATTCGAAATTAATAAAATTTTCCCATTATTTAAAAAACGATTTTTAGAAATTTACGGATATAATAATAAAGGAGCGAGCGCCGAATTAATAGCAGATGCGATAGTATCTTTATTAAATAAAGATATTGACATTGATAATTATCAAAGAGATGAACAATTAGCGAAAGAAATATCAGAAAATTTCAGACAAGCAGGACGAGTAGCAGTAGAAACAGTAAGAGGAATGATGGGAAAACCAGAAAAAGAACCAGAAAAAAAACCAGAAAAAAAACAAAATAAATTAAGACGTAAATTAATGGCAAGAAAAAAAGGAGCACCAGAAGCAGCAGAAGTAGAAGAAGAAGAAGAAGAAGAAGAAGAAGACGAAGAAGAAGAACCAGAAGAAGTGATAGGCATGCCACGTGTACCAGTTTATGATTCGGGAGGAATAGTTGACGAACGATATGTAGGTAATGTATTTAATCAAACTACTGAAGAAGGGTTATATTTTATAAAATATATACCACCTAAACAAAAAGCAGGACGGACAGCCCGCCCGATATTTATGTATTCTGATTCAGGTATGAAAGATTCATTTAAAAAAGTAGATCAACATAATATTAAAAAAATAGTATCATTATTACAAATGTCACAAGAAGAAATAATAGGAAATTTAAATAGTCAACAAATTGAACCAATAAGAGAAGATGCAATTTATAAAAGAGGTTCAACAAAACATTTAACAAGTGATATAACAGGATGGGGAATTAAACCAGAAAATATCCCAGCGTCTGCAACTTTTGGACGAATAATGATTAAACCGAGAAAATTATATTATAATAATATGTTAGTATTGAAAGACCATAAAGGAGGCAATATTAAATCGTTCCCTAATATGGCTGTATCAGATTTATTAGTTAAACTTTTATTTAAGGTTCTAAAAAATGAAAATATCGCAGCAGAAGAAATTAAGCACTTAGATACATCAGAACAAAATTTATATAATTTAATAATTAGAATAGCTGAACTCCATAAAAAATTACCAAATACGGGACGAGATACAATCAACGAATTAAAACAACAATTAGAATTAATAGAGGGAGAAATTGAAGCGGGAAACAACAACCCTAAATTATTAAAAGATGCTAAGAAAATATGCGATAGGTTATTTAAATTCGGCGTTATATCGGCAGGTGATGCAAAAAATTATATAAAACAATTAAATAATTAAATTTAAAATAGTATAATAATAAAATTAAAATGTATTATTATTATATATAAATGTATCATCCAGTTTCAATCGATGGTTTATCTAATGCACAGATTAATAAATTAATTTCAGGCCACCCAGTAAGAGTTAAACACGGCAGACACCATAAAATACACGTATCAACTGAACAACATAAAAAATTATCAAAAGCACATCTCAAAGGCAAAGGCGTAACATTAATGATGGATCCTTATCAAATGCAAGCGCATGCACATCTTAGAGGACACGGTATAATGTCAGGATTAAAAAAAGCATATGGACACGCAAAAACAGCATATGGCCACGCTAAATCAGCAATTGGGCATGCGTCCAGATTTTATGGAGAACATAAAGAAACATTGGATCCATATGGTAATATTCTAAAAAAACAAGCACATCACAGGGTAGAACATATCTCACAAAAAGCGCAACCACATCTTAAACGACATTTAGGAGAATTCGGCGAGCATCTTGGCTCACACGCACAAAGAGTAGCACACGAAAATATTGAAAGCTTTGGAGAATTACCAGAACAACCGAGCCCCGATTTTTTAGAACATCAATCAGCAGTGATGGAAAATGAATTAGAAGGCATGGGCCTAAGACGTCATATGGTTTATAGAAGAGGTGGAAAAATAAATTTTAATAAAGTATTATCAAAAGCAGGCAATATGGCGTTATCAGGTGCTAAATCATATATTAAATCTGACGCAGGTCGTCAATTGGTTAATCGTGGAATAAGTGCAGGTTTAACAGGTCTCGCAGGTGCTACAGGGCAACCCGAATTATTAATGGCTCAACCTATGGTCTCTTCAATGGCTAATCGTGCTATTTCAGGTCTTGGTGTGCATAGACGAAGAGGCAGACCACCTAAAAGACATGGTGGCGCCCTAATAGCCGCGGGCTATGGTTCATATTAAAATTAAAAAATCAAATAATTAATATATATTTATTAATTATACGATGAAAGAATTAAACGACAAAGAAATAATGAATTTAGCTGATAAATATAATATTAAAATTAATGGTATTTTCACTAAAGACAAAGTGCCCGATATATTATCTGATGGTTGGTATATTTTAAACTTAGATGATTATAAAGGAGGAGGGACACATTGGACATGCTTTCACATAGGAAAAGATAATAAATTATACTTTGATTCATTCGGATTTATTGCACCTGAAGACCTTGATAAGACGTTAAAACCATATACATATAATAAAAAAGAGATACAAGACATAAATTCATCATCGTGTGGGTGGTTTTGTTTGCAGTGTATAATATATTGTTTAGACAATACACATGACATAAAAACGACGTTTAATAATTTTATAAAAAATTATGGCGACAATACAATGATGAATGAACATAAATTAACTATGTTTTTTAGAAACCATTAACCATTGATTAAAATTTTTTGAATATCTTTCAGTGCCATTGGCTAATAAATTAATTTTGAAGAATTGGCCTTTATTTTCTGTAGCGTATAAATAAGCTTTCTCGACGATTTCGGGATCATCACCGTTTGTATTATGATTTTTTAAAACTTGTTTCACTTGATTATTATCTCTAAGTTTAAATAATACCCAAATCATAGTATTTCTTCTCATCTGGATTGGTTCATCTGTGTAATTTTGCACCATGCATATAGTGGTAAATCCATATTTACGACTTGAATTAAACCATTTTTGAATTTCAATTAATTCTTTTTTTTTTAAATTAATAATATCATCAAATACTATTAATTTTTCTATGCCTTTATCATCTTCTTTGTAATCATCTAAATTAGGTAATTGCGATACATCATCTATAAATTTAATATCAGGCATCTGTAATTTTAAGAAATTATATAATTTTTCATCAGCAGTAGAACCAATAAAAACAGTAATTTCATAAAATGAGTCATTCTTAAGATGTAAAAACTCTAATAAAAAATTACTTTTACCAGAACCAGTAGGGCCAATAACTGAAATCATAGAACACGGCGGGATATGATGATTTTTAAAATTTTTATCAGGCTTAATCGTCGTATTTTTAATTTTAGAAGTTTTATCAATAATTTCTGACCAATTGCGAATAGTATTCATATATATATTAGTATCATATAAAAAAATATTAAAATTAAATTCTCTTATAATCTTATAATATGGCTACTGTTCCTCCTATATATTCATTTCCTTCTGTATATTATAACCCTGTTTTCTTCCCTTCTATTTCTGGTTATTTAACTTTATCACAGGCTAACGCTCTATACCTGGCGCGAACCGGTATCGCATCCAGTGTAGCTATAACGACATCGTTTACAGGTTCTGTAGTTATAAGCGGTCTTTTAACACTTTCTGGCGGGTTAAGTTTAACTGGCGGTCTCATAGTCGATAATTTAACGGTTAATGCATTATCAACATTAAACACTAATACAATAATTAATAATATTTTAACTATAAATGCGACGAATTCAATCATAGGACAGACGACATTTTCATTAATTCCTATTCTTCCTGCTGGTTATCAATTCTTAACAACTGGTGCCCAAACTATTACAGGTATTAAAACTTTTTTATCAATTCCAACACTCCCTACAGGTTATCAATTTTTAACAACTACTGCACAAACTATAGATGGTATTAAAACTTTTAGTTCTCCTATCGTCTCATCTGGTGCATCAATTGCGGCTAATTCTATTTTATCATCTTCTATTGTAAATTCAAGCATTACTCAAACACAGATTGCCTCTCCTTATTCATTATTAAATTCTGGTAGTGCTCAAACAATACTCGGTGATAAAATATTAAATGGCACTAACACTACGAACGACATGATATTAAATATTTTTAGTGCTTTTTCTGGTTGGAATGGGACTATTGGATGTATACCCGCATGCACTACAAATTATTTAAATTTAACGACAACTGTTTTTGATAGCATGTTATATATCGGACAAAGTATAGGCTCTGGACCTAATCAGCCTTATGGATTTTGTATATGCGATTATAATTCAGGAGGAACCGGTATTAGAATTAGCGGAACTGGCGCACCTGGTAATTGTAGTATAAGTTTAAATGGAACAGTTTCAATAGCCCAATTATTAACTTTAGAAGGTGGTTTATTTTGTGATATTGGTAATATAACTACACCTAATAATGGTGTTATTGGTAATATGTTTTGTGATATATATAATAATTATAATCAAACTACCGGCACTGACATTTCATTAAATCCTAATAATTTTGTAACTTGTTTAGTTAATGCCGGGAATAATTCAATTTTACCATCTGCGCCAATTGGTTTTGGTGGATTAAAAATCGGGTATAATTGCTCTACCACATCTGGTGAAAGTGATTTTATAAATTTAGCTAATTACACTAATACTGGAGGTTTTAATTTTTATACTATGAATGCATCTTCTCTACCATCATTAATCGGTTCATTAACTTCCTCATATTTAACCATAAATGGTAGTTTGAAAAATAATTTTATAAATAATTCATTAACTCTACCATATTCAATTATAAGTCCTACTACTCCTACTCCTTCAACAGTTAATGGTAGTTCTGGTCTTCAAATAGGATGGAACGGAATAACAGGGACTGGAGGAACTGATTTTATAAATTTATGTCAAGGTGGAGTAGGTGGTTTTTATTTTTCGGCAATTTCAGCATCAATAACAAATAGATTATTTGCATCAATAGGAACATATAATAATTATGGTTTATGGTTATATTCAAATGCAGGTCGTTTAAGAATTGATGATAGAAATGGTGGATCTTTTTGGTGGTCACAATCACAAGAAGGATCTCAGATGCAAATGAGTAATAATGGAATATCAACAAGTATAACTTTAGGATGTGGCAATGCTTCTGGTGTTGGATCAACTTGTTTAAGTATTAGTACTGGTGGTGTTTCACCTAATGTTAATTTTAACCCTTTATCTACATCTACTTTTAATGTTTCTCATCCTACTACATCACTCGGAAATAATATAAGCACGAATACGACGCAATATGCAACTGTGGGATATGTTAATAGTTCTATACCTACATCTCTATTAACTACAAATAATACATTTTCTGGAACAAATACATTTAATGGCACTTTGACGACAAATAGTGCTGTATTTTTATCAGTTGGCGCGCAAATAACAGGAGCAATAACACTACCTTCAAATATGTTAGAATATTATTATTATACTGCTACGACTGCATATACTATCACGATCCCAAATCCAGTGGGTCTTAAAGGTCTAAAAGTTATTTTTAGGAGATATTCAACAAATACCGCCGCTATAACTTTATCTTGTGCTGGAGGTTTAATAGTCGCACCTAATACTGTGGGATTAGGTACAACATCTTATATTATGGCGATTGGAACATTTACGTCTACATTTATTTCAGACAATGGTTTCTGGCAAGGTTTATAAAAGGGCTTTAAATATACATATAGAACAAAAAATTATTATCTATTATAATAATATATAAATGGAGATAATCAATTTTAAAAATTCCCTTTTGAAAGTTTGTAAAGTGGCTGATCTAACTAAAGCAATATTAGACCAGTTAAAAGAAAAAAATTTAAATTTAAATGAATTACGGTTTGATTTAGAATTAACAACATATATATGTAATGTAGTCGAGAATGAAATTTCACACGCAGAAAAAGAAGAAAAAATTAAAATCATCATAAATATTGTAAGTCAATTATACGTTCTTTCTGACGCTGATAAATCTATTATACAATCGCAAATAGAGTATTTAGTTAATAATAAAAAAATTAAAAAAATTAAAACATCGAAATGGCTCTGGAGAAGTTCAAAAAATTGGTTTTTTAAAAAATTCGCTTAAATAAATATACGATTAGTAAAAATATTATGAGTTGTGTTATTAATTATCCGCCCGTAAATCATATAATAATTAATTTATTAGTATCTAAATTAGGGCTATCTAAAATAGCTATTTTGTTAATTTTACTTATGATTTAAAAATTTTATATATACTTAATATATATATAAAATGCCTTTCGTGTTAGTTTTAAACTCTTCAAATGTTTCAGGGAATAATTTAACTAATTATACATATAAATTTACATCTGGTTCAATTGAAATTCCGCCAAATTCAGAGATGTGTGTATCATCTATAACTGTTCCTTATTCGTGGTTTAATGTTAATCAGTCTGTATATTCTAATGGTTCATTTTCATATAATTATCCTAATATTTCGGGAAGTTTTACGACGTATACTGTGTCTTTTTTACCTGGATTTTATCAAGTTTCTGATTTAAATAATGCTATTCAATTATATATGTTTCAACAAAAGCAATATATAAAATTAACTAATGGAACCATTATATATTTTATTAATTTATTAACTGATCAAACATATTATACTAATCAATTTATTCTTAATATTGTCCCTACTTCTGCTAACGTCGCTACATATTATGGGGTAGGTGCTATTGTTGGTGATGGGACTATTTATCCATCTATTCAGAGTTGTTGTCAAGTTATTATTCCTGCGAATACATCTGCAAATGGTCTTACATCTTTTGGTACGTTAATTGGTTATAGTGCGAATACATATCCTTTAGCGTCTGTTTTTCCGGTTCTTCCGTCTGGGACCATCTCATCTACTAATTATTCAGTTAATGTTTTAGGTAATATCACGCCAAATTTAACCCCTGTTAATAGTCTTATTTTAGCTTGTAATTTAGTGGATAACTCGATCACAGTTCCTTCAAACGTCTTAGACTCATTTAATATTAATTCTGTATTCGGTGGCAATATTACATATCAAGCAAACTTTGAGAAAATGGTTTCATTAGTATCAGGACGATATCAAACAATGGTTTTAACTTTATTAGACCAAAACGGAAACCCTATACAAGCGAATGATCCTAATATATTAATTACACTTATTATAAAAATGGGGAAAAAACCATTATTAACATATAGATTAGGTGAAGAATTAGGACATCGATAAAAATAAATATCTAATTATAAATTATATATATGAGACACATTAGAATTAAAAATAAAGGCGTCCCACTTATGGGAACAAGCCGACATAGAGGACCAGTTATTCTACCTAATAAACACGGCGTAGTTAATAAACACGTAAAAGGCCGAGGTGTTCAAATGCAATTAATGGAGCATGAATTATCACAACACGGATTAGGCGATATCACTGACGGCATGTCGGGTATGGGTCTTCATTCTCGTAGAAAACATATTAAACCTCTTCATTTTCGCTTATAAACAATTACGAATTTAATATCTTTTTCAGGATTAATTGATTTTTCTATATAATCAATATAACCTTCACGTCGGAGGATAGATGGTGAAAGCTGGCGAACTCTATAATAATTTTTTGTTTCGTCTATTTTTAAGATGTTATAATTATATTTTGTAATAAAATTATATACGTCGTTTAGGTCATTCAAATGTTTATTAAAAATAATTGATTGTAATTTATAATCCATTTATTTATAATTTAGATAGAGATTATAAATTTATTTTCTTGTTATTATATATAAATGGATTATCATGAAGCACTTTTTGAAAAAGCTATTGAACTTTCAACTCCACGACAAAAAAAAGAAAGAAGCATAAAACAAAAAATTAATGATGCTAATACAAGTAAGCGCATGAAAGAATATCACGCCAAACGACGCCTTGAACAAACTAATGAATATTCACTCGTTATTGAACCTATCATAAATATTAACCCTGCATCTAATGTTAAAAATTTAATTAATAATATTGAGTCTAAAATAGCACTTATCAAATAATTATTTAAAACTAAATAATTATTTTTTATTTTCTTGAAAATCTGGTAATAATACGCTTATCGTATCATCGTTTAATTCTTCTAATAATGGGAACAAGTCATTAATTATTTTTCGTTCTTCTTCAGTCATTGTTAATCTGACAACTTCATTATTTAAAGTTTCTATAGCGTCATCATATTTAATTTCTTCTTCAATTACTTCTAATGGGGCTACGGTTGCTTTTTCTTGCATAAATTTAATATGCTTTTTAGTTTGTTTATGATGACAAATATTATTTAATGTATATTTCGAACCACATTCGCATTTATGGAACTCTGCGTAGTATTTTTCGTGATATTTTTTTATATACGTTTTCATTTTATCTTTATTAGCTGTTTGATATATTTTCATTTTTTCTTTGATTATTTCTAAATTATCCTGTCTGTATTCTTCGCGAGTTCGTGTAGGTATATTTTTATTTACACATACATTATTAATTATATAATATTTTTCACGAGCGGATGCCTCATCATCATCTTGACAGGGGAAATTTTCAACAAGCATTATTACTGCGTCTCCTTTTTCGATTATTATTTTACTTCTACATTTATTAGATGGTGCTCGATGTATTGCGAATCGCTGACTTAAAGCGACGCACGTATGACCGTAATAAACTAAATCTGGTTCTGATAAACTTGTAATTTTATAAATTTTACATTTTGAGTAATCACCACGACGAGGCATTATTTATATATATTATACTATTATATTTTATTTCTAAATATATTTATTTATTTCTTTTAAATACTTTTATTAAAATAAATAAATAATATTATAGTTTTTATTTAAAAATTAAAATCTATTCTTATATTATACTATAATGAGTAAATCTTATCTAAGAAAAATCGCTTTTGAAATGTCCCTTGAAGACGCTAAAAATTTAATCAAAAAAATCACGTCTAAAAAATCAGTCGATGGACGAACAATCAAAAAATTTAAAAATGACTTAGAAAAAATCAAACAATACCCAAAACTCGAAAAATATGTTGATATGTTAAAATCTGTATTAAATGTTAACGCACCTACTGTTAAAATTACTTCTAAACACATTAAAGAAGGTCTTAAACAATTTCAACCCATTGTTAATACATCTGATACATATTTTATTACTGATATATATGGAAGACAAATTGAATGTGCCGACTTTGTAGAATATAAATCACCCGAAACAACTATTAAAGAAATTTTTAACTCTGATACTCAACAAATAGAAACCATTAAATTATTTACAGCTCCTAAATTTTGGGCTCCTTATCCTTATTTCTGCAACCGTGATCAATCTAATATCGCAATTAATAAAATTTTAAAAATTAATAAATCAAACGGTAAAAACATAATGTTCACTCATTATATGAATGGGTCTTCTCCTGATTATACATTTAAACTCGCTGAAACTACATACAATTTAACCGCTAAATTTTCTAATACTGGTAATAATAAACAAACTAAAAAAATTAAAGAACAATTTATTCATATTATCACATCTTTAATCGGTTCTGGAGATGATGTAATTACAGGAAAATTAGAAGCATCATTAGATTATTCACCTGAAAAATATAACCACCAATTAAGAAACGGTAATTTTAATTGTGTCTTAGATTGTATCAAAGCACAAAAAACAAAAATCGATACAAATGATGAACGAATTATTAATTCATTAAATGAAAAATATTTTGAGTCTGGTGTTTCCTTTTCGGATTTAATACCTATTTCTAAAATTTTAAAAATTGAAATTGATGTTTATTCTAAATTAAATTCTGTTATTTATTCAACAAAAATTAAAGATTATAAACGACAAATTATTAAAATTCAAGTTGAAAATTTAGACCACGCCACAACATATGATGAATTAATTAAAAAATCTGATAAAGAGGTAGTATATGTAAATGATGTAAATGAAGCTTATAAAAATAATAAATCTAATCTTTTAATGTTTAAAAGTGAAGGTAAGGACATAAAGTATTTTTGGGATAACACCACCTTATATAAAAATAAATCGTGTGAAGATTATGACCTCAACAAATATTATATTAATAATAAAATTGAATTAATGAATTATCAATTCGAAAATTTCAATAATCTATCCAGTAATAATATATATAAAAATGATGACGTAGAGTTATTTAAATTTATTAATCGTTCAGTTCATCACGTCTTTGAAACTTATTTTAAAGAAAATATCGATATAATTCAAAAAGTAGATCACGGCTTAGATTTCGGATTAGATGATATCAGCGATGATATTTCATCAACACATCGTGAAATTGTTGACTTATCTAATTATTACGCGTATGATAGAAATAAACATTATGTAAGCTTTGAAAACAACTCATATTATAAAAAACATCTTATCCCAGCATCTGGAAAATTTAATTTTTATAAAGTTGTTGAGCCATTAACTGAAACTGATTTAAAAGAATTAATTAAAAAAGCCGGTTTCTGTCAAATTAACAATATTGAAATTAATAATAAATGTATCGGAAATTTAAATTATTTTATCGATAATTATATTTATCCCATGCCTGTCATTGAATGGTTAATGAATAATAATTTTAAATTTAATATTGTCGCTGTCGCGTTTAATAACTGGCGTCAAGAGTTAATTTTTACTGAAGAAATGAAGAAGACTAAAGAATTTTATACAAAATTTATTGGCTGTATGTCTATTAATAATGAAACAACATCATATAATTTAAAATGCGGCAGTATTATTGAATATCAAGACTTAAAATTTAGAGAACCTCAAAAAGTTAGATATTATGACGATAACACATCATCAATTGTTATTGAAGAAAAAAATGAAAATGTTTTTAATAAATCACATATATCAAGCTATATTTTATCTTATGCGATGATTGAAATTTTAGATAAACTAACACAAATTAAATATAATGATTTAATCGGAGTAAAGGTTGATTGCGTCATAGTTAAAAAACCATATGATATTTTTAATTTATCAAATAATTACGGCGATTATAAATTAGAAGTTAAGGGAGAAAAAGATTTAAGCTTAACTGCTGATTTTATTAATTTCAAATCTGATGATGAATTAATATTTAATTTTGAACATATTTTAACTAATCATAAATTATTTTATAAAGCTATTAACTTTATTTCAGGCATGGCCGGTAGTGGTAAAACTTCAAGATTTTATAAAAAATTCACAAATCAGGATGAGCGCTTAAACTGTGTTTTCGGATTTCCTAATAATAATTTATGCGGTAAATTTAAAAATGAAGGTAATGATAATATTAAAGCGTTCACATATCATAAAATTTTTAATATTGGGTCATTCGACGAAGAGTATATAGCATCAAAATATATTAATGTTATATTAGATGAGGCGACTATGATTGGTTGTTCAAATGTTGAACAGATTGTAAAATATGCATATGAAAATAAAATTAATTTATTTTTTGTCGGTGATTACAGTATAACTGAGCAGAAATTATATCAAATGGAACCTGTAAATGATAAATCATTTTTAGATTATAATTTTGATTATTCAAAATGTTTTTATTTACCTCTAAAAACTAATTATCGTCAAGGTTCAGATATTCCATTTACTGAACTATTAATTAATGGCAGAGGTAAAACAAACAATGAATTATTAAAAAATGCGATAGTGTCTAATATGTTTAAGACTATTAAATATTCAGAAATGATTAATGAATATACATTAAATGATATTATTATAAGTCCGGTTATTAATGGTGGCAATGTGGATGCCAGAACGACTAAAATAAATAATAATATTTTAGATAAACACGACGTAGTGAACTGCAAATTCGATGGTCCTTCAATGTATTTAAAAAAATTTTATGTAAATGCCGAGGATATCAAATTATCAAAAGACGAATATTTAAAAAATACTAAAAAATTTAAAATGTCATATTGTCTTACATCACATTTAGTTCAAGGTTTAGAATATACAACAGATAAAAAAATATATGTATTAAAAACAAAATTTTTTACAAACAATCAATTATACGTAATTTTAAGCAGAGCGAAAGAAAGCAAACAAATAATTTTTGTAGAATTATAAATGAACACTATGATTAAGACGCGAAGACGCAGAATGAAAAAAGACGACAAAATAATTTTATAGCATCATAAATAAAAAGAGCATAATATAAAAAAATCAAGAGCATAAAAAGAAAGAAGAAGAAAAAAAACACATCGTCTAAATTTCACACCATAAATCGGCCAAAAAATTAAAAAAAGGATAAAATAATTTTACATCATACAAATATTTTAACATCTAATAAAACAGACGTTAAAAAATTAAAACAAAATAAATTTCAATCTAATCGTCATAAAAAAATAAAAAAAGCGAGAAAATCGAAAAAAAAGCGAGAAAAAAGTCAAGTGCGGATGAATGATAGAGAGAG
>Ga0209777_10004661_pt1 | contig 16095 bp, 16 predicted proteins | sample FrelakmetHBP12HB_FD_187147 | JGI IMG/M metagenome (GOLD analysis project Ga0209777, IMG submission 187147) | Freshwater lake sediment microbial communities from the University of Notre Dame, USA, for methane emissions studies -HBP12 HB (SPAdes)... | ecosystem: Environmental > Aquatic >...
CGTCTGTTAAATCTAATGCTTCATTAAGAGATTCGTTAGCATCAACGATTCCCCTGCGTCCTCTGTCCTCGAAATCATATTTTCGAGTAGGCTCAGTTGGACGATCTAGAGTTTCTTCTAGCTCATCTTCAGGGGGCTCTTTTTCTTTATCCTCGTCTTCTTCGTCTTCTTCGTCTTCAAGATCTTTGTCTGCTAGTTCATCATCTTCATCTGGAACTGTTTCATCTTCTTCCTCTTTGTCTTCATCTCCTGTTTTGTAGTATGTGAGAACTATCTTTTCGTCGTCTTCAAAATAATCGAAGTTTTCATCCTCATCTTCTTTTTCAGCATCTTGATCTTCTACATCTTCTACGTCATCGATGTCCGGATCTGGAGAAATGTCCTCTTCGTCTCCGAATCTGTTGTCTTCTTCAAACTCCACGTCTGATGCTGGAAGTTCACTATCATTTTCTTTGTCTTCATCATCTAGAAAATCTTCAGGCACTTCTGGAGCATTAGGTGTTACACCTTTTGTTGTTTTTCCCCTAAATTTGTTTCCAAGCTGTCTGCCTTCAAGAATAGTGTTCTCCACAGGCTTGAATTGTCCCACTAATCTTTTTCCTAATGGAGACAGTTTAAAATAAGTGACGCCGTTTCGATTTTCTGTGAGAAAATATTTAGCATTTCTCTTAATAAACATATTTGCAGATGCAGGTGTAGATCCACCTTCTTTGAGACCAACTATAAATCTTTTAAGATCTAGTTTACTTACGGATAAGTTTTCAGCTACATAAGACAACACTTGATTTCTCAATGGAGCCAAGACTCCCGCAGTAATTTGAGGGCGTTCTCCATATTTCCTTTTCAGCGTTATCGATTTTGATTCCCCTAAATACTCTGAGAGTGAATTAGGAACATAAAGTTTACTCATAATAATAACATTAATTTATTTTTTAATTTATATATTCATGTACATCATAAAGCTTTTGAGTACTTTTTGTAACATCTATTATTCTTTAACATAAAAATCATACCAAAGAGTTTTTTCAATATCTTTTGCCTGATTAGCTTTACGGCGTTTCAATTCTTTATAAAATAACAATATAGTATCATCATCATTCTGTAAATCTTTCCACATGTTAAGCAATTGTGCATTTGTATATCCATTAAAAGTTTTCACTATTTCTTCTTCAGATCTAGGTGTGAGATGCTTGATAGCTTCATCTATATGTTCTCTTACTAGTTTCGCTTCTATTCTACTTTATATTCTTCAAGAGTTGGGATGTGATAATTTTCTTTTATATCATATTTATCTTCTTCATCCATGTCTAATTTAGTGAGATCTTCGTTCTTGTCTTTTTCTGTCTTGATCATCATGTTTCCATTGCCGCCAAGAGATTCCTCAACTTCTTCGTCTGGTTCTTCTATGTACTTGTCGAACTCGTCTTCATCTAATCTATTTACTGAATCATAGTTGTCTTCCAAGAAACTGATTATTCTTTCCTCTGACCAATCGGGGTCATAATTGAGCTCCTCAAAGGTTTCTGAGTTTCCTTGCACAATTTTAGCTCTCCAATCTCCCCCGTCAAATAATTTATAGACCTTGCCTACAAACTTTTCACCATTGTCGTTCACCTTGACATAAAAAACTTCATTTTCATCACCTTCATCATCTACATCTACTATGTTGATATTATCATCATCTTCTGCGCTTAAAGTGTCTACAACATCATCTTCGTCATCATTTTCATGAGTTTCTTCATCTTCTGGAGTTTCATCTTCGAGATCTTTGACATCTGCACTGATATCTGTCTGTTCCAGCCCCATTTGTGATATCAAATCTTGCCATTCGGCGTCGAGTTGTTCATCGTCAAATTCTATAGTGCTTTCATCCTCTTTATAATCTATGCCTTCAGCATCCATGTAATTTTTTAAGCTCTGAAGCTCTGTTTCATCAGCGCCAGAAGTGTCATAAATCGACTCAGTTTCATTCAGCACATTCTTGATTTTCAGAATGTCCGGATAAGAGTCTTTGACTGGATTTCCTGCAGCATCGACGGGTCTGCCCGTAGTGTCTGTTGTCCCTGTCTGCTTAGGTTGTTGTTGAGTTTGTTGAGTCGGGACTTTAGCCTTTTGAGCAGTAGCTTGTTGAGCTGCAGCTTGCTTATCTATGTTCATGTATTTGATCGCTAGATCAGATTTCTGCTTAGCTAGCTTGTTGTTTAAGTCTTGAAGCGATTTGTTGTAGTTCACTTGCAAATTCAAAAGTTCTTTAGCGTGGGCATCACTAAAAACTTGATCTTCTTCATTCAATTTTTTCATGTTATCTTGATTTATTTTTCTAGATTCGTTAAAAGTCATTCTTGTTTCTTTTTGTTTGTAATAATCTATTTGCTCAGGAGTCAAAGCGTCTAAAATGCGCTGACTTTTTAGCAGCATCTGGCGCAACTCTTTCTCGTTGTAGTTCAGCGTATAATTGAGCGCTGAAATATATGGGTTTTCTGATTTCCATGATATTTTTTGCTCAAATGGATACTGGAGCCAATACTCCGCGACTTTGATGGCGTTGAATATGGCCGCTTGAGCTATAGTGCTCATGAAGTAGATGTCATATGAGAAATCGTTGTATGCAAGTTTTATCTTGATCTCCTCGATGTAATCCTTTATCATATCAACGTCATCTGTTCTGATTGCAGTCTCCAGTTTTTCTTCTGATGTGAGTTTCTTCCTGATTTCAGCCAACTCTTCAGGCGTTCTCCCCGTCAGGTGCTTGATAGATTCGTTCATTTTGTCATTTATGACACTCTTGCACAGCTCCATCCGAACATCGTCTAGCTCTGAAGTGATGCGCTTGTCGCTCAACAGCACTCTGAAGAATTCGCGATATCTTATTATTTCATCCAGACTCCAATCTTTGGCTTGGTTGTAATACTTGAGCGCATAGTCCACAGCGTCATTAATCTTGTTGAAATGGGATATTCTTGGGCAATTTGAGTAGTTCAGCAAGAATCTCAGAATCTTGTGAGCCCCATATATTCCGGTTCTAGTAATATAATAAGACATCATTTCATCAAAAACATGAGAATGAATTATGTACGGATCTTCTTCAAATGCCATTTTGTATAAATCTACAAGGTCTTCACGCAAAGCTTCAGTGTATTTTTCATAAAAGGGAAGGCTTTTCAGATTGTCCAAGATCTCTTCAGGTGTTCTCCCCGTTAGGTGCTTGATGCTCTCATATAAAGTTTTTTTAATCATTTATTGGCTTGATTATTTTGCCGCTCCAGATTCTAAATTCTGACAAAATGTTGTCCCACAAATTTCTTATTGAGTTTGGAACTAATTCTGAAAACAATGTGAAGTTTGTGTCTTCGATTGAGCGTAAGCTTGTCAGAGCATCTTCATTCTCCATTTCTCCAATATTGAAGCTATCAGAAACTGCTATTCTCCCACCCATAATTTCTTCCTCTAGAAATAGCTGCAATGTGAACTCTGATTTTTTTCCTATGTCTGTGATCAAGACCATTGGCTCGAAGTGAGGTCTTGCATACTCGAACAGTTCTATTAAGCTCCAAGAGTCTAATAGAACATATCCTGGGATAAGCTGAGGATTTTCATTGATCAGTGCTCTCATCTGGGCCTTGATCAGCTCATCAGATGGGTGGAACTGCTTGCCCTCTATTCTATATTTGCCACCCACACTACATATTATCACAGGATAATGCCACATCTCATTCATTCTAGTGATGTTTGTCATCTGTGAATTTGTGAAAGGCTTCATTGATGTCACATACAAGATACAAGGAGTTTCGCCTTTTTTGACATCCTGCATCTTAGGCTCAAATGCTTTTTGGATCGAGGCAATAACTCTCATATTGTCAACATCTGTGGGATTTCTTTTCTTAAACGCATCTACAACTACATTTTCTGATCGAGATTCATCAAGCACATTAAGTAGTGGAACTGTTGTTTTCTCTTCGTTCAGCACATTGTCTTTTTCATCAAACTTATTGACATAGTTGTTTATGAGATAGACATATGAATTAAACTTCTCTACTATAGACTCTGTTAATAGCCCATAAGGTTTTTTATACTTTCTGAATGAAGATAAAATCACTTTAAAGAGGGCTTCATATACTGGAGCTTTGTTGATCCAGTTTAGTGTCTCTTTGTTTTTGATGAACGTCTTGTTCAGTTGCCCGTGATATCCATATTGGGGCGGAACTAGATACTTTGACTCTATTTTTTCGGTCACGCTTTTCTTTTGACAATATTTGTTAAAAATATCACAAACAATGTTGATATACATTTCATCTTTTGTTTCAGCTTCTAATATTGGGATATTGTATGTGTTTAAAAAAGAATTTATGTCTGTGATTATAATGTCATAAAAATCTCGAGAGATATTTTCTTTTTCATAAGCTTCGTTTAAAAGCTCAAATTCATAAGAAATGATTTGTGCCAATTTATCTCCAGACTTAATGATTATGCCTTCTATGATATCTTCTTTTGAATATGATGTGTTAAAAGTCTTTTCGATCATCTTTGAGAACGTCATTTCTTCACCATCATATTGTTTTGTGTCATATGCAATGAGAAGCTTCTTCTGCTCTTCATTGAGTTTTCCCTTAAACAAAACTGGTGGTCTGCCCATGCATAGAGTTATAGCCCATTGTGAAACTTCGTCATATGAGCAAGTCTCTAAGATTTTGTTGTCTTTTCTCCGAGTGACATCTGTCAAGATATAGCGTGGAAGCTTCGAGTACGGCACGCGAAGAGGCCTCTCTACAGGTGTATAAGCCAAGCCGAAGAACAAGCCTTCGGGAATGTTGACATTTTTTGTGATTATTGGGATTTCAAGAAATGCTGATTCATAAACATCTGAAAGCGTTCTAGAGATCATTGTGATTTCCTTATTGTCACTAGTGTAGAACTTTAATTCATCATTTTTTTTCTCGAAGATTAAACGGAATGTGTCCAGTTTTTCAGTTATTGTTAATTCACTTTCAAAAATTTTGTTCAAGAAATCTTCTCCTTTTTTTTCTAAGATTTGATTTACTGTGTTTATCATATTTAATTTATTTAATTTATTTTTTAAAAAGAGTTTATCCAAACGTTGTTATTATCTGCCCAATCATACAATCTGCTCAGTATATAATCTATTTCTTCGTCTTCAGGAGACTGGTCCAGCATCTCGAACTCTGATATGATGTCTTCAAAATCCATAGCTTCATCCTCATCTGCGAATCGATAAACATCATCCACTTTAGTTTTAAGTATATCTATTAAGGCTTGACGGAATGCTTCAGTGTCTTCATCATCATTGTATGTTTCTAAGATATCATTTATGTCTATAGTGAACTGCCACTTTCCAGCGTTTTTCCTAAAGCCTCGTCGTTCAAGGTCTTGAAGCTCTTCTTCAGATCTCGGAGTCAAATGCTTTATTGCTTCATTTACTAATTTAGCTTTCATTAAGTTTTTATTTATATATTCAATAAAAAAAGGAGCGTTTAGCTCCTTCATTTTTGTTAAGATATTAAGATTCTATCTCGCTTTTACTTTAATGACATATTTTTTAGCTGGCTTAGCACTTTCTGATAACTCAGTGTTTATGTTTGCAGTAAATTCATCTACAGTTCTAGAAAAAGATTCAAGAATAATATTAGTTATCATTTCAGGAGTCAAGATCTCACGTAAACTATTAGCATTTAAAGTTTGATACATCTCATCTATTACATTGTATATTTTCCATTTGAGTTCTGATTGTCTTACAGTTTCATCTATAACAGCAGAGACTTTGGCTTTTAAGAAGTTTTTCTTTTGATTAGGTGTTGAGTTCTCATTCAGGACTAAAGATCTTTTAGCTATGAATTTTTCACCTCTTTCACTCAAGCCATCTTCTTCACTCCAATAATGATTAAGCTCAGTTAAAAAAGATAATTGTGTTTCTTCATCTAGTTCATGAATAGTAGTTACACCATAATGCTCTAATAAAACACTATATATGTTTCTGAAATCAGTAAGGACTTGTGTCTCTTGTAAATTTTCTGATTCTTCTAACTTTTGTTTATACAACTCAAGAAATTTCTTCATAATTTAAATTTATATTTTTATATATATTCATGCAAATTTTAATGCTTTACTTTATTTATATATCTAATGTCTTTTTAACGGAATATGCAAAGTTATGAGATCTCTTTGACCACAATTAACATTTTTAATAGAATCAAGATAATTTTCTATCGCTTCGGGTGAATGTTTTTTCTTATACATTGTATCTTGTCTTTTTTGCTTGGTCTCTTCAGATGGAGATTTTCTCTTTTTTCTCTTAGTGTTTTTCATCTTTTTTATTGTATTTATCCAATTTAACAATATTTATTCATCTCTTTATTTAAAAAGTGTTAAAAAATTGTTAAAAATGAATTAAATACAGTATTGAGTGAAATTTGGCACACTTTTTTATGATTCTTTATAATAGGATAATTAACGTTTAAATAAATAAAATAAATATGACAATGAAAAAGTTATTAATGTTACTCACAATTTTGTTTTTCTCTCTATTGGCCATAGGTCAGAAGACAAGTCCAGACACTACAAAAATGTCTAATTATGAAAAATATCTTTTGCAACAAGGACAAATAAGCACGCCTTCACCAAAGATTAACAAAGACACTGTTATAAAGAAAAAAGAATGGGATGACATCTATTTCAATTCTAAAACAGATAAACAAGTTAAAAAGAACAAAAAGCATCGCGATGATGTAGATCAGATTGTAGACACCATTGTACAAGAAAATCCCGGCATCAATGTTAACTATTACTACAATTATGATGATCCTTTCTTTTATTCTTATAGCATAGGAAGATTTTATCACGGAGGCTTTAATTATTGGATGTATTCAGATCCATGGATTTATAATAATTACTTTGGGATGATGGATATAAATGATTGGTATTGGGAATACAGATTTTTGGGATATCCCTATTGGCTTTATCCAGAGTATAATTATTTAGGCTTAATGCTTTGGGGAGGACCTTGGGAATACGGAAGATATAATTATTGGAATCCTTGGAGATTTAATCATAATCATTGGAATCCTTGGAGATTTAACAATGATCAATGGAATCATGGCTCTTATCCTTATTATGGAAATAATTTGCATCAAAACAATCCAGGAAACACAAAATATAGACATATAGAAGCTACAAGTAGCTCTTCAGTTAGTAAAAGAGTTTCACCACCACAGTCCAAATCTGTTTATTCAGCAAATAGAAGAGCATACACACCTTCATATAATGCTCCATCAAGAAACGTAAGGCCTGAATATAACAATTCTAGAGCTTCTATGCCTGTACAAAGATCTTCAACAAGAAATGCAAATCCTACATATAATAATTCTAGATCTTCGGGATCATCACATAGAAGTGAATCGAGAGCATATAGTGTTCCAAGTAGGTCACAAAATTCAAGTTATTCGTCAGGATCACGAGGCTCAAATTCTTATAGCCCTAGTTCAAATTATTCAAGATCTAGTTCATCTGGATCAAATTATAATTCGTCTTCTAGTTCTTCAAGTTCTTCGAATTCAAGATCATCTGGAGGTTCATCATCTGGAAGAAGATAGAAAAAAGAAAGGAGAGTTTTTAAGCTCTCCTTTTTTATTTAAAATAATCCTGGCATTTCAAAATTTTCATCTAGTTTTGGTCTAGGCCGGAAAATAGGCCTTGGCTGAGTAGGTCTTGGTCTCTTAGGTCCTGGGCAACAGCCTTCTTCAACATGATATTTGTCTAGTTCATCGTCTAATGCTTCTTTTTCTTTTTCTTCATCTTCTAGTTGTTGAGCTTCAATATCTCTTATCGGAATAACATCATCATCTTTAAAATCATCTAAAGGAGGCATCAAAATGTCTTCTTCATTATCAATTTCTTTATTAAACCAATGATATGCTATATTTTTAAGTTCATGTTCATCATATTCTGGATGACGCTCTTTAAGAATATCAAAAAGTGCCTCGGGATCATCATCTATTTCCCAATTTTTAAAATTAGCAAAAATGTCTTTTTCGATTTTTTTTGATTCATCAAATATTTCTTCATTCAAAGATTCATCTGTCTTATAGTTTTTCATTTTCTTTTTCCAGTGATCCATTACTTTATCAGTCAATTGATCTATAGACAAATTGGTATTGATAGGCTCCCACGTAGAGCCATATTTCTTAAACAACGTGTCTGCAATGGCTCTGATCCACATGTTATGCTGATAGTCACCAAAATTGTTTTTCAGCAGCCATGGATACATATGATTTATGATTTTTGTTTTTTGATATTTTATGAGAATTTTCCCTATCAGTTGCTTGACTTCTTCTCTAGATAAATTATGATCGTATGATTTGGTGATATGATGTTCTGATTCTCCCAGCTGTTCATCTTCATCTTCATTTTCTTCGTCAAAAGGAAAGCCTTCTTTAAATCTCCATTTGGGAATATTATGAGTATCTTCATCATTCTTGATGTCTTCTAATGCTTGTTTTTTAGGAGTGTTATGCCCCATCAAGATTTTATCAGTGTCTTTCAACTTATTAGGTGAAAGAGAACCTATCGATTCATTCATTTTTTTATTCATTGCTTCATTTATTTTTTTATTTAAAGATTCTTTTATATATGGCTGGATTTTTCTTAATGTGTCAAAATCATTATCATCAAGCGCTTCATCAGCCAATTTTTCAAGATCTTTTTTGCTCATTTTTGAATAATCTTTTTCATTGTGTCTTTCATCATGATGCTTTTTTAATTGTTTTGATTCATCTTCATATGATAAATTACTCTTGCCTAATATTTCTCTATCTTCATATTCTGAGATTTTCATCAAAGCTTCTTCCATTATATCGATCATTCCGCTGATTTCCCATTTGGATCCACCGTCTATACTTATGATGTCATTTTCTCGAAAATCAATATATCCATTTTCACCCATCAGTGTCTCGACATACCAACGGCCAGGTGTAAATTGCCAATGCCCTTGATTTTTAATAATAATATTGAGGATCCATTTATCATTGTTCACGGGTCCATATGTATTCTCGTCTTCATCACCATATACATGAGCATTTTCTTTTTTTCTTGTCAGAATAGCACGATACTCATACTTGTTGATGATATCATAAGGCTTATTGAAAAGAAAAATAAGATCATAATTTTCAGTATCTAATAAGGCTCTTATTATATCTTCTTCACTTTCTTGTTCTTCATATAGATGAGTTTTCAACATATTACTTTATTTTATTTATCTATAGTTTTATTTTCAATTTTTTGTATACATTCTTAAAACTCTTAAAATTTTTGTAGTGCAGCATTTTTTCTATCATTTTTATGTCTTTGGGATTAACTCTTCCGTCTTTCAACAAAAGTTTCGCTAGGCTATAATCATTATATATGATTGCACTTCTTATTGCATCTAGAAAAGGCTCATTATCCATAGCTGCAGGATCTGCTCTTCCATCATCTAATAGAAGCTTGACAATGTCATAATGTCTGTAAAATGTAGCAGCGCGAAGTGATACACTGTCAAGATCTGTTGGATCGACTCTCTTGTCTTTCAACAGATATTTGACAATATTGAGATACCCATTTTGGCAAGCCCAAAGAAGTGATTGATTGTTATTCACAGAAGGATCTATGCCTTCCTTGACAGCATCTTCTACCATCCAAAGCAAGCCTTCTAGACATCCCATTTTGAGTTTTTCGTAAGGTGTAAGTTCTTCTTTTACAAATAGGCGAAGCTCTTGCTCAGATCTAGGAGTGAGGTGCTTGATGCTCTCATTAACGTGCTTCGCGCCGTATTGTTTCAGCCGCTTCACCACTTCAGCATGCCCATTTCTGCTTGCCCATCGTAAAGCCGCATGCACATCAGCTCCAGCGTCAAGCAGCAGCTTCACCACTTCAACATTCCCATAATAGCTTGCCCATCGTAAAGCCAAATCACCTTCTGCATGCACATTTGCTCCAGCATCAAGCAGCAGCTTCACCACTTCAGCATGCCCATTATAACTTGCCCATCGCAAAGCCCGATCATCTAATGTGTGTACATTAGCTCCAGCAGCAATTGCATCTTTGACAAGCCAAGTTATGCCTTGTCGAGCTCCAGTCTTTAGCTTTTCTTGAGGAGGCAGATTCTTCATGTTAGTTTGAAGCTCTTGCTCAGACCTTGGTGTGAGATGCTTGATGCTTTCATTCATCTCATATCTATACTCAGTGTACCAATCAGAATCTCGAATCCACGTTGCTCTTGGACTGTTTCTGCGCTTTAATTCTTTGTAATAAACTATGTCTTCGGGATAACTCTCTAAATACCATTTATCATATAACTGCCGGTCTGTTAATTTTTTTGCGGCATCTGATATTTTCTTGTTAATGCTTGACAGCTCTTCTTGAGACCTGGGCGTAAGGTGCTTGATACTCTCGTTTATCTCATGCGCATGCCTACGATGCCAAGTCGTGCCTACTATATTATTTACTTCTTTGGCGTTGCGCCTCACCAGCTCACTATAGCACATTATCTCAAAATTAATGTCATCAGTATCTAACCATGTATCAAAAATGTCTTTTGATAACATTTTTTTAATGTTATTCTTGATTTCTTCTTCAGATCTCGGAGTCAAATGCTTTATAGCTTCGTTCAGTTTAATGCCGTACGCTTTTTTGAAATCTTCTAGATTGCTCAATTTGTAGTCTTTATTTTTAAAATTCATTGTAACAAAATCATCTCCCTCGAGCTGAATTATTGATAGAATATTAAAAAACCGTATTTTGGTGTATTTGTATGTAATGCTATAAGTTAGTAATGTATCTACTCCTCTTTTGTACAATAGATGTTGAATTTGGAATATTAGGGGAAAATGTTTAAGATATTTTATGTCTACTCCATAATTACACATTTCAAAAAATTCTTTCAATGTATGTATGTTTTTAAACATGTTTCCTATTTCTTCTTCAGTTCTCCCTGTTAGGTGCTTTATTGCTTCATTTATATCTCGAGGAACCAAGTTCATTAAGAGTTTTATTTATATATTCAAACGAAAAAAGGTGAAGCTCTCTACAACTTCACCTGGAAACGTTTAAACGGAAAGCCTCTGTCTTTATAGATTCGTTGTCTTTCTATAAAGTGTCTTTTTAAATAATTAACTTTTTGATATTTGTGTGTTCCATATTGATAGTCATCACAAAAATCTATCACAGTGATCTGTTCTTTTCCTTCCATTAATCTCATTCCACGACCAAGGATCTGTCTAACGCGGTACTCCGACTTTTGACTTTCGACAATAAATAAATTTCGTATATTATGCACATTGATTCCTTCACTAAATGTCCCAATGCTTGCGACAATGATAACATTATCCTGCTCTTCCATCTGTTGTTTATAATAATCTCTATTTTCATTCTTGGTCCCACCGTCAATGTAATAGATTGTCTTCTCTGTGTTTTCTCTTAGCCAATCATATATAGTTCTGCCATAATCATTCTTTATATCTGAGAATAACACGAGTGAGTTTTTTGTTGACTTAGCTATTGTCTCACAAACATATTTCAGTCTTTTCCTGTCACCTCTCATTATGTCTTTTTCGAGGTTGAGCAGCTTGACTCCGTCTTTCTCGTCTGCACTCACATTCCTGAGATCATATAGCTTCTTCTTCATCTCTTCACTTAAGTAATCCAGTTCAATACCTACAACATTTACAGGTGTTGCGAACTTTGCAGCAATCAAGTCATCAGCCTTGATCTCGTAGACTTTAGGGCCTAAATATGATTGAACTGTAAATGAATCAAGTGAGCCTTCTTTAGGCAAAGTTCCAGTCATCCCAAATTTATATTTTGTGTTATAAGCTTTAACTATAATCGTCTTAAGGCTGGCTGCAGTTGTATGATGACTTTCGTCTATACATACTATGTCAAATTTGCTGAAATAGTCAACGTCTTTTTTGACTAAAGATTGATATGTTCCAAATGTTATGTTAATGCCTTCAGGCTCTTTCTTATTGCCGCCAAAAACACAATCTGATTTCCACTTTGGCTTAAATCCACAATCATCCTCATAAGAATAAAATTCTTCTTCAGTTTGATTGACTAAGTTGATTCCCGGGACTACATAAAGCATTTTCTTGATGATTTGCTTGTCAAAAAGATATTTGAAGATCATAAATGCTATAAGTGTCTTGCCGCCAGATGTTGCAACTTCTTCTACACAATTTCTATACTTCAACACTCTGATAGCAGCTTCAGTTTGATAATCTCTGGGTTTTTTTTCTGAATTTTCAAAGTAAGAATCTGCCCATTCAACAAAGACAGATTCGTCAAAATCTTTATCGTACAAGTGCTCGACGCCTTCAATTTCTAGTTGAAAGTGATATTTCTTAGCTAAAAGTTGGATTTCACGCCACAAACCACACGGCACACGCGAGTATTGATCAATGAATTTTTCTTCAGTTTTTGCCCAAGGATTATGCTTCCTGACTATAAACCAATCTTCACGCTTCTTGGTCAATGATGCTTCAAGTTGAGAATACTCGAGTTGCGTGCTCTCGACAAGGACCATGAATCTTTTGCTTTCATCAACTTTAAAACGCATTATATAATGTTTTTTTAATCACTTCCTCTAGACATTTTTTCTATTTCTACACGTCGTGGAATAGCCCAGATGATATGATCAAGTGAACCTTTTACTTCTTGTAAAAAATGAGAATGGTTCTCTAGCATTTCTCGTTTCACCAACAGATCCGCTAAATCTACTTTTATTCTGTTGGCTTTCAATGTTTCATTTGGATATTTTACTTGTGATTTATAGGTGTAAAACATCAGTCTTTCATCATACTGAGCTCTATATTTCTTGTTTATGTTTATCAATAACGAAATTATATAGTGATAGTACTCGACAGCTCTTTGTCTTTCAGTGTACAAATATGTCATAAGTTCTGGAATATCCATGATTCTATGAATCTTTGCAGACATCTCTGAAATCTTGTCATTCCATTCCAGACGCTCTTTAAAAAATCTTTCTTCAAGAGATTCTTTGGTCTCTTCTGGAGCTACATCAGGATTTATGTTATAGAAATCAGGCTTCATTAAACATATCGGATTTTTTGGTTGACATAAATATTGGAGTCAATGGAGTGTTAAAACTCATTAAAGACACCCAGATTTTTCCAGTTAATAACACTCTTAGTCTTTCAAAAAATGACAAGTGCCAGCATGAAATAACTTCACCCTGTTTGCTATCAATTTTAAAAGCAGGCAAAGGCTGATATTCGGGTTGATTTTTTGCAAAAACAACATTTTGTTCTTTAAATTCTATTGGCTTCATATTTTTAAAACAGTTTAGTGCTCGGGTCTATTGTTTTCTTTTTTCTTTTATGCTCTATGATCTTTGTATATTTATTCTTTTTTCTAGATTTAAGTTTCATGTCAACATTAAATTCAGGAAAGTCAATGTCATTAGTGTCAAAATCAAAATATATTTTAGTCTTTAGCTTTTTCATCTCAACATAAACCATTTATACCATCCAAAACAATTTGAAGCTTCAAAAACAAGCCATAAAATTAACTGTGAATACTCTCGTTTTTTGTATGACCAATAAATCCATAGTATATTTCCTGCTATCCAAACTGGCCAACACCAAATAATTTGAAATGCATTTAATAATGTTCCTAATAAAGAAAATATTGATGCAATCCAGCCTATGATTTTTAACTTTTTGTCATTATAAACTGGTTTATAACAATCCGGATTTTCGGCTTCCCATTCTTTTAATCTTTGGTCATATGCATCACCAATATAATCTAATGTGCCTTGTGAGGGTCTTATAGGTCTTTCTAATTTTTTTATTTTTTTCATATGTCAATCATATCTAATGCATCATTGCTAAAATAGTCATCAAATCTTGGAACTTTTTTGTTCTGATTCTTTAAGAAAATCATAGCATCTGACAAATCCCACTTAAGTCTGTATGGGAGCTCATAATCTTTGATAAATTTTGTCCACAAGAATACTTGTTCTCCCTGATTTATTTTTTCTATGCTATGTTCCTTTCCTGTCTTGTCGAAGTCATAACAATATCTGATAGAAATATCAAGAGGAAAGCTTTTGTTGGCTCCACAATTGGCTATTGAATTATGCAATAAAAAACTATCAAGCGGTCCCTCACACAATGTTGTGGGTTTGCTAAAGTCTATTAAGCATATATTAAAAATTTGTGATATTGCATTTATCTCTTCGGGAATTTCATTAGGATTCTTGCCCATCAATTCGTATAGTTTTGATAATTTAAAAGTGAGATATTTTGTCTCTCCTTTGAATAATCTTTTTTGAACTCCCAGGATTTTTCCAGTGTGAGTTAAATTTAAAATGATCAAATGATTTTCTCTGGGATTGTATAGAAATTTTGATGTATCAAATTGTAATCTATATTTTAGCCAAGCCCAAACAGGAGATTCCGTAACAGTCATTAACTTAAAATATTGTGAGAACTCCTGTCTGTCTATGGCAAACTTATCAATAGACTCTAGATCCAAAAAAAGTGACATATCATACTTTGTATTGGTCTGATGTGCAAAATCTTCTTTTTCTTTAGAAATATAATTTATTACACTTAAATCTACATCTATTTTAAAATCTTTAAAAAAATTATCTATTCTCTGAAAGTGGCCACAATTAAAGCATTTAAAAAATCCCTTATGCTTTCCTGTTAAAATAAAATTTCCACGTTTCTTGTAATCACTTTTCATGGAATCCGCGCACACAGGACATGCAAAATTTATGCGATCTCGATGCACATAAATCTTTTGCTTTGCAGGATTTCCAACAAAATGTTGATTGAGAATAGGCTGTAACAAACGCACAAGTGTTTCCTTGTACTCGTCACTAGATAATGACACATTTAATGCATCTGAAAGAGAGGAGTCAAAAAAACTTCTCTCTTCAGTAGACACATTATTTTCCATGTTTAAATGTTATTTAAGGCTTCATCTAAGTCTCCACCAATTCCATTATCAGAACCTAAATTAAGTTCGGGAATATCTAAATCCATGTTGGACAAATTGTCCAGTCCTGAATTAAGATCGTCTAATGTCAAATCAGTTGAAGTTATTCCACTATCAGGTTTTTTTGCTCCTGATGCTGGTGAACTAGAATTTCTTAAATCTGCATATGCAGCTGAAGGAGTTTGACCAGTTACAGCTACGATAACTTGATTCACATAATCTTTGATTTCTTGATCCCATTCTTTATATGAATATTTGTTTAAATCTGGACTATTTTCTTTTAAATAATTAAAAACAGTTTCTTTAGGTGTTTTTTCATTAATAGATTGTAGCTTATCACCAACTTTTAGATAAAGAGGAATTTTTTTATCGAGGAATTTAGATTGATCATAATTGTTGTATGTTTTTCCATCTGTAACAGTTTTAGTCACAACAACTGCAAATGCCTTTCCGTCTAATAGATCAAATGCTTCATGAGGCTCACCAATAACTGGTTTCTTTTCAGCATTGATCTTGTCCCATACTTTGATTCCAAATTTCCAAACAAGAATTTTTCCTACAAGATCTTTGTTCTGATCATCTTTGATAACTTGAACAAGTGCTGCAAATGAGCGACGTCTACTGAAAATTGATGCTTTAGCTTTTTCCTGAACAGATTCACTTTTTCTTAATTTGAAAAACATGTCTTGAAGAATTGATTGTTTTCCTACAGTTGAAGGACAATCAACAGAACGTCCTCTGTTTGATATCGGATCCACTAGCCAGCATACCCATTTGTCAGATATTGAATTGTTAGGATTTTGCCAAAAAGGGACAAATCTGATCACTGATTTATATACACCGTTTTGTCCGCGATCTGCTGTTGGTGAATACTCTTCTGTGTTTTTTACTGTGTCTCCCATTTCCACCTGTGGGTGAAAAAGTGAGTTTAAGTCATAGTTACTTTCTTTTTCTTTCATAGTTTTGAAGTTTTTTTAGTTTATTAAAGTTTATTTTAGAATTTTTAAAGCGCTTTTAGATTCTTTATTATTTTATATTTATAGATTTCCAAAAAGTTTTATTTTAATTATTTTTAATTTTTAAATA
>Ga0209777_10004662_pt1 | contig 16094 bp, 15 predicted proteins | sample FrelakmetHBP12HB_FD_187147 | JGI IMG/M metagenome (GOLD analysis project Ga0209777, IMG submission 187147) | Freshwater lake sediment microbial communities from the University of Notre Dame, USA, for methane emissions studies -HBP12 HB (SPAdes)... | ecosystem: Environmental > Aquatic >...
CGTGGACCTGCGGTGGCCAGCCCTGTCCTCGACGTCGTCGCCGCGCCCGACGCCGAGCCCAACACCCCCTTCCTCGCGCCCGAGATCCGCGGCGGCCGCCCGGGCGACGACGCCGCCGACGTCTTCGCGGCGGGCGCGATCCTCTACTACGCACTGACCGGCCGCGCCCCCGACGCCGACCACACCGCGCCGGGCGAGCTGCGCCCCGCGTGCCCGCAGGTCCTCGGCGCCATCGTCCAGCGCGCCCTGCAGCCCAAGCCGTCGGAACGCTTCCTCTCCACCGCCGAGATGCTCGCCGAGCTGGCCGCGTCCACCGGGGGCTTCACGGAGCCGGGCGCGGGGCCGCCGTCACTCATCCTCCCCGAGTCGCCGCAGTGGGAGCGCCACCTGCGCCGCGCCCTCGGCGACGACTACGAGCTGCTCGGCGAGGTGGGCACCGGCGCCTTCGGCCGCGTGTACCGGGTCCGCGACCTGCGGCTCGAGCGCGAGGTCGCCCTCAAGGTCCTCGACCCGACGCTCACGGAGGACCCGGCCGTCGTGGAGCGGTTCGCGCAGGAGGCGCGGCTCGCCGCCCGCCTCAGCCACCCGAACATCGTCAACATCTACGACATCGACGGGCGGCTGGGGCTGGAGTGGTACACGATGGAGCTGGTGAAAGGGCCGAACCTCGCGCAGATCGTGGAGAAGGAAGGGCGGCTCCCGGTGGAGCGCACGACGGGCATCCTCCACGGGGCCCTTGCCGCGCTCGAGCACGCCCACGCCGTCCGCCTGGTGCACCGCGACATCAAGCCGGAGAACCTGCTGGTGGGACCCGAGGGACGGGTGCGGGTGACGGACTTCGGCCTGGCCCTCGCCCTGCCGCGGGGCCGGCTCTTCGGCGGCGCCACCTCGCGCAGCGGCACGCCGCAGTTCGCCGCGCCGGAGCAGCTCCTCGGTGGCCAGGTGGACTTCCGGACCGACGTCTACTCCCTCGGCGCCGTGGGCTACTACCTGCTGCTCGGCCGGCCGCCCTTCGACGGGCGGACGATCGACGCCATCGTGCGGGGCCACGTCGCGGGCGACCTGCCCGAGCTGGGAACCGTCCGCGACGACGTGCCCCCGGCGCTGGAGGAGGTGCTCCGCCAGGCCGCCGCCCTCCAGCCGGGCGACCGATTCCCGACCGCCGCGGCGTTCCGCAAGGCGCTCGACAAGTCGGGGCGGCGAAGCGGCGAACTCCCCAGCCAGGGCGACGCGGGCTTCTTCAACCGCCTCTTGCGCCGGCTGTAGCGACCGGGAGCGCTACGTAGCGAGGACCCAGGGCACCCGGCGGTCGGCCACCACGCGCCGGTCAACCCGGTGGCGCCGCTCATATCTCCGGCATTCCCAATCGTGACGGCGCTCCATCGCGACCGGAATCGCGACCGGATACGCTGCGCGGCGCCGTTGGCCGATCCGGCGGTCCGGCCCCGTGCGCCGGTCGCTGGCGCGCCGCTCGACACGTGCGCGGCGGTCGCCCCGGCTCTCCTGCGGTGCATCCACCCTTCGACCTCCTGTCCGGCTCAAGACGCCAGTCTAGCGCACACCGTCCCCCTCTGGCAAGGCGGCCCCGGCAGTGCTACGCTAGACCGATGCCCCCGTGCGCCAAGTGCAGCCGCGAGATCCCGCCCCAGGCGACGTTCTGCCCCCACTGCGGCACGCCGAACCCCGAGGCGCGCACGATGACCCCCGTCGACAGCGGGGCCGCCACCGCGCTCCTCGAGCCCAACGCCCTGCAGGAGAAGCTCCAGGCGGCCCTCGGCGGCGACTACCTGGTCGAGCACGAGCTGGGCGAGGGAGGCTTCGCCCACGTCTTCGCGGTTACCGACCGGAAGCTCTCGCGGCGCATCGCCGTGAAGGTGCTCCGGCCCGAGTTCACCGGCAGCCGCTCCAGCGTCCAGCGCTTCATCCGCGAGGCGGAGTCGGCCGCGAAGCTCAGCCACCCCAACATCCTCTCGATCTTCTTCGTCGGCGAGGGCCAGGGACTCGTCTACTTCGGAATGCCGCTGGTCGAAGGGGAGACGCTCGACGCGCTGCTGCGGCGCGAGGGCCAGCTCCCCGAGGCGGAGACGATCCGCATCGGGCTCGACGTGGCCGATGCGCTGGCGGACGCGCACGCGCAGGGGCTGGTGCACCGCGACGTGAAGCCGCAGAACGTGATGCTCCAGGGCGCGAAGCGGCGGGTGCTCGTGGCCGACTTCGGCATCGCCAAGGCGGCGGGCGGGAGCGGCGAGCGGCTGACGGGGACCGGCGTGATCATCGGCTCACCGCACTACATGAGCCCCGAGCAGGCGAGCGGCGCGCCCGACGTGGACCAGCGGAGCGACATCTACTCGCTCGGTGTGGTGTTGTGGGAGATGCTCGCCGGCGAGGTGCCCTTCGACGGGCCGTCGTCGCAGAGCATCCTCGTCCAGCACCTCACCAAGACGATGCCCTCCATCAGCACCAAGCGGCCGACAGTGAACCACCAGCTCGCGAAGGTCGTCTCGCGGTGCACGGAGAAGAAGCCGGAGCACCGCTTCCAGACGGCGGCGGAGCTGGCCGACGCGCTCCGCGCGTGCGCGGGGGCGGCGGGCGCGGGCGCGGCGCGCGGACGCGGCCGGGGGGGGCTTGTCCTCGGCGGGGTGATCGCGGCGGCGGCGATCCTGGTGCTCGGCGGCGGGTGGCTCGGCTGGCGGGCGCTGCGTTCCCGGTCCGCAGCGGGCAGCGAGGGGGCTGGGGCGCAGGCCGGCACCGGGGAGCACGTCGCCGTGCTGCCCTTCGACGCGATGGGGGGCGGGGCGGATTCCTCGCTCTCCCGCGCGGCGGCGCAGCTCCTCGCCCAGGCGGTGGGCTCCCTCTATCAGATGCAGGCGGTGGACCCGCGGGACGTCTTCGGGCGGTGGACGACCGCGAAGCAGACCCCGCAGGAGCCCCTCGCCGACCTCGCGACCTTCGCGGCCGGCCTCGGCGCCACGCAGATGGCCGTCGGGAGCATCGTCGCGGCCGGCCGGCAGCTGCGCATCTCGGTGGACGTGTACGACACGAAGGGCCAGACGCGGCTCGCGGGGGGCGAGGTCACGGGAGCGGGGGACTCGCTCTTCGCGCTGGTGAACGACCTCGCCGGCCTCGTGGCCGTCACGCGGTGCAGCAAGCCCGACTTCAACCCGCGGCACCTCTGCTTCGACGCGCCGCCGCGGCTGCTGCGGCCCGTCATCGTCACCGTCCCCGCGGCCCTCGCGAAGGGGGCGGCGGCGCCCACGTACTGGGTGCGGGTCTCGAAGGCGGGGGGCGTGTCGGACGCGCAGGTGCGCCGCGCGTCGTCGAGCGACAGCGTGACGACGGCGGGGCTCGCCGCCGTGCAGGGGGCGAGCTATGAGCCGGCGACCAAGGGCGGCAAGGTCGTCGAGGCGTGGATGTCCGTGCCAGTCGTGCTGCGGCGGGGCCCGTAGCGCGCCACCGCAGCACGACCGCCCCGAGTGAAGCGGTCCCCCGCGGCCTAGAACCGATACGACAGACCCACCAGGGCCCGGACAGCGACGACGGTCGCGGCCGAGGCGAGGACGGCGTCACCCCGCACCTTGATCGGCAGGGACAGTCGCCCGCCGAGCGGGATGAAGTAGCCGAGCGCCGCGTTGACGCCGAAGACCGTGCCGTCGGGGAACATGTACGCCGCAGCGCCGCCATCCAGCGCGATCCGGCGGCCGAGTGGAGCCCGGACGACCGCGCCGACGTGCGTCGCGTGCGGCCCGTAGGTGATCGGGTAGCCGGCACCCGTCACGGTGTACCAAAAGAAGTAGTCGTAGCCGGCCTCCACACCCAGCCACATCGTGCCGAGCCGAGCGAAGAAGAGCCGCGCACCTCCGGCGTACGCCGTCATGTTCCAGTCCGACGGGGGCGTGATCGCCCCCGCCCACTTCTCCCGGTCCACCGACGTGACGCCGATGCCGCCCTCGACCTCCAGCACGTACTTCGGCGCCACCACCGGGACCACCGGGGCGGATGCCGTGGCACGGGTAAACGACTGGGCGAACACAGACGCGGGCAGCGCGGCGAGCGCGAGCAGTATCGCTGCGGGAATCGTGGCTCTGGTCCTCAGTCCCATCACACCCTCCTTCGAGGAATCCCGGATCCGACGGCGGTGCGGCGTTCCACCGATGTTGCGACTGCGCGGGACGACGGGGCCAACGTGCGCGCACGACCCTCGCGTTGTCAATCGTGCGCGCACGAGGAATGGAGAGTGATTGGCTCAGAGATCGATGGTTTCAGAGGCCGCAGCGTGCGCGAGGACCGCCAAGAGGGCGTCAAGCCGCGGGCAGGACGGCCGGAAGGTCCGGGATGGGGCGCGACAGGGAGGCCGGAACGCCGAGACGAGCGCGGCCGTTGGCAGCTCCGCTTGACACCGGCTTGACGGCTCCGCACTAGAGTGGTGCGCAGTCGGAGGCCCGCATCTCGGCCCGACGGATCCGGGAAGCCGGAGCGCACGATGACCTGCACTCGAACCGGCATCTTCGCCTTCTGCGCGACAGCCCTGCTCCTGGGGCCGCTGTCCGCGCAGCAGCCGCCTGCGCTCGCGCCGGGGCAGTCGGTGCGGGTGAGCGCACCGTCCGCCGGGTTGGATCAGACGGAGGGAAAGGTCCTGGCGATGCGCGGGCGCGATATCGTGCTCGCGGTGGAACGATTCCGCCCGCACCATGAGCGCCTCGACCTCCAAGCGGACAACCTCAACGTGGCCGTCCCGCTCGACTCGATCCGCAGCCTGTGGGTCCCGGCGGGGACACGCTCCCACGCCACGGGATTCGCAGTCCTGGGATGGGTCGTCGGAATGGCGGCGGGAGCCCTCACCTACTCGCCCCGGCCCGTTTGCACGGACAATTCCCTTTGCGGTCTTCAAGAGCTTGGAGATGTCTATGGACGGTTGGCGTGGGTCACTCTGGGTGGCGGCGTCGGCGCGGGGATAGGCGCGCTGATCGGGTCGCACGTTCGCACGACGACTTGGAAGCCGGTTCCGCCGGATGAACTCGCCCGGCTCCGGGTTGGCATCGCAGCGCTGCTCGCGGGCCGACTCGGCCTCGGCGCAACGGTCCGCTTCTGACAGGGAGGCACCGTGAACTTCCGCTTCGCCCTGTGCGCGCTCGCCCTCGCGCTTGCCGGCGCAACGGGGTGCGTCTTCCAGGTGCCGTCCTACCGGCCGATGCCTGCGACGCCTGAGGCGTTCAACGCCGAGCGCGCGCCGTCCGTGCGCGTGACCCGCGGGGATAGGTCCCGGCTGACCCTCGACGCGGCGGTGCTCGTCGGCGATTCTCTGGTCGGGCAGGCGAGCGCTCAGACGGCGTACGGAGCGCGCAAGCGACTTGCCGTCGCCGTAACTGACATCCGCGCCCTCGAGGTGCGACGGACCAACTGGCCCGCCACCATCGCGGTCACGGGGGTTGCCACGGCGGCAGCCGTGCTTGTCGCCAAGAAGGTGTTGAACTCTCCCACCGCCGGCGGTTGGACCTGGCGGTGACTCGAGGTCCGGACAGGTCCAGGTCCGGCGGAGCGCGCTGTTCCGCTACGCTCTCGCCCACCTGGTTGCCGGCGCGCCCGTAGCGTCCAGCAGGAGGTCGCCATGCACGTCAGCCGCGTCGCCGCCCCGCTCGCTCTCGCGCTGTTCCTCTCGGCCTGCGCTGTCGCGGTCAGCCGCACTGCGCCGGCTTCCCTGCTCATCCCCGGCCAGCGCGTCCGTCTGACAGTGCCCGAGTCCAAGGACTACAGGCAGGTCGGAACGCTCGTGGCGCTATCAGGAGACAGCGTCACCATCCTGCGGGCCAGGCGGGGCGGCGCCACCCAGGACACCGTGCGCCAGACGCTCGCGCTCAGCGCGGTCTTCCGTCTCGAGGTGAGCCGCGGCCGCCCTCGGCGACACCCCTTCCTCATAGGCGTCGGCGGCGCCGCGCTCGGGGCGGCGGACGGCTTTGGTTTGAGGGGCCTCTACTACTTGCGCTGCCTCTCGTGGCAATCCTCCACCCATTGCGATGAATCCGCTGAAGAGAGCGCGATGGTCACCTGGGCGGTCGCCGGTGGCGTCGTCGGTGGTGTCCTCGGTGGCCTCAGTGGGTTCTTCCCCGCCGAAAGATGGAGCGGAGTGCCAATGGAGCAGTTGCGTCAAGTCCGAGTCGGCATCGCACCGCTGCCCGCGGGCCGCCTGGGCCTCGGCGTGGGCTTCAGCTTCTAGCAAGAGGTGGTCATGCACGCTCGCTCCGCCCTCTGCGCGCTCGCCCTCGCGGGAACGACCGCTTGCGGCATCGGGGGCGCAGGTCGGTACGCCGGGCCGGCGCCGCAGACGTTCGACCGGGCGGCAGCCCGGGTTGTGCGGGTCACGCGGCACGACCGCTCCACGGTGGAGGTCCGTGACCCTCAGCTCGTCGGGGACACTCTCGTCGGCATCGCGGGCTCGACATCGGTCAGGATCCCCGTGCGGGACGTCCGTGCGGTCGAAGCAGAACAGGTGTTCGGCGGCCGCGGCCTGTCCGCGTTCGACATCGCGCTCCTGCTCGCGGTGGCGGTCGTCCTGCTCGTGACGCTCGGGCTCGGGCACTCTCACCTGTAGAGGTGCCAACGCCCCGCGTTCGCTCGCTCTTCGTACTGTCGTGCTTCGCCGTGGCGGCGGCGTGCTCGCGACTTCGCGGCCGGCACCCGGCGCGCCCGACGGAACGGCGAAGGCCCCGCCGCTATGGTGCGACGGGGCCTCGACGTGCCAGAGCCACCGGTCGGACTTGAACCGACGACCGCTCGATTACGAATCGAGAGCTCTACCACTGAGCTACGGTGGCAATACTGCCAGTGTGCAGACGCGCAGGCCGCCCTACCCCACCACCCCGACCTCAATCCTGCAGTGCCCTGGGCCGGATTCGAACCGGCACGACTTGCGTCACCGCCCCCTCAAGACGGCGTGTCTACCAGTTTCACCACCAGGGCGAAACAGACATTGAAGGTACCCGGACCGTCCGAGGGACGTCAACGGAAGGGGTGCGCCCACAGGGCCGTGAGGCGGTGAGAGGTCAGGGGTGAGAGGGGACGGGGCACGCGGGGCGGCCCGCCCGGAGACGAGACGAGGGGACCGTCGCCGGCCCCCTCGCCCGATCACCCCTATCACCTATCACCCATCACGCTTCCCTATCACTTATCACCTATCACCTAGCGCCCATCACTCATCACCTATCACCCATCACTTCTTGGGCTTGGCAAAGAGCTCCGCCACGTAGTCCCACTTCACGACGTTCCACCAGGCACCGATGTAATCCGCGCGCCGGTTCTGGTACTTGAGGTAGTAGGCGTGCTCCCACACGTCGAGCCCCAGGATGACCGTCTTCCCTTCCATGAGCGGGTTGTCCTGGTTCGGCGTGCTCTCGATCTTGAGCCCTCTCCCTGCCTCCACCACCAGCCACGCCCACCCCGACCCAAATCGGCCCATCGCCGCGGCCTGGAACTGCTCCTTGAACTTGTCGAAGTCGCCGAAGCTCTGCCCGATCGCGGCGCCGAGGTCGCCCTTCGGTTCCCCGCCCCCGCCCGGGCCCATCACCTTCCAGAAGAGGGAGTGGTTGTAGTGCCCGCCGCCGTTGTTGCGGATGGCCGTGCGCGTGGCCTCCGGCAGCTTCGGCAGCACCTGCATCAGCTCCTCGATGGACGCCTTCTGCCAGTCGGGCGTCTTCTCGAGCGCGGCGTTGAGGTTGTTCACGTACGCGGTGTGGTGCTTGCCGTGATGGATCTCCATCGTCTTCGCGTCGACGTGCGGCTCGAGGGCGTTGAAGGCGTACGCGAGCGGCGGAAGTGAGAACGGGTACATCGGCCCTGTGCCTCCGGTCCTGGGATGTCTGCGTGGTTGCGATTGCGCGTAAATCTAAGTACCCCCGCAATGGCGAGTAAGTTCCTCGGGATTGGGCGCGCAAGGGGAAGCGCCATTGCCGCGATGGCACCGGGCCGTAGGTTGGCGTTGACCCCTCCCCCGAGGTCGCCATGCCGCGCGCCACTACCGTCGTCGCCGTCCTCGCACTCGCCGCCGCCGCGGCGCTGGCGGCACCCCGTCCCCTCCGCGCGCAGGCCACGCGGGCCGACTCCGCGGCCCTGCTCCTCGACACCGCGCACCGGCTCCAGGCGCGGGGCAACCGGGCGGCGGCGGGCGCGGTGCTCGACGAGATCCTCCGGCGCTTCGGCGACACGCCTGCGGCCGCGACGGTGCGAAGCGAGACGTCGGGGCAACCCGCGGAGGCGGATCGCGGCGGGCGGCTCGAGCTCGTCGCGTGGGGGACGATCTATGGTGCCTTCCTCGGGCTGGCCGTGCCCGCCGCGCTCGGAGCGGACAACGCCAGCGCGTACGGCGCCGGCCTCCTCATCGGCCCGTCCGCCGGTTTCTACGTGTCGAGCCTCTACGCGAAGAACGCCCGGCCCACCCTCGGCAGGGCCCGCGCGCTGACCTTCGGCTTCCGGTGGGGGGCGGAGCAGGGATTCCTCTGGTACGCGGCGCTGGCCGGCAACGCGAGCGCGCAGGCACTGTGGGGCACGATGATCCTCGGTGGCGCCGGGGGCGTGACCGCCGCGGCGCTGTACGCCAAGGACCGTTCCATCAGCCCCGGGCTGGTGACGGCCGCCTCCCACGGCTCCAACTGGGGCACGTGGTTCGGGCTGATGGGGCTAGGGATGTTCGACATGTGGAACGACGACTCGTTCAAGGTGGTGCTCGCGGCCGGGGACGCCGGCCTGCTCGCCGCCATCCTCATGACGCCACCGGAGGTCAGCACGGGGCGCGTGTGGGCGACGACGGCCGCCGGCATCGCGGGCGCCGCGGCAGGCCTCGGGGTCGATCTGCTGGTGCAGTCGGACAACGCGCAGCTGAACTTCGCGCTCCCCACGATCGGCAGCGCGATCGGACTCCTGGTGGGCGCCCGGCTCGCCCAGCAGTCCGAAGCCGGCTCGCGCCGCGCGGGCGTGGACGCCCGTCCAGGGCTGCCGTCGGCGCTCGTTGACGTGGGCGAGGGCGGCGCGCAGGTGGGCTTCCCGGCGCTGACGCCCACGCTGGTGCCGGTCGGCGAGCGGGGGCCGCGGCGGCTCTACCGCCCGGCGGTCGCGGTCCCGCTGTTCCACGCGGCCTTCTAGCTCTGCGTCCCGCAGAGCCGGCTAGCGGCCCAGCACCTCCCGCAGGAAAGCGATCGTGCGGGGCCATGCCTGCGCGATGGCGCGCGCGTTGGCGCCGTCGCGGCCCGCCTGGTCGCGCGCGAAGCCGTGCCCGGCGCCGTCGTAGGTGTGCACCTCGTATGGCTTGCCGAGCCGCTGCATCGTCGCCTGCGCGCCGGGGACCGTGGCGTCCACCCGCGCGTCGTCGCCGCCGTAGAGGCCGAGGACACGTGCGCTGACGTTGGCCAGCGCCGTGCTGTCGGGCGACGTGCCGTAGTAGACCACCGCACCCTTCAGGTCGGGCCACACCGTCGCCAGCGCGAAGCTGGTCGAGCCGCCCCAGCAGAACCCGACGCTGGCGATGCGGTCCCGTGCCGCGGGGAGCGCGGCGGCGTGCCGCCCAGCCGCCACGAGGCGCCGCTGCGCCTCGGCGGGAGTAACGTCGCGGATGAGCCGGACGGCGCCCTGCTGGTCCACCGACTCCGACCCGCCACCGTTCGGCCCGTGGCGCGAGAGGAGGTCGGGGGCGATGGCGATGAACCCCTCTTTCGCCAGCTGGTCGGCCACGCCGCGGACCCAGTCGGTCAGCCCGAAGATCTCGTGGATCACGACGACCACCGGCGCCTTGTCCCGCCGCTCCGGGTAGACCAGCCACGCGTTGACGGTGTCGCCCGCGCCGGCGTCCACCTTCACCCACTCGCCGTGGCGGGGCGAAGCGTTGAGGCGCGCCGTGGCGGAGTCGCCGAGCGCAGGGAGACTCTGGGCGCGCGCAGTCCCGGCCAGGCACGCGCCGAGCGCCGCCACGAGGGCGGGACGAAATACGAATGTGTGAGTCATGATTGAATCTTGGAGCGGAAGCGGGCTGAACGGAAGGGGCGGCGGGGAGGTGATGAAGGTGATAGAGGTGATGGAGGTGACGGGTGGCGGGGGCGCTGGGGGCTCCCCGCGCTGCCTATCACCCATCACCTCTCACGCTTCCCGATCACCCATCACGTATCACCTAGCGCCCATCACCCATCACTCATCACCCATCACCTACGAAGCGAGGGTCCCTCGGAGTCCTTCGGCGGCATCAGGTGGATGACCTGCAGGCGGGTGTTGTCGAGCCGCTGCAGGAGCATCTGCGCCAGGCGCTCCATGAAGACGAAGCCGAAGTCGGGATTGGCCTCGAGGTAGCCGAGGAGGGAGTCGGCGTCGAAGGCGACCATCTCGGTCTTCTCGGAGGCGACGGCCTTCATGTTGTGGACGCGGGGGGGGATGAGGGCGTCGAAGCCGACGAGGTCGCCGGGCTCGCTGGTCTGGAACCAGACCATGGTGCCGGGCATCACCTCGAAGCCCTGCCGGACGCGGCCCTTGAGGACCTCGTAGACCTGCGGCGAGTCGGCGTCCCGCTCGTAGACCGTCTCGTTCGCCTCGAAGGTCACCTTGCTGGTGAACCCGGCGACGGCGGCCAGCGCCTTTTCGTCGAGACCGACGAAGAAATCCGACTTCTTGAGGTCTTCGATCATCCGCACGCTCCTGGTGACGCGGCGACGCCGGCGGCCGCGTGGGCCGGGGCGGTGTCCGCAGGGGCGAGACCGTCGAGCAGGCACCGCACGGCCCGGTGGGCCCCATCCACCAGGCGCGGCCAGGCGTTCACGACGGCGGGGGACAACTCCCGCCCTTCCAGCGGGGCTGCGGGCTGGATGCCCAGCAGCCAGGCCCTCTCCAGCGGCAGGCGCAGGGTGCGCGCCAGCTGGAACACCGTAGGCAGGTCGAGCCCATGGAGCGACAGCGGCGCGGCGGCAGTGGGCCAGCGCGGGTCGTCGAGCCGCATCCACGTCATGGCGCCGGGCCGGCCACCGAAGCGGCAGGCGTCGAGGAGGAGGACCTGCCGTCCCGCCTCGAGCTCCTCGAGCACCGCGAGCGGGTCGCTCCCCGCCTGGCGCACCCGGGCGCCCGGCGGGAGGCCCGCCTCATCCAGCGCGTCGGCGAGAAGGACCCCCGCCCCATCATCGCCGGCGAGCACGTTCCCGATCCCGACGACGGTGAGATCAGCCGTCCGCCGTCCGCCGTCGGCCGTCAGCACAGCCCCCTCACTCATCACGTATCACCCATCGCTCATCACCCATTACCTACCAACAGAACGTGGACTGAGCACGAGATGCACGGGTCGTACGCCCGCACCAGCATCTCGGCGAAGTGCGCGATCTCCGCCTTGGGCTTCTCCGCGATGGCGGGGATGAACGCGCGCATGTCCTCCTCGATGGAGGCGAGGTTCTGGCCCGTGGGGATGATGCAGTTGGCGCGGATGATCCGCCCGTCGGCGCCGATGTCGTAGTCGTGGATCAGCGTCCCGCGCGGCACCTCGCACACCCCGACGCCGTCGCCCCCGCGGGGGTGGGCGATGGGGGCGCGGTCCTCGGGCGAGGAGTCCACCAGCAGGGCGTCGGTGAGGACGACCGCCTCCTCGAACGCCTGCACCGCCTCCACGACCTGCGCGGCCGTGTAGAGGAACGGATTGGTGAGGCCGGGGGCGAGATTGAGCTTCTTCGCGGCGAGCTGGGCCCGCGGGTGCAGGCGGTCGTAGGCGAGGTTGAAGCGCGGCAGCGCGCCGACCCGCAGCGTCCCGTCCTGCCCCTTCACGTGCTTCGACGCGGAGTGCTCGACGAGGTACTCGTGCATCGCGTCGCGGTACGAGCGGGGCGCGAACGTCTTCCCGGTGCTCGACTGCAGGGTGCCGCCCATCATCGGGTAGGCGCCGTCGTCGTCCAGCGCCGCGAGGCACTCCACCGCCCGCTCCGCCTGTGGCCAGGCGAGGGTGGCGAAGAGGTCCACCGTGGCGTCGATGTCGGGCCGCGCGGCCTCCAGCTTGGCGCGCAGCACCTCCAGCTCGGGGAGGGCGGGCCAGTAGCTCATCCCGCCCGCCTGGTACGAGATGGGCATCACGTGCCGGCCGCTCACCGTGTAGCAGATCTCGTTGGCGAGCCGCTTGAGCCGCAGGGCGCGCGTGACGATGTCGGGGTGGTCGCCCGCGAGGGGGATGACCGACGAGGCGCCGAAGGCGTCGGGGGCCACCAGGAAGTAGGCGTGGAGGATGTGCGACTGGAGCCACTCGCCGCACATGTTGAGGCGCCGCAGCCCGCGCGTCCTGGGCCCGGGCTTCACGCCCAGCGCCGCCTCGACCGCGTGCACCGACGCGGTGGCGTGCCCCACGGAGCAGATGCCGCAGATGCGGCAGGTGATCCGGGGCGCCTCCTCGTACGGCCGGTCCTTCAGCAGGACCTCGAAGAAGCGCGGCGACTCGACGATCTCCAGGTCGCACCGCGCGAGGCGGCCGTCCCGGAGGTCGATGACGATGTTGCCGTGCCCCTCGACCCGCGTTACGTGATGGACGGCGATGGAAGATGTTTTTCCCATTGCTCCCGGACTTCCTTGAAGTTGTTGAACAGCTGCAGCTTCTCCGCCGCCAGGGTGCGCGGCATCTCGTGGCGGAAGAACGCCTCGCCGAGGGCCTCGAAGTTCGGCGCGTCGTGGAACCCGCGGCACGCCTCGCACGGCGCCCCGTACGCCGGGCAGACGGCGTAGCACCCCGCGCGCGCAACCGAGCCGAGGCACGGGATCCCGCGCCCCAGGAGGCAGGGCGTGCCCCGCACCGTGCACTGCACGCACACCGCGAAGGGCGGCACCGTCGGCGTGGTGCCGGCGAGGAGCGAGCGGACGCTCTCGAGGAACTCCGTCCGGTCGATCGGGCAGCCCCGGATCTCGTAGTCCACCTGGACCACGCTCGCGAGGGGCGCCGCCTCCGCCAGGGTCTTGAAGACGCCGTCCTGGCGGCCGCCGTACACATCCTTCGCCAGCTCGCTGGTGGATCGCTTGTTGCGGATCGCGTTCACGCCGCCGAGGCAGGCGCACGCGCCGATGGCGACCAGGATCTGCGCCTTCTTGCGGACCTGCTGGATCTCCTCGATGTCCTCGGGCCGCACCAGCGACCCCTCGACGAACGCGATGTCGTAGTCGTCGCGCCGGTCGTCGATCGCCTCGCGGAAGTTCACGATCTCCACCGCGGCCACGAGGTCGAGCAGCACGTCCTCCGACGAGAGGACCTGCAGTTGGCACCCCTCGCACGAGCCGAAGGAGAAGAACGCCGCCTTGGGGCGCGCCGGCTTCGCCGCTCCGTGGGTCCTGGTCACACGGCCTCCTTCAGGTGCCGCACCTCGCGGTAGCTGAAGAGCGGGCCCTGCTGGCACAGGTACAGGCCGTCCATCTGGCAGTTGCCGCACAGCCCGATGCCGCACTTCATCCGGCGCTCGAGCGTGAGCCAGACGTGGTTCTCGTAGAAGCCCATCGCGAGCAGCTTGCGGATCGCGTGGCGGTACATCACCGGCGGGCCGCAGATGAAGCAGTAGGCGTCCTCGGTGTCGGTGCGCATGTCGTCGAACAGCGTCGTGATGACGCCGATGCGGCCGCCCCAGCCGTTGCTGGCGGCGTCCACCGTCACGCCGACGTGCACGTCGTCGTGCCGCGCCGACCACGACGCGATGTCGTCGCGGAACAGCAGCTCGTCGGGGCTCCGCGCGCCGACGGCGATGTCGATGCGGCGGAAGTCCTGCCGCCGGTGGAGCGCGCGCCGAACGAAGGGGCGCAGCGGCGCCAGGCCGAGGCCCCCGGCGATGAGCACCAGGTTCGTGCCCCGGAACGCCTCCCACCCCACGCGCCGGCCGTACGGCCCGCGCACGTAGAGGTAGTCGCCCGCCTTGAGGCGCGTGACGAGGTTGGTGAGCCGCCCGGCGCGCCGGATCAGCAGCTCGAAGGTGTCCTCCGGCGTGCCCTCGCCCGGGATCGCCGCGATCGAGATCGGCGCCTCGCCGATCCCCGGCAGCGACACCATCACGAACTGCCCCGGCTCCGGCCGGAACGGCTCCTGCTGTGGCGCCTCGAGCACGAGGTGCATTTCCTTGCTGGTGGCCGGCACCGCCTCGAGCACGCGGCAGGCTTCGGGGATCATCCGCGAGGGGACCATCAGGCCGTCCCCCCGACCTGGCGGAAGATGTCGCGAATCGAGATGTGCGTCGGGCAGTGCTTGAAGCAGCGCCCGCACCCCGTGCACCCCACCATCCCGTACCGCTCCGGCATGTACTTGCCCTTGCGGAAGATCCGGTAGCGGAGCTGCTGGGTGCGCGTGGGCCGGAAGTCGTGGCCCCCCGCCACCCGCGAGAAGCCGGGGATCTGGCACCCGTGCCACGAGCGCACCCGCTCCCCCTGGCTCCCGTCGAGCGTTCCCACGTCGTGCACGTCGAAGCAGGTGCACGTCGGGCAGACGAGGTTGCAGCGGCCGCACGAGAGGCACCGGTCGGCGTTCGCCTCCCAGAGGATGTCCGACTCCGCCGCCTCGAGCGCCACCGGCAGCTTCGACGGCGGGAAGCGCAGGTGCGTCGGGAACGCCTCGTGGCGCACCCGCATCCGCCGCCGCAGCAGCGCCATCTCGTCGGCCGTCGCCGCCTCGAGGGGCGCCACGTCCGCCAGAATCTCGCGGCCCCGGGCCTTCAGCACCTTCAGCAGCAGCACCTCGCCGAAATCCCACGCGTACAGATCGGCCGGAATCTCGTTCTCCAGGCTCCCCATGTCGCGGCAGAACGCCTCCGCCATGCACGGCACCCAGCAGGCGATCCCCAGGATGAACGACTGGTCGAGCCGGTCCGTCACCATGCGGTCGCCGCACGACGACTCGTGGAACGACCGCAGCACCCGTAGGCCGGTGAGGTCGCACCCGTGCACCCCGAGCAGCGCCACCGGGCGCTCGGGAGGCGGCGTCTCGAACACCGCCTTGCCGTCGTCACCCTTCCGATAGCGGTAGAGGACCTCGCGCTGCGGGGCGAAGAACTGGCGCGGCGGCAGCAGCGTCGTGGGATACTCGAGCGCGACCGGCGTCCCCGGCCGCACCTCCTCCCACGCGTGATGCACCCCCTTCAGCACCGGGGCCACCACCCGGTACTCCCGCCCGAGCCGCTCGATCAGTGCGTCGAGCCGCTCGCGGGGGAACCGGTAGATCTCGTGCTCCATCACGACGGACTCCTCCGGACCGATGCGCCGGCCGCGCGCGGGCGGGTGCAGACCGTGGTGCGGTGCATCGTCGCCGCCGCGCACCCACGTGCCGGCACCCCTGTGCAGGAGCAAAGGCCGTGCCCGCCCCGACGCGTCCTCAGCCGCTCGCAACTCCAGAAAGGAGAGGACGTTTGGCCCGAACGGCACCGCCAAAGCGGCTCCGTGAGCACCTCCCACCGGACCCATCGAGTCCCGTTTCCGCGGGAGGCTCTTCCTCCATCAGTTGTGGAGCAGGAATGCTCCGCAGTACTACGGACCCGGCGCAATCGCGCGGCCGGCCGCGACGAAGTGGGTGATGCGACCGGCGTCGTTGACGATCGGCGTGATGGTCGCGTCGAGGAAGTAGAGCTCGCCGTCCTTCCGGCGGTTGATCATCATGCCGCGGTAGACGCGCCCGGCCTTGATGGTCGCCCAGAGGTCGGCGTAGAAGCCGGGCTCGTGGGTGCCCGACTTGAGGATGCGCGGCGTCGCGCCGAGCGCGTCGGGCCGCGCGTAGCCGGTGACCCGCTCGAACGCGCCGTTGACCCAGACGATCATCCCGTCGGCGTCGGTGATCCACACGGCATCAGCCGCCTGGTCGAACGCCAGCGTGAGGCGGCGGGCCTCGTCCTCGGCCCGCTTGCGGTCGGTGATGTCGGTGAGGAGCGCGACGACGCCCCCGCCGCGGCCCTCGCCGGCGCGGGCCGCGAGGGGGCTGGCCGAGACGACGGCCCAGAGGTCCCCGCCGTCGGAGCGGCGGAGGCGGACGTCGTGGCGCTGGCCGATCCCCGGGCCGCGGCCGCTGGAGGCGACGACGCGGGCGTAGGCCCGCCCCTCCTCATCCATGAAGTCGAAGAAGGTGTGGCCGAGCATCGCCGCGGGCT
>Ga0209777_10004663_pt1 | contig 16092 bp, 20 predicted proteins | sample FrelakmetHBP12HB_FD_187147 | JGI IMG/M metagenome (GOLD analysis project Ga0209777, IMG submission 187147) | Freshwater lake sediment microbial communities from the University of Notre Dame, USA, for methane emissions studies -HBP12 HB (SPAdes)... | ecosystem: Environmental > Aquatic >...
TCGCGGGGTCGAAGCCGTCGAACGCCGCGCGGTAGCGCTCGCGCTTCTTGAGAACCGTCTCCCAGGAGAGCCCCGCCTGCGCCCCCTCGAGCACCAGGAACTCGAACTGGAGCCGGTCGTCGTGGACCGGCACGCCCCATTCCGTGTCGTGGTAGGGGATGGACAGTGCGGTGCGCGCCCAGCCGCAGCGCGCGCCGCCGCTCGCCGCCTGAGCGCTCACGGCCCCCCCTCCGGCCGCTCGAACCGCATCAGCTCCACCGGCGCGCCGTCGTCCACGATGAACGCGACCGTGAGGCCCGGCGAGGGACTGTTCGGCGGGATCAGGACCTCGTGGCCTGCCATCTCCGCCTCGAGGTCGTCCACCTCGAAGGCCACGTGCGGGACGGTCTTCACCAGGTCCGGGGCCGACGCGTGGGGCTCCCACCGCATCCACTCGATGCCGTAGGGACTCGTCTCGTATCCCGAGACGAACACTCCGTGCTCGGCGAGGTGCCGCTCGCCGGGTCGCGGCACGGTGGTCGGGATCCCCAGGTGGTGGTAGCGCCTCACTGCGCCCCCCGACCCGGCAGTCCGGCGGCGGCGCGCCCAGTCACTCGCGCCGGCTCCGCGTCACCACCACCGCAAGGAGGGCGACGCACACGGCGACGACGACCGCGGGGAGCGCGCCGCCATGCGGCAGGGAGACCCGGCCGCCGGCGAGGTACACCCCGAACCCCGCCGTAGCCGCGACGCCGGCCACCACCGCCACCAACGATGCTCTCGTCGGCCGGGCCCGGTCCGGCGAGCGGTCGGAGGCCAGATCCAGCGCCTGCCGGACTTCCTCCGGGCTGAGGTCAGGGTACTTCTGCTGGAACTCCGCGATGGTGAGCACGAAGCGCTGCCCCAGCTCCTGCGCCCGCGGCGAGGGCGCCGGCGGCGGCGAGGACATCATCGGAACGAATCCCACGGTCTCCCCTTTCGACGGCTGCGGTTGCCGCCGCCCGATCCCGCGCGGGCCGGCCGGCGCCGGCGCTCAGTCGTGGTGGTCGGCGGGGCTCAGCCGGTCTGCGCCGGGGAGCCTGCCCGCCAGTTTCGCCGGGTCATGGATGAGCACCGGGAGGTGCTGCGGGCAGATCCACCGCGTCGCGCCGCGGAACTCCAGCGCGATCAGCGGCGTCTCGTCGCTCCCTCGGCCGCACGCCACGCACTGCTTCGGTTCGGTCACGTTTCCTTCGCCTCCCGCGGCGCGGTCAGGGTTGCTCCACGAGCCGGTCCATCGCTGACATGCAATCCCGCGCCGCGCGTCAGGTCACTGCGCGATCAGCCAGTCCAGCGCCGACGGGCGGTCCGGGAAGCGCGCGAAGGTGCGCCGCGAGAGCTTGGCCACCGCCAGCATCGCGACGCCCAGCAATCCCCCGACCCCCACGACGGCCGCGGCCCGCACGAAGGGCGCGTTCTCCGCCGTGAACGCCTTCAGTATCCCGATGGCCTCGGCGTTGAACGTGGCATGGGTGGCGTCCACGAGGGCCAGCACGCTCTTGGGGGGCTGGCTCCGGATGACCGTCGCCGCGTCGTCCATCGTGGCACGGAAGTCGTCGCCGGGCCGGAGGCCCGAGAAGTCCTCGATGAGGATGCTCCGGCCACGGAACTCGATGAAGGTCACCCGCTCCACGCGCGCACCCCCGCGCCGGTCAGCGCCCCGCCGAGAGGCGCAGGCCGACGATGCCGATCACGATGAGGGCCAGCGAGACCAGGCGGCCCAGGTCCCGCGACTCCCCGAGGAGCCAGATCCCGACCAGCGCCGTCCCCGCCGCACCGATCCCCGTCCACACCGCGTACGCCGTCCCCACCGGGAAGCTCCGCAACGCCTGGGCGAGCAACCAGATGCTCACCGCCATCGCCCCGAGGGTGAGCGCGCTCGGACCCGGCCGCGTGAACCCGCGGGCCCACTTGAGGCTCACCGCCCACACGACCTCGAAGAGGCCGGCGGCGAGGAGCAGCAGCCAGGGCCGCGTCACCGGCCCCTCCTAGCGGTCGAGGCCGATGTCGTCGAACGACACCGGGTCCTCGAGCGGCTCGAGATGCGTCAGCACCGAGCAGTTGGGGAGCGCCCCCCGGATCTCCCGCTCGAGCTGCTCCAGCAGCTGGTGGCCCCGGTGCACCGACCACTCCCCCGGCACCAGCACGTGCATGGAGATGAAGCGGCGCGACCCCGCCTGCCGCGAGCGGATCGCGTGGAACTCCACCCCCTGGGAGCGGTACGCCGCGATGATCCTGGCCACCGCGTCGCCCTCCTGCACCGGCAGCGCCGTGTCGAGCAGGCCGAGCACCGAGCGGCGGACGAGCCGCTGTCCGGTGTAGACGATGTTCGCCGCCACCACCAGCGCGACCAGCGGATCGAGCCGCTGCCAACCGGTGAGCGCCACGGCGGCCACACCGACCAGCACGCCGGCCGAGGTCCACACGTCCGTCATCAGGTGCCGCGCGTCCGACTCCAAGGTGATCGAGTCGAACCGCCGGCCGACGTCGAACAGAACCCGCGCCACGGCGAAGTTGATCGCCGAGCCCGCCGCCGCGACGACCAGCCCGAGCCCCGCCTGCTCCAGCGCTCGCGGATGGACCAGGCGGCTCACCGCCGCCGCCGCGATGCCGATCGCCGCCAACAGGATCAGCGTCCCCTCGACGCCGCTGGCGAAGTACTCGGCCTTGTCGTGGCCGTGCTGGTGCTCGTCGTCCGGCGGCCGCGCCGCCACCGTCAGCATCGCCAGCGCCACCACCGCCGCCGCGAGGTTCACCAGCGCCTCGACGGCATCCGAGAGCAGCCCCACCGACCCCGTGAGGGCGTACGCCGTCCCCTTGAGGGAGATGGTCGCGATCGCGGCGGCGATCGAGAGCCACGCATAGCGGGTGAGAGACTGGCGGGTCGCCATCGGGGGATTGGAATCTAGCGCGCCGCCCGCACCCGGGCGACGCGTCGGGCAGCCATCCGGCGCCCCCGCGGCGCTCCGCGCGCGCCGCGGTCCTCGAGGCGGGCGCAAACCCGCCCCACCCCCCCTTTCCTAACGGGACAGCTCTGCTCTCCTTTCCGAGAGATGTGGCCGGTGAAGTCCGAAGAGAGGGGGGGGCGATGGGGTCGAACGCATCACGCAAGCCGAATCCTCTCAATATATTGTCAGCTATCGGACAGGTCCGGCGCAGGGACTCACGCGCGGATTCCGAACCCCTCACCGGCGCACGATGGTTGCGACTTGCGGAAGTCCCAGCGCGCCCCGCGAGCGACCAGGATGGCCCTCGCCGGCACCGCGGCAGAGCGGGACCGGATCGAACCGTGGCCTTTGACCAGGTGATGCCATGACCGCTGTGGCTGAACGGCCGAAGCCGTTCGTCTTCCCGGAGTACTGCAAGGGGTGCGCGCGCTGCATCGGCTCGTGCCCGAAGGACTGCATCACGATGGGGACCGAGATCAACCCGCAGACGGGGCTGATCCCGGTCGTCATCGACCTCACGCTCTGCAACGGCTGCGGACTCTGCATCAGCGCGTGCCCCGAGCCGTTTGGCCTCCGGCCACAGGGCGAGGAGGCGGCCTTCGAGTTGCAGGACCCCGCCAAGCTCCTCGGCCCGCGCCCCTTCGACGTGCCCGCGCCCGAGCCGCGACCGAACACCACGGTGCCGCTCCCCGCGCGCGAGCCACTCATCACCAAGGGCACCTACGCCGCGGCCATCGGCGCCCTGCTGGCCGGTTGCCGCCACGTCTACGGCTACCCGATCACCCCGTCGACCGAGGGCGCCGAGCTGATGGCGAAGGTGCTGCCCAAGCTCGACGGCATCTTCGTCCAGGCGGTGAGCGAGGTCGCGACGGTCAACATCATGTACGGCGCGGGAGGAGCCGGGCAGCGCTGCATGACCTTCACGAGCTCCCCCGGCTTCAGCCTGATGCTGGAGGGGATCTCGTACATGGTGGGCTCGGAGGTCCCGGCGGTGTTCGTGAACGTGATGCGCGGCGGGCCGGGGCTCGGCAACATCGCCCCCGAGCAGGCCGACATCAAGCTCGCCTGCCGCGGCCTCGGGCACGGGAACACGCACGCCATCGTGCTCGCGCCCGCGACCCCGCAGGAGATGCTCGACATCGCGATGCTCTCCTTCGAACTCGCCTTCAAGTACCGCAACCCAGTGGTCATCCTCGGCGACGGGTACCTCGGCCAGATGACGGGGAAGGTCCGGCTCCCGCTGCAGATGGTGAAGCCGGGCATCCCCGAGTGGGCGGTCTACGGCGACCGGTCGCACCGCGGCAACCTGATCTGCTCCATCGACCTCTCCGAGGCGGACCTCGAGCAGCACAACATCCACATCAACGAGAAGTACACGCGGATGAAGGCCGAGGAGCAACGCGCCGACGCGTACCGCTGCGACGACGCCGACATCCTGCTGGTGGCGTGCAACACCCCCTCGCAGCTGGCCAAGAGCGCCATCCAGGAGCTGCGCGGCAAGGGCCTCAAGGTCGGGCTCTTCCGGCCGATCACGCTGTGGCCGTTCCCGATCGACGCGCTCCTCCCGCTCCTCCCGCGGATGAGGCGCCTGGTGGTGGTCGAGGCGAGCGCCGGGCAGCTCGAGGACGAGGTGCGGCTCGCGCTGAGCCACGCCGGCGTCCATGCGCCGCCGCCGCTCAGCCACGTACGGCGGATGGGCGGGATCCTCCCGCAGCAGCACGAGATCGTCCAGCACGTGCTGGGCCTGGAGGAGGTGCACTGATGCCCACCACCGTCTTCTACCGCCAGTTCGAGCGGCACGCGCACGCCGAGGGAATCAAGGCGCACTCGACGACGTACTGCCCCGGCTGCGGCCACGGCCTGGCGCACAAGTACCTCGCCGAGGCGATCGACGAGCTGGGCATACAGGATCGCGTCGTCGCGATCTCGCCGGTCGGCTGCTCGGTGTTCCTGTACTATTACTTCGACGTCGGCAACACGCAGGCGGCGCACGGACGCGCGCCGGCGGTGGCGATCGGCCACAAGACGGCGAACCCCGACTCCATTGTCATCAGCTACCAGGGCGACGGCGACCTCGCGTCCATCGGCCTCGCCGAGATCGTGAGCACCGCGCAGCTCGGCATCCCGATCACCGTCATCTTCATCAACAACGCGATCTACGGGATGACGGGCGGCCAGATGGCGCCCACCACCCTGATGGGGCAGCGGACCAGCACCTCCCCCGCCGGGCGCATGCCCTCCACCGGCCAGCCGATGAAGATGGCCGAGCTGATCGCGGGGCTCGACGGGCCGGTCTATGTCGAGCGCGTGGCGCTGTACGACAACAAGCAGCGCACCCGCGCCAAGAAGGCCATCAAGAAGGCGCTCGAGCTGCAGGTCTCCGGCAGGGGCTTCGCGTTCGTCGAGGTGCTGTCGGAGTGCCCGACCCACCTCGGCCTTGATTCCGAGGCGTCGGAGGAGTGGGTCAAGACCAACATGGTGCCGGTCTTCCCGCTGGGCGTGAAGAAGGACGCCGTGGACGGCCCGAGCTTCCCGGCCATCCCGACGCCCACCTTCGATCCCGAGCAGCTGCTGAAGGTGGTGGACGCGACGACCGAGAAGCCGCCGCGGTTCGCCACGGGATTCCCCACGCACCTCAACGCCGAGGACATCAGCTTCAAGCTGGCCGGCGCCGGCGGCGATGGGGCCCAGACCGCGGCGCTGCTCATCACCCGCTGTGCGATCAACGAGGGCTTCGACTCGACCCACATCCCGAGCTACGGGCCCGAGTCGCGCGGCGGCACGTCGTACGCCGACGTGCACGTCGCCGCGCACGAGGTGCTCTCCCCCGCGTCGCCGCAGCCGCACGTCCTGGTGGCGTTCAACGCCCCCAGCCTAGCCAAGTTCGGCCCGACGGTGCAGCCCGGCGGCACGATCGTCTACGACAGCTCCGTCATCGCCGAGCTGCCGGCGGGCCTCGCCAAGGGCGTGCGCACGGTCGGCGTCCCCTTCGCGACCGTCGCGCGGGACCTCGGCAAGGTGGTAGTGAAGAACGTCGTGGCCCTCGGCGCCCTCCAGGAGGCGACGAACCTCTTCCCGAAGGACACCTTCCTCACGGGCATCCGCCAGGCGCTGAAGGAGAAGTGCGCGATGATCCCGCTCAACGAGGAAGCGTTCGCGTGGGGCGCGAAGCTCGCGAAGGAACAGATGAAGTAGCGGCAGGCCTCGGGATGGAACGCACGCGGGCCGGGGTGATCGCTCCGGCCCGCCGTGCGCTTACGACAGGAACCGCTCCGCCAGCTGCACCAGCCGCTCGTCCCCCTCGGCGCGCGCGCCTTCCAGGAGGCGCCGGACGTGCGCGTGAAGCTCCGGCTCACCCCAGTAGTAGCCGGTCGCCTGCTCCGCGCCGCCGGTGTCCCCCTCGCGGGCGGCCTCCAGCAGCGCCGCGGCGGCCGCAGCGTCGAAGCCCGGGTCGTCCCGCGGCGGCAGCCCGAAGCGGGCGGCGGGGTTCCCCCAGGGCCCCGAATCCTCCTTCACGAAGGCGCGCGACATGAGGGAGAATCTACGCGGCGCGGGCCCCCTCCGCCGCCCGGCCCAGGTCTCCAGCCACCAGGAGCCGCCCCGGGGCGTTCCCCCCGGGGCCAGCACTCCGGGGCCGCGCGCCGCCCCGACCCTTGCACCTCACGTAACGTGAGGTTTTACGTTGTGCGCATGGGCGAACGCAGGCGGCGCGGAACGGGCCCGACGGTGCCAGGCCCGAGCACGGCGGGGCCGTGGCGGATCGGCGAGCTGGCGCGGCGGACGGGGCTCTCGATCCGCACGCTCCACTGGTACGACGAGATCGGCCTGCTGAAGCCCGCGCAGCACACGGCGAGCGGGCACCGGCTCTACGGCGCGGCCAACGTGCAGCGGCTGCAGGAGATCCGCTCCCTCCGGCACCTCGGCTTCACCCTCGAGGAGATCCGGGACCTCCTGCGGCGGCCGGGGCTCTCGCCGGCGCGGGTACTCCGGCTGCACCTGGCGGAGCTGCGCGCGCGGATCGCCCAGGAGCAGCACCTCCGCCGGCGGCTGGAGCGGCTGGCGGACCGGCTGGACGCGGCGGGGACGATCTCCGTCGACGAACTGATGAACGCCATCGAGGAGATCACGATGTCCGAGCACAACCTCACCCCCGAGCAGCTGGCCGAGGTGCACTCGCGAGGCCGGAAGCTGTGCGAAGCGGCGATCACGGCGGCCGAAACGGAGTGGCCGGTGTTGATCGCGAAGGTGCGCGCGGAGATGGAGAAGGGGACGCCGGTGTCCGACCCGCGCGTGCGGGAGATGGCGCGGCGCTGGCGGGAGCTGAGGGAGCAGTTCACCGGCGGGAACCCGGGGATCGAGAAGGCGGTCGCGCAGCGCTACCGGGAAGACCCCGAGCTGCGGGCCCGGACGGGGCTTGACGGGAAGATCTTCGGGTACGTCCAGCAGGCCTGGGCGGCGGCGAAGCCGAAGTAGCGCCTACCTCCGTCGCGCGAACGTAAGGCCCGGCCAGCTCGCGTCGGTCGTGCGGCCATTCGCGTCCACGAGCCCTGCGGCGCGCCGGGCTGGCGTCACCCCACGATGATCTCGTCCAACGCGCGCTTCGGCACGTGGTGCACGCCGTCCGCGTCGCGCCAGTACTTGATGTCCCCGTCCGGGCCGACCGGCTCGATCACCACCTTCTCCTTGGGACGGCCGAGCGCGAGCACGAGGAGGATCTCGAAGTGCTCGGGGATGGCGAGCGCCTCGCGCAGCTCGCGCCGCTGGACGGAGGCGATGATGCAGCCGCCGAGGCCGCGCTCCGTCGCGCCGAGCAGCATGCTCTGCGCCGCGATGCCGTGGTCGCAGTCGAACGACTGCCGCAGGCGCTTGTCCCCCATGATGACGACGTAGGCCGCCGGCCGCTCCCCCTCGACGGGGCCGGGCCAGTCCTTCAGATATCCGGCCCATGCGAGGAGCGGGAAGATGCGGGCGTTCCGCTCCGGGTCGCACGAGAGGATGTACTTGAGGGGCTGGAGGTTCGCCGCCGAAGCCGACAGGCGGGCGAGGTCCACGAGCTGCCGGAGCGTCTCTAGGTCCACGGCGGTGCTCTGATGGAAGCGCCGCACGCTGCGCGTCGCGACAACGAGGTCCTTGATCATCAGCTGATGTCCTTCCGCTTTCTGAGAGTCGGCGCCGTCCAGGCGGCGAGCCGCCAGGCGTTGCGCCTCACGCGATCCTGGGCGTGGCGTACCCAGCGACCGCAATCCAGTGACAGACGCTGCCCGCGAGGACGAGGAGGTGCCAGATGGTGTGCTGGTATCGCGGGCGCCCCCAACCGTAGATCGCGGTGCCCGCGGTATAGCAGAGGCCACCCCCTGCGAGCCACGCCAGGCCGACGGGCGGGACGTGCGCCACGAGCGGCTTGATCGCGACGACGATGAGCCAGCCCATCCCGATGTACACCGCGGTGGATGCCTTCGGGAAGCGGATGCCGAGGGAGGCCGTGAGCGCGATCCCCGCCGCGGCGAGCGCCCACACTACGCCGAACAGCGTCCAGCCCCACACGCCCCGCAGGACGCCGAGGGTGAACGGCGTGTACGTCCCCGCGATGAGGACGAAGATCGCGGAGTGGTCGATCACCCGGAACACCCGCTTGGCGCGGTTCCGCGCGAGCGAGTGGTAGATGGTGGAGGAGACGTACAGTAGGACGAGGCTCGCCCCGAACACCACGCTCCCCACGACCGAGGGCACACCGCCGGGGAGCGCGGCCACCACGAGGAACGGGATCCCCGCCGCGAAGGCCAGCGCGCCGACGCCGTGCGTGACGCTGTTGGCGATCTCCTCGCCGAGCGATTGGAACCGCTCCGGCCGCATCATCGCGTCATCTCCGGTTCTCCCGCCGTCCCCGGCGCGAAGGTCGCAAGGGGGGCGATGGACTTGCGGTACAGCAGTTCCGCGTGGCCCGCGACCAGGAAGTCGTCGAGTGCGCCCACCAGCACGTACCCCAGCCGCTCGTAGAGGCGCCGCGCATCCGGGTTGAACGACGACACGCAGAGGAAGACGTTCGGCGACTCCCGGAAGATCCGCGCCTCGGCGAACCGCACCAGCGCCGTCCCGATCCCCCGGCCGCGGAGGCTGCCGGCAACGCAGACGCTCTGAATGTAGCCCCGGAACGGGCCCCGCAGGTCCAGGACGAGGAGGCCGGCAGGCGCACCGTCCTCGAGCGCAACGTACTGCTCCTTCCCGGGGTCCTCCACCACCGCGAGGCACGCGGCGCGGCTGCGGCCCAACGTGAGCCACGGTTCCGATTCGGCCATCATCCGCGCGCAGGCCTCGGCTTCGGCGCGCCCCGCGAGGCGCCGGATGACCACTTCCGTCACGCGCGCTCCGGCCGGCTGACGGCGTCCGCAATCGCAATCAGGAGGTCGAGGTTCACCGGAGGCCCTCAAGGAACAGTGTCTGCCACGACGTCCCGTACGTCTGGTGCACTGCCAGCAGCACGTCGCGCCAGTCCAACTTGGCCCACGCCACCCACTGGGGCAGCTTCGTGGCGTCGCCGTTCACGAGGCGGAGCAGCGCGAGCCGGATGGTGTCCGGCGCGGTCTCGTAGGACTCCGTGCCGTAGGTCGCGAGGAGCACGAGGACCCCGGCGACCTCCGTCGCGGAGAAGTCGCGGCGCGCGGCGGCCTCCACGTCCGCCGGGCCGGTGGCGCTCCCGCCGCCGGCGCTCACGCCGCGCCCGGGTGTGTCAAGGGCGTGCGGCCGCGGGCCGCCGCACCACCGGCGGGCGGACCGGCGCGGTCTCCGACAGGAAGTCCCGGAGGGCGGCAATCACCGCCGCGGGGCGCTGGAGGAAGACGTAGTGGTTGCTCTCCGGCATCTCGACGACGCGGGCATCCCGCACCTCGGCGCGGAACCGCGCGAGGCTCGCCTGCTGGAACGGTCGCCCGTACGCCTCGATCCACGCGCCGACTTTCCGCTGCAGTGAGTCGCTCGCGCCCGGCGGGAGCACCGCGCCGGGATACACGCCCGCCACGATCGCGAGCGCCGGCGCGCGGACCTTCGCGTACTCCTTCCGGTAGGCGCGCAGGCCCCGGAAGAAGGCGTTCGATACCGCCGTGTCGTTCAGCACGTAGTCCACCCCGCCGTCGGCGCGCGGCACCGCGACGTCGCGGACGGTCGCCTCCATCGCGGGACTCCACGGCAGCCCCGGCCAGTTCCCGTCCTTGAGGAACGTCCGGAACGCCTCGTACGACGCGCTCTCGCGGGGCGTCGCCTCGAACGCCACGGGCGCGTGCGCGAGGGACGTGGCGAACGCGTCGCCGTCGTAGTCGTAGGCGGCGTCGAGGAAGACGAGCCGGCTCACGCGCTGCGGGTAGAGGGCCGCGAAGCGCACCATCTCGCTCCCCGCCATCGAGTGCCCGACGAGGACCGCTTGCGTCCACCCGAGGCTGTCGAGGAATTGGCGGATGTCCTCGACGAGCGTGTTGACGTCGTACGGGCCGCGGCGCTCCGAGCGCCCGTGCGCGCGCCGCGCGAAGCCCACGACGTAGAAGTGGTCGGTGAGCGCCGGCGCCAGATCGTCGAAGACGTGCGGCGAATCGCCAAGGCCGTGCAGCATGAGGAGGCCGAGGCCACGCCCGCCCCAGTCGAGGTAGGAGAGGCGCACGCCGTTGACCGCCACCGTGCCGGCGTGGTGCGGCGACGGGTCGGCCGCGGCCTCACCCGAGGCTTTGCGCTCCGGCCGCGCGCAGGCGGCGAGGAGCAGCAGGAGCGCCACGGCGAGCGGCCCGCGGGCGCTCACAGCCGCACCGCCCGCAGCCAGCGGTTGGCGATCGCCGCGTGCCCTGCGAGGGTGGGGTGCACGCCGTCAGCCGCCCAGTATGCCGGCGGCGCGCGGCGCACGAGCCGCTCGAACATCTGGTGCGCCGAGAGGAAGGTCGCGCCCGCCGCGCGGGCGACCCGCGCCGCCGCCTCGCGCCGCCGGTCGAACTCCGGGAACCACGCGTCGGTCACCGCCCCCGTACGGACCACGAACGGCTCGATGACGACCAGCCGCACGCCCGGCAGGGCACTCCGCGTGCGCTCCAGGAGCGCGGCGTAGCCGGTCTCATAGTCCTGCACAGTGCCGGCGTACGTGCCGTTCAGCGTGTGCCAGTAGTCGTTGACGCCCACGAGGACGCTGACGACGTCGGGCCGGAGGTCGAGCGCGTCGGCCTGCCAGCGCGCGTCGAGCTGCGGGACCTTGTCGCCGCTCACGCCGCGGTTGAAGAAGCGCAGGCCGCGGTCCGGATGCGCCTCCAGCAGCGCCGACGCGATGAGGAGCGGGTAGCCGGTGCCGAGGGCGGCGGCGCGGTTCGGCTCCGCCACGCCCCGATCGCAGCCGCAATCGGTGATCGAGTCCCCCTGGAAGAGGATCGTGAGCCCCTGCGGCGGGTCGACGAGCCGCGCCGCCGCCCGTGCCGCCTCCGGGAGGAGCGCCAAGCCGACCGCGCCCCCCGCCGCCGCCACGAACCCGCGGCGGCTCAGGCCGCCCCGCCCCCGGCCCGTCACCGCGGCAGCACCAGCAGCTCGAGGTGCGACGGCTGGGCGGCGGTGCGCACGACGCGGTGCACCCGGGCCCGGTACGCCGAGGCCGGCGCCTCGAAGATGTTCGGCACGTACGTCTGCGGGTTCCGGTCGTACAGCGGGAACCAGCTGCTCTGCACCTGCACCATCAGCCGGTGGCCGCGGCGGAAGGTGTGGAACTGCGGGTGGAGGTCCACCGTGTACTCCTCCACCGCGTTCGGCGGGATCGGTGCTGGGCGCTCGAAGCTGGCGCGGTACCGGCCGCGCAGGATCTCGCCCGCGACCATCAGCTCGTAGCCTGCCATCCCTGGCCCGCCGGCGCCGCCTTCGGGATACACGTCGATCAGCTTCACCACCCAGTCGGCATCGGAGCCAGTCGTCGCGGCGAACAGCTTCGCCGTCACCGGGCCCGCGATCACGAGGTCCTCCGCCAGCGGCTCGCTCTCCCAGCTGAGTACGTCCGGCCGCCCCGCGACGAAGCGCTGGTCCTCCGTCATCCAGCGGTTCCACCGCGACCCCTGGCTGTAGGTGACCTCGATCGGGCGCGGCCGGTACGGGACGGGGTTCGCGGGGTCGGAGACGTACACGTCGGCGCCCGCCGGTTCCGTGGGCGGATCGAACGCGAGGCGCCGCTCCGCGCGGAGGTAGAGCGAGCGCCGCACCACGCCCGGTGGCGGCCAGCGGTCGAACGACCGCCAGAGCCCCGTGCCCGCATCGTAGAGCTGCGCGTCGGGGAACCGGCCGCTGCCCTGCCCCTTGAGCCAGAAGCGGAACCACGGCGCCTCGATGTTGAGACGGAACGAATCCGACGTCGCGCCCGCGAACCGCACGTTGCCGAGCGCCTCGCCGCCGGGCCGTGCCCACTGCCCGTGGCTCCACGGACCCATCACGAGGCCGTTGATCCCCGCGGTGTCGAACCGCTCCAGCGCCCCGTAGGTGGCGGTCGGCCCGTAGATGTCCTCCTGGTCCCACCACCCGCCGACGGTGAGGGTGGGGACGCTCACGGCGTGCACCGAGCGCTGGAAGGCGCGGGCCTGCCACAGGCTGTCGTACGCGGGGTGCTCAACGAAGTGGCGCCACGTCGGCAGGCGCGTCGCGCCGGTGCGCTCCGTGAGGTCCTTGAGGCTCGGGAACGACAGGTACCAGTCGTACGCGTCGGGGCGGTCGATGGGCAGCGCACCCGCGTTCGCGGCGGTGCCTTCCATCCCCCACGAGTACTCGAACCCGTACGACATCCGGAACGCGCCCTGGTGGAAGAAGTCGTCGCCCATCCAGGTGTCGGTCATCGGCGCCTGCGGTGAGACGGCCTTGAGCGCCGGGTGCGGGTACACGAGCGGGACCTCGGCGAGCCACCCCGGATACGAGACGCCGAGAATCCCGACGCGCCCGTTGTTGTTCGGGACGTTCTTGACCAGCCAGTCCACCGCGTCCCAGGCGTCGGTGGCCTCGTCCGTCCCGGCGGTGTCGCCCTGCGGCCGGAGCGGGCGATTCATCAGGAACCGTCCCTCCGAGTGGTTGCGGCCGCGGATGTCCTGGAACGCGAACACGTACCCGTCGGCGGCGAGCTCCCGGTAGCCGCCCGGCACGTCCTCGTTCTCCGCCCATCCGCCGACGCCGTACGGCGTCCTGGTGAGGAGGATCGGCAGGGGCCCCGCCGTGTTCCGCGGGACCATCACCACGGTGAAGAGCCGTACGCCGTCGCGCATCGGCACCATCGCCTCGCGACGCTCCCAACGGGGGGGAGCGCTCCCCGCGGCCGGCTGCTGCGCTGCCACGGCGGGAAGGCGGGCGGCGAGAGTCAGGATGGCGAGGGCGATCGTGCGGCGGGCGGCGGGGCGCATCGGGCCTCCGGGCCGGGACGCGGCGGGCGCCCCGGACGTCAGCGGGCGGGACCGCGTCACGATTCGCGGTCCTCGACCCAGTGGAACTTGTGGATGATGCGGTGGAACACCGGGGCGAAGAGGAAGCCGGCGGCGATGATGACGATGAGTCCGGCCCACAGCGCGTAGACGCCGGCGAAGAGCTTCCCGCCGTTCGTCTGCGGCACCTCGACAGGTCCCATGCCGCCGAGGAGCATCGCGGCGTTCAGGAACGCGTCGCGCCAGCCAAGCCCCTCGAAGTGGGAGTAGCCCCACATCCCGATGACGAGTGAACCGAGGACAAGGCCCGTGGAGGCCCCGCCGTGCGCGGCGAGACGGCGGAGGAAGCGCGCCCGGGTGGCGGGCCGGTGACGACGGGATTCGTACACGGGAACCCCCTAGGTACGGTGTCGGGCGCCCTGGCCTACGGCCGGGGCCACGCCGCGGCGGCGAGTTCGTCCTCGAACGCGGCGACATCCTCGTAGTACTTGCGCGCCCGCTCGGCGAGCGCCGGGCTGGTGTAGACGTCGGGCCGCGGATCGTCAATCACCGACTCGAGTACGGCGGCCACCTCGTCCGCCGTCTGTCCCGGCGGCCCGCCCCCCGCGGCCGGGCCGGGCGCGTTGTGGAGCGCGTTCCGCGAGAAGTCGGTCGTCACCACGCCGGGCATCACGAGCGTCACGTGGATGCCGGGGTGCGTGCGCCGCAGGTCCATGCGCAGGTTCGCCGTCAGGGCGTTCAGGCCGTGCTTGGCCGCGTTGTACGCCGAGCGGAAGGGGACGAACGGCACCCGGCCCAGCATCGAGGAGACGTTGATGAGGTGGCCGGTGCCGCGCGCCCGGAAGTGCGGCACGATGGCCTGCATCCCGTACAGCGCGGACTTCAGGTTCACCGCCATCATCGCGTCCACATCCTCATCGGTCAGCTCGAGGACTGCCCGCGTGATGCCGCGCCCCGCGTTGTTGACCCAGACGTCCACGTGGCCGAAGCGCTCGAGCGCCACGTCCCGCAGGCGCTCCACCTCGGCCCTGCGGCAGACGTCGGTGACCACCGGCAACGCCTCGGCGCCCGCCTCCCGGGCCACCTGGCGCAATTCCGTCTCGCGCCGGGCGGCGAGCACCAACCGGTGCCCTCGCGTGCCGAGGCGCCTGGCCGACGCCGCGCCAATCCCGCCGCTCGCGCCCGTCAGCACAATCACCTTGGAAGTCATCGTCATCCTCTTCCTTCTCGCTCGGTTCGGCGCCGGCGCCGCCCCCGGCACCCCGCCGCTGAAGATACTACCGTCGCCGGGAGGTGTTCCTGCTCAGGGCCGGCGACCACGCGGACGCGTGGACTCGCCCGCGGGGCACGCACCTGCGCGAGCAGGTGCGCCCATTCGAAGGCGGCCTGGCGGTCGGTCGCTCGGAACCGCTCAAACGGCGACGAGGCCGGCGGCGTCCAGGTAGCGCGGGTGAAGGGACCGGAGTCGCACGGCTGAGACGGAATCCAGAGGGACGCCGGCACGGGTCAGGCGAGGAAGCGCGCCAGTCGCTCGAACATCGGCGGCCAGCGCGTGGAGGGCTCGCGTCCCCCCTCCGGCACGCCGTACTCCGCCAGGGCCAGATGAGTGCCCCGCGGCGTGCGCCGCAGGATCACCGTCAGCTCCGTCGCGTCCGGCGGGCTGCCCCGCGGCAGGAGCGCCAGTCGAAGGAATCGCCCTTCCACGACCTCCCGTGTCTCCGCCCCGTCCAGCACGCCGTCGCTCCAGCGCTCCCGCGCGTACCGGTCGGTGAGCGACCGCCAGGTGGCGTCCACCACAGCCGGAATCTCCCCCGACGCCACGTACCGCTCCCTCCCCCGCAACACGGCCGCGGGCCGCGGGTCCACGCCGCTCTCGACCAGCACGCCGAGCGCCGCCAGCGCCTGCAGCCAGCCGGCGAAATAACCGCCGATCGCCTCGTCCCACTTCGGTCCCTCGCCGAGGCCGCGGTGCCGCAGGTCGAGGAGCGTGCCCGAGCCCGCCTCGGCGAGGTCCACCGTGACCTCCGTGGCGGCGCCGAGGGGCGCGACGGCGCGTCCAGAAGACATCCCTCCGGCCAGCGCGGCTCGGGGAGGGTGTCAAGCACCACGTCGGTCCGACGGAGCAGCGCGTCCCAGACGTCGTGACGCGACGCCGCCACGAAGCTCTGGATGCGGATCTGCTGCGCCGTCAGGGAACCGCCTCCCGCAAGAGGTCGAACGCTGTCGCCGTATCGCGGAGCCCCGCGCCGACCACGGGACGCTGCATCGTCAGTTCCCCCGAATGAGTGCGCCGGTTCCCCGTGAATCCGGGCCGTCGGCCCTCCGCACCTCCGCGGTCATCAGCAGGCGTCCCTCGGGGTCGATGGCGACACCGGTCGGCGCGCGCGGGAGGGTGAAGGTGAACGTCTGCTCGGCGCGCGCAGGGTCGAGCGCAAGGGAACGGTCGTCCGCGGCGCCCGCGGCGGCGAAGCGCACCGTGACGCGCGGCAGGCGGAAGCGCCCCCACAGGGTGGGCTGCGACTGACGGACGCGCAGGGTGACGCGCCGGCCCGCGTCGTCCACCCGCCACGTCACGGCGAGGCGGGGGTAGCCCGGCTGGTAGAGCCACTGACGGAAGAACCAGCGAAGGTCCCTCCCGGCGGCGCGCTCCATCACGCGCTCGAAGTCCTCGCTCAGCACCGAGGAGTCCCGATACGTCGCGTAGTACCGGCGGATGCCGC
>Ga0209777_10004664_pt1 | contig 16088 bp, 12 predicted proteins | sample FrelakmetHBP12HB_FD_187147 | JGI IMG/M metagenome (GOLD analysis project Ga0209777, IMG submission 187147) | Freshwater lake sediment microbial communities from the University of Notre Dame, USA, for methane emissions studies -HBP12 HB (SPAdes)... | ecosystem: Environmental > Aquatic >...
TCCGGCCTCGGGCATGGCTGCGGGCATAATCTTATTGCGGCGGCGTCCGCGGGCGCTGCGGCCGGATTGGCGAGGGCTTTTCCAGAAATTCAGGGCGAAATACTATGTATCGGCACTCCGGCGGAAGAAGGGGGCGGCGGCAAGGTCATCATGGCCAGGAAAGGCATATTCGATGGTTTCGATGCCGTCATGATTGCGCATCCGTCCAACAAAACGGAGGTGTTCAAGCTGGCGCTTGGTGTGGTACAGGTGAAAGTCATTTTCCACGGCAAGGCGGCCCATGCCGCAGCATGGCCGGAGCGGGGCATCAACGCCCTGGACGCCATGGTGCTATTCTTTTCCGGGATAAATGCGCTCAGGCAACAGTTTCCTCCCTACGTCCGTGTTCACGGTATCATTACTCACGGCGGCGACGCCCCGAACGTCATCCCGGAGCGCACGGAGGCTCAAATGCTTGTGCGCGCTCTGACCAACGAAGAGCTAGATCGCATGCTTGTAAAAGTAAAATCAATCGCGGAAGGCGCCGGAAAAGCCACCGGTTGCCGCTACGAATGGGCAGTGGATGAAAATGAAGTCTATGCGCCTTTCCACCCAAATCGTGTGCTTGGCAAATTATTCTGGGAATCCCTCGAGGAAATCGGCGTTAAAGTGGAGCAGGGCCGCGAGGATGAGGAGATGGGATCGAGCGACGTCGGAAACGTCAGCCAGCGCGCGCCGACTATCCACCCCGAATTCCGCATCGGCCCGGACGACGTTGTCCACCATACCCCGGAATTCAAGGCGCAGGCCGCATCCGAAGAAGCCCTCGACGCCATGATCAAGGTTGCCAAAGCTATGGCATTGACCGCCGCGAAAATATTCGAGCGCCCAGGATTGGCTGAAGAGATCAAGGCGGAATTCAGATCGAGATGATATTCTGGATATTGGATTGTAAATGTTCGAGACGAATTCTAGCATCGCCTGAGCCATTCCCCGGACTGAAGTCCGGGGTTTAAAGAAGTTTGTGAAGCTCCCCGCACTAAAGTGCGGGGTTTCAAGAGTTGATAGGTTAGCATTACTTTATAGGAAACCCCGGCTTTCAAGCCGGGGAGTTTCACAATCTGGTTTCAAGCCCCGGACTTCAGTCCGGGGGTGAAAGTGTTAGGGAAAATTCTAAAATCAACCAATTAAATCTAAAATCGAAAATCCGAAGGTGTCCAAGAAAGGCGACTTAATGCGCATCTTACTTATAAACCCCCCCTATGCGGCTAGCGAGCCGCCCCGCATACCGATGGGCCTGCTATACATTGGCGCGGTTCTCGGCGAAGCGGGCCACGATGTGAAGCTGGAGGACTTACTCGTATCAAAGCCCTCGCCTGAGCGCATCAAGGGCGCCATCGAGAAATTCGACCCCGCAATGGTCGGCGTCACCAGCGTAACCATGAATTATCCGGACGCCTCCGCAATCCTGCGATATATCAAGGAAATTAGCCCCTCCATCAAGACGGTGGTCGGAGGGCCGCATGCTACCTTCTGTTGGGAGCAGATCGGGAAGGAGGAGCCGTGGGTTGACGTTGTAGTGATAGGGGAGGGTGAGGAGACGGCGCGTGAGTTGGCCGCCACGTTGTCAAAAGGCGGCGACGCGTCCAAAGTGGCCGGGATTGCGTGGAGAAACGGATCGGACGGCGGCTTCACGCTCAACGGCCCGAGGGAGCTGATAGAAGACCTCGATTCATTGCCGCCGCCCGCGAGACATCTTTTCCCGATCTCGCGTTACCGCGCTCTCCGCATGGACGCCGGCCTCACGAGCGGCCGCGGCTGCCCGTTTTCCTGCATCTTCTGTGTCGGGCCGAAAATGGTGGGCCGCAAGCCCCGCCTCAGGTCGCCGAAGCCGGTTGTTGACGAGCTGGAAGACGTTCTGCGCATGGGCTTCGAGAGCATTGCGCTCTCCGACGATCATTTTGCCATGAACCGCAAGCACGCCTTCGCGGTATGCGACGAAATCATATCGCGAGGCGTCGTGGCCGACCTGAATATATTTGTTCGCGCCGACTCTGTGGACGAGGAGATGCTCTCCAAGATGTACGCCGCGGGATGTCGCAAGGTGCTCTTCGGAGTGGAAAGCGGAGTGCAGGAAATCGTTGACCGCATCAAGAAACGGCAAAACCTTGAAATGCTGCGTGAGAAAGTGAAGCTGACCAAGTCAATGGGCATTGACGTGCAGGCGAGCTTCATCATGGGGCTGCCGGGCGAGAGCCGCGAGACGCTGATGAAAACCTTTGAATACGCGCGCACGCTCGGAACATTCTACGGCATGCACGTGCTGGCGCCGCTGCCGGGTAGCGAGATTTATGAAAAGGCCGAGGAATATGGCATGACCATACTCCACCGGGACTGGAGGCGATATGACGCCAATCAGGCCGTCACCTCCACAAAATCGCTGCCAGCAGAAGAACTTGACCGCGTAGCCGCCGAGTATGACGCATGGTTCGTAAAAATGGCGGAGATCGAAGTGGATGCCGACCGCAAAGGCCAATTGCCGCCCGAACATCACGAGATGCTTGAACGACGGCGCGCTCAGGATTTTTTCTGGCGCCTCATGAGGAATGATTTTATCGAGGATTTCAGGCCATCGGAGGGCGCGCGCGGCCCGGACGCCGCGCTCCGTGAAATGGCCGAAAAATCCGCGCCGCGGGCCAACGCCATCGCCGATGAGGCCGAACGGTGGATCGGAAGGGTCGTTGACACAGGAGACCTCGAATGGTCGGCAAAAGAAAATCGTTTCCGCTTCAGTGAAGCAATATATCCCAAAAAGAAATAATCTGCTGAAAAGCGGCGCAAAATTGTAAAAATACTATCTTAATTCCCATGCTCATTATAGGTCTCATGTCCGGCACCAGCGCCGACGGCGTTGGCGCCGCGCTTGTGGAAGTCGCGGGCAGGGGGCGGGACATCAGGGTCGAGCTGAGGGAATTTTTAACAGATCCTTACCCGAGAGGCATCCGCAACAGCGTGCTTGACATTTCGCGTCCGGGCGGCGGCACGACCGCGGAAGTGGCCGCGCTCAACACCCTTTTGGGCGAACGATTCGCTAAAGCGGCGATCAAGGTATGCAGGCGCGCGGCGACGCCCATTACCACGGTTGACTTCATAGGTTCACATGGCCAGACGGTAGCTCACCTCCCCGAGAGACATTCGACCTTGCAAATTGGCGAGCCTGCCGTTATCGCGGCCGTCACACAAAGGCCCGTCGTGGCCGATTTCCGACCGGCGGATATCGCCGCGGGAGGGCAGGGCGCGCCACTCACGCCGCTCGCCGATTACCTCCTTTTCCGCAATCCGAAGCTGGGCCGAGGCGTTCTGAACATCGGCGGCATTTGTAATATCACTTTTCTGCCGGCTGGCATCGAAAAACCGGACGATCTCATAGCTTTCGACACTGGCCCGGGAAACATGCTCCTCGATGCAATGACGGCGGTTCTGTCGCGGGGAAAGAAACAGTTCGACAACAAAGGCAACATTGCGCGGTCGGGTAAGGCGCGTGATTCATGGCTCGAGGAACTGATGCGGCATCCGTTTTTTAAAAAAAAGCCGCCCAAATCGGCGGGGAGGGAACAGTTCGGCGCACATTACCTCGACGAATTGCTGGCAAAATTCAAGGCAAAAGGAGAAGGGGCGCAAAGGGACCTGCTAGCGACGCTTGCGGAATCCGTGGCGCTCAGCGTCGCCGCGGCCATCGAGAAATTTATTCTGCCTCGCCATCGCGCAGATGATCTGCTTGCGTGCGGCGGCGGCGCATCGAACGAATACCTGATGGAACGCATCGGGCGATGCATAGCGCCGATAAAGCTTGGGACAACAGATAACGCGGGCGTGCCTGCCGACGCGCGCGAAGCGATCGCCTTCGCGCTGCTCGCGAGGGAAACATGGGAAGGCAGGCCGGGCAACGTCCCCGCCGCAACCGGCGCAAAACGCGCGGTTACTCTCGGGAAAATCATCAGGCCTTGACCTATGATGAATGATCGTGTATATAATTGAGGACGGCTTGACCAGCAGGTTGATGTTGAAAAATGAGGTTTGTACTGTTAAGGACGGACAGGAATGTCCGTCCTCCTAAACAAGTTACAGGAGGGCGGACATTCTTGTCCGCCGTAAAAAGTCATTTTTCAACCAACTGGAAGCTGTCAAATGTCCCGCACTGGCGGCTACTTGAACAAGGGGGAATTTTATGCAGGTAAATATCGGAGCGTTGTTATCCCGGCGCGCCATGGTGTCGCCGAAGAAATTCGGGCTGATTTACGAGGGCGCCCATCTGACATACCGGCAGATGAACGAGCGGGCAAGTCGGACCGCCAACGCGCTCAAGAAAATGGGTGTCAAGGCAGGCGACCGTGTGGCGATTCTGTCGCAGAACTGCCCTGAATACTACGATACCCTTTTCGGCGTCGGGAAGATGGGTGGGATCATGGTGCCGCTCAACTGGCGGCTTGTGGAGCCGGAGCTTGAGTACATCCTGAATGATTGCGGTGCCGGGACGCTGGTTTTCGGCCCCGAGTACACTCGGTTGGCGAGCAATTTGCGCGGCAAGATTGCGGCGAAGAATTTCATATTTATCGGGGACGAGGAAATGCCGGATTTTGCGCAGAGTTTCACAAAGCTTCGCGAGGGGGGATCACCCGATGAACCCCAGCTGGTGGGCGACGAAGACGATCCGGTGGTCATAATGTACACCTCGGGCACAACCGGCAAGCCCAAGGGCGCGATTCTTACTCACGGCTGCTTCTTCTGGGCCTCGGTCACCTTCCACGCCGTCATAACGCGCCACGAGGAAGACAAGACGCTCGTCATCCTGCCGCTTTTCCATATCGCGGGGATGTTCTCCATGCCCACGTTCATTCATTGGGGCCACACAACATACCTCATGAAGGGGTTCGATCCCATAAGGATACTGGAAACGATAGAGCGCGAGAAGATCAACGGCTTCGGGGCCGTGCCCGCGATGCTCGGGTTTATGAAGCTGGTGCCCGGGTGGGACAAATACGATTTCAGTTCGGTTAGCCTGATCCTGGTGTTTGCGGCGCCGGTGCCCGTGCCGATGCTGAAGGAATACGCCGCGGCGGGCATCAAAGTCCAGCAGCTTTATGGCCTTACCGAATGCACCGGCCCAGCAACGGTCATCGGCCCGGACGAAGCCATTCCAAAAGCGGGCAGCGCCGGCCTGCCGTTCTTCCACACCGAGGTGAAGGTGGTGGACGAAGATGGACAAGAAACCGCGCCCTTCGCCATCGGCGAAGTCATCATGAAAGCACGGCACGTGATGAAGGGGTACTGGAACAATCCCGAAGCCACGGCCCAGGCCCTGCGCAACGGCTGGCTATACACCGGCGACCTCGCATACAAGGACGAAGACGGATTCCTCTACATAGCAGACCGCAAGAAAGACATGATCATTTCCGGTGGCGAAAACATCTATCCCGCGGAAATAGAAAGCGCCATGCACGGCCATCCCAAGATTGCGGACGTAGGCGTCATCGGCTTTGCCGACCAGAAATGGGGCGAATCGGTAAAAGCAATTGTCGTTCTCAAGCAGGGCGAAACAGCCACAGAACCGGAAATCCTCGAATGGTGCAAGGGCAAGCTGGCAAAATTCAAAATCCCGAAAGCCATCGTATTCACAGACCAGTTGCCGAGAAACCCCTCCGGCAAGATATTGAAAAAAATTCTGCGAGAGAAATTTAATTAGGCGTTAGGTATTAGGCTTTAGGCATTAGCCAGGATTGTTCACCAATTGTAGGGGCGACCGGCCGGTCGCCCCTACAGGGTAAAACCCGCTTATAAATATCTTCCTCTTGAAAGAATCGAAGGGTGCAGAATTCTAATCGAATATCAATAAAATATCCGCGAATTCTGCGGGTTATTCTTCTTGTATCAGCAATAACCATCTTTGTTGCAAACACAAATCTTTTACCTCAAATCAATGAAAGCGCCGACCTTAAGACAATCTACATCATTCCGCTGCTCGGTCATCTTGACCTGGGATTTACTGCCACCCAGAGGGAGGTGCGGCGTAAATGGCCCCGGATTTACAGGGATGGGATAAGTTTTCTGGAGCGACATCCCGAAGCGACGCTGACGAGCGACAGCCTGTTGCCACTCGAGTGGTTCAGGGAAGACGCTTCTCTGGATGAATGGCGGCGGTTCCGCGGGTTGGTCAAATCCGGCAGGTGGGAATTGACCGCCGGATGGGCGCACATGAACACGGCCATGATGTCGGAGGCGGAGGTCCGGCGATTCTTCCTGCCCTCGAGAAGGTGGGAGGAGGAGCTTGGCGTTCCGATACGCATCTGGCACCATGCAGACGTGCCCGGTTTGTCATTGAATACTGCCGAAGCCGCCATCAATGCGAAACTCGATATGATCGTTGTGGGCGCCAACGAGCTTGGCGGATTGAGCAAATTGCCCAAAGATTTATCGAGGTTGTTCAATTGGGAGGCCCCTGACGGCCAAAAAATTATCGTTAGCCTGCACGGAGGAAGCGGCTATCTCGAGGGGCCGCTCGATCTCCGGATTCACGTCAGGGATGGCCTTGAAGAGCGGCTCAAAAAATTCAAGTATAACTTGAAGAAAAGCGGCTATCTACCTGATTTTACTATGGTATTGTTCAGCTCCGGCGATAATCGCGGCCCGGAAATATTCGAACAATTGCTGAAAACGGTAAATCAATGGAACTCAGAGGGAAAAACGCCGAAATTACAAATATCTACACTATCAAACTTCAAGGAAATTATTAAGGGTGTAGCGAACACTTTCCCTCTGTCTAAATTCCCGCGGAAATGCGATTGGCCTGCATCGTGGGAAGCTCTTGTGAGGCGAGCGCCGCGAGGTGAGAGTCTCGCAAAGGAAGCGCAAAGAAACCTCGTGGCGGCGGAAGCCTTGTCGGTGGTGAATAGCCGACCTGACCGACCGGCCTTTGATTTGGCATGGCGGAACCTGTTGTCACATGACGAGCATTCCGGCGTGGGCGTATGGCCCAGAATGCTCACACATGAACAAGCCCTGGAACAAAATCGCACTGAATACGAATATGCGCTTATGGCCGACGAAATCTCGAAAAAGTTAGTCACCGAGAATATGAAAATCCTCGCTTCAAGGGTCAAAGATACAGGAAATGGAGATTTTATATTTTTCAACGCCACTTCCCGGCAGAAATACATAGCGATAAACTATCCCGAAATGAAATACATTAAGGCGACGCCGATAAATAATGTGGGTTATACCATATCGAAAATTGCTTCACCGAAAAAAACAATATTCATTGCAAAAGGAAAGAAATTTTGGGAAATTAAATCGTGTCCCTGGCCGTTATTCGACCGTGCTCATTATCTTTCTCCGCTCAGGTCCGCACCTTCGATTGGACACAGCGCCTCAGTTGCCCCAATAAATGACGGCATGATGATTACCAGACTGCTATTTAATCTGCCGTTTGGGCAGATAACCCGTAAACTGAGCCTGTTTGCTGTGCATGAAACGAAAAATCAATTCCATATTTCCGGAATCCTGCGCGGAGGTATATGGGGATGGATGTGTGGGGATGGTTCTTTATCCTATCCTCTTGAAGGAGTTTGGCTTCAAGACTTTAGAGACAATTCACTTTTGATTACCAGCATTGATGGGACACCCTTCGATATGAGCAGTCATCAATTGCTCTCGCTTATCTACATAAAGGAGCCACCAAGCATGTTCCAAGACGGCACGATTGCGGATGTTGATCCCGAGCCGGGGGCGCCGCCGGAAGTTTTATCCCGATACATTGTAAATGAGAAGGGGAAAATTAATGAGTTGGATGCGATGGCCTATTTGAGCGGCGCGGCCAATCCACTGGCTGCGATGAGGATTGATGAAGGCGAGCATACCGAAGACTTGCCCCATGATGGCGGCGCTTATCTCGACACTGACGACCTTCGCGCCTGGATAACGGAGATCAAATGGGCAGACTTTGGGGAAGGGGTTATCATCGCGGTGAGGAATGTTTCCGACAGCCGGATTACCGTGAGGCTTCGCTCCGATTTCTGGCGATTTCTCACGGCTGCCCAGGTGGATGGCCTCCAGAGAGACGTTACCAATGAAAACCTATATTGCACCGACGAACGGAACGGGCGCGCAGATTGTCATGGCCCCAAACAGGTAAACCCGAACCTGGTCCTCGGGCCGAAGCAGGTCATCGAGCTGCGCCTTGCATTGGCCCCCAAGAAAACGGGCAAATGAAAAGGATTACGAAATGAGCGAATTTCCAAAGCTTTTTTCACCGTTCAAGGTCGGGAATATCGAATTGAAAAATCGCATAACGATGACGCCGCTGTTTCTTGGCATGGCCGAATTGGACGGGAGCGTGGGCGAGCTGATTCTTGACCATTACCGGGAGATGGGTTCGAGCGGCGTCGGGATGGTGGTTGTTGAAAACGCTTCGGTGGATATTTCCGGCATGGGCACGGTTAAGATGATCCGGGCCGATTCCGATAATTTTTTGCCGGGTCTCAAGACGCTTGCGCAAACGATAAAAAGCGGCGGCGCGGCGGCGATTCAGCAGATAAACCACACAGGCCGATATGCGTATCACGCCGAACGATGGGGGCCATCTCTTATCAAATACGAGTACGTGACGGTGCGGGAAATGCCGAAGGAAGAAATAGCGCGGACGGTTCAGGCTTATGCCTCGGCGGCGCGGCGCGTCAAGGAAGCCGGCTTCGACGGCGTGGAAATACACGGCGGAACGGGTTACCTGCTGGTGCAATTCCTCAGCGCGCGCACAAACCGCCGCAATGACGAATACGGCGGCTCCCTCGAAAACCGCATGAGATTTCCGCTTGAGGTGGTCGAGGCGGTACGGAAAGCGGTTGGAGACGATTTCCCCGTCGGATACCGCTTCATCGCCGATGAGTGGCTCCCCGACGGCCTGCATCCGGAAGAGACCCTCCAATATGCGCGGGAGCTGGATAAACGCGGGCTGGCCTATCTGTCGGTCATGGCCGGGAATTACGATTCCTTCTTTCTGCCGGAATACATCGAGGATGAGAAAAAAGAAGGCCATCATGTGCATTTTGCCGCCGAGGTCAAGAGGGCCGTCCCAAAGGTTCCCGTCATCACTGCGGGGCGCATCCAGAGGCCGGAGATGGCTGAGGAGATCGTCGCCACCGGAAAGGCCGATCTCATCGGCCTCGCCCGCGTCCTGCTTGCCGATCCGCTCTGGCCGAAAAAAGCCGCAGGTGAAATATCCGACCCGATCAATCCCTGCCAGCCCGGATGCGCGTTCTGCCTGAAGCGGATAATGAAGGCGAAGATTTCCTATTGCATCAGATGGCCGAATGCGCGGCGGGAGGCGTTTCAGGCGCGAATCGGGGATAAGCCGAAATAGGGGAGATTGTTGGGGGCAAAGTGAGTCCCGCCTTTTCGCATCATAATAAAAATAAAAATGTGACCATGATAAATATGGGGATAAGAATGCCGACGCTCCATGCCATGTAACCGATAAAAGACGGCATTTTTATACCGTTTTCTTCCGCAATCGCCTTGACCATGAAGTTTGGCCCGTTGCCGATGTAGGTGTTTGCGCCCATGAACACTGCGCCAACCGATATGGCTTGTAATATTCGCTCCGGCATTCCCGCCACAAGTGGCCCGCCATGCGCGGAAACGCACTTCCCAAGCTCGAAGAAAACAATGTAGGTTGGCGTATTGTCCAGGAAGCTGGAGAGTCCGCCCGTTAGCCAGTAAAACTGCCAGGGTTTGGCTATGCCGAGCTGCCCGCCGCGCGCGTCCAGCAGGAGAAGGGCGGGCGTCATCGTGACAAAAATAGCCGCGAAAATCACAGCCACCTCGATAATCGGGTCAATCGAGAATGAGTGGGCCTCGCGCACCCCATGAGGTGTCGTATAATGGCTCAGTATTGCAAGGAGAACCATGGCGATCTCGCGCAAGAAATACCTTGACGCACCGGGGCCGAGCCACCCGGCGATGTTTTGAGGCGTGAGAAAAAATATCGCCGCAATGACACCCAGCAGCCACAGCAGATTTATCTTGCCCTTGAGCGAAAGCGGCATTCGATGCTTCTTATCGAGTGCGATGTCGCGCATTTCCTCGCGATTATATTGATATTTATCAAAGCAATAATAGATTATAAGTAAAATGCCGACTGCGAAGAGCCATTCCTTCCACAGGTTGAATGTCCATGTGAAGGGCACGCCCCGCAGGTATCCGACAAACAGCGGGGGATCGCCGACGGCGGTCAGGCTGCCGCCTATGTTGCAAACTAGGAAAATGAAAAAGATGATTGTGTGAGCGACGTGTTTTCGCTCTGAGTTGGCCCGGATTATGGGCCTTATGAGCAGCATTGCGGCGCCCGTGGTGCCCGCAACGCTTGCCATCAGAGACCCGACCGCAAGGAAAATGAGGTTATTGCGCGGAGTCGCCTCGATATTCCCTTTAAGGAAAATTCCGCCGCTTATGTAAAAAAGAGAGCCGAGAAGCACAATGAAGCTCACGTACTCGATCATGGCCCGCTCCAGCTCCATAGGCGCGTTTATCAGCAGGTATGTCGCAAGTGGGATACCGAAGAAAATAGACACGTATCCCTTGTGCAGGTTTGATTGCCACCAGTGGCCCTTCACGAGCGGCATGATGGCCAGGGAAAGAAGCATGCCGGCGAAGCCGAGAACGCTCCACAACGGCGGAACCCATTCTTTCCCACTAGTAGATGGAGATTCTGCGACCGGAGTGGGTATCTCCATCGGCGCTTCCACCGCGGAGCTGACCGGCTGTCGGCCCGTTGAAGATGGTTCGGGAAATGCTTCTTTCGCCAATGCGGGTATCAGCAAAGTGGAGATTATGAGAATGATAAAGGAAATTTTCTTCATATCTTCGTTTTTACTCGATCGAAGTTTTATGTTAGGATAATTTCTGAGCAGAAGTTGACAAACGGGGAGGTTTCAGGCATTGCGGATAATAATTGACGGATACAACGCAATTGCGCAAATACAATCGCTGAGGCGCCATTTCCCTCATGATTTGAAGCGGGCCAGGGATGAATTCAACGATCTTCTCAGACGGTTTAAAAAGGCTCGCGGCCATAAGATAGCGGTCGTTTACGACGGTCCGGGCGGAATGTGGGGGCGCGGGGAATCGAGTGTTTCGGGAGGGATAAGGGAAATCTTCACATCGGAAGAAGAACAGGCCGACGACGTTATAATAAGAGTGGCGCGGAAAGACCCCCGATCTCTTATTGTGGTGACTGCGGACCGCCGGGTGGCCGATGTTTCAAGAAAGGCCGGCGCCACTGTTATTTCTCCGGCGGAGCTTGACGAAGCCTTATTGCAGGCGGCGCTGATGGAGTGCAAAGACGTGAAAGCCGGCAAAGAGTTAGATGATCGGAAAAACATTGAAAAGAAAGGGCCGTCGAAACGATTGTCAAAGAAAAAACGCAGGGAAATCAGAACAAAGAATAAGCTCTGAGCACAATGTTTACATTGGGGGCGCAACGGTGACTGACGTTAGCGCAAGGCAGTGTTTGCAGACATCGGGTGTTTGATTTTCGGCGATGGTCTTTCTCAGCAGGGCATAATCTTCGCGATTCCATATCTTTTCGAGCGAATCGTTTTTTAAGTTACCGAAGAATTTTTCATATCCGGGCGCAATGGAGCCGTCGGGCGCCACCCTTGCCACTTTGTGGGCAAGCACACAACATGGGGACACATTTCCTTCCCATGACACGAAAGGCCGGGAGAGCGCCCCGCCGAAGCAATCGGGCGCTTTATCGGCGTGATCGTTGCCCACGCGTCTCAACCGGATGCCGCGCTGTCCCGCTCTTTGTGCGGCCCTTGCCAGAACATCGTCCCGACGGGTTTCGTTGACTTTGTGATCTGTGAAAAATCCGGTGAAGAGCGCCTCTTCGGCCAGCGACGGGCGCGTAAAAATCGCAAGGTGCTTGACCAGTACCTCGTCCATGCCGGAGTCCGCGGCGCGGCCAACAAACTCAATGAGATCGTCCATGTTGGACTTCATTAGGAGAAAGTGGGCCGAGAGAAGCGGCAATTGAGAGAGCGCCTTATCCCTCGCGCGCCGGAGATTCTTCAGGTTTTTCCACACATTTTCGCAATTTCCGCCGCCGTGCAGGCGCGAGTATGTCTCCGAACGCGCCGCGTCAACGGAGAAAGCCACCGCGCTGACTCCATGCGCAACGATCAGCTCCGCCCAGCGTTCATCCAGGAGGGTGGCGTTTGTTGTGAAAGTGGCGCCGGGGATGCGCCGAAGTATTTTATCGAAATCGGGATTGAGCAGCGGCTCCCCCCATCCGGTTAGGTCAACGGCGAAGCCGGCCATGCCTTGCGGCAGGGGGAGGATCAGGTCTAGGATTTCAGGATTCAGGTGGCCCTGGCGAGTGTCGGCGGAATAGCTTATAGTTGGGCATGCCACACACTTCAGGTTACAAGTGGCGCTGCTCTCAATGTTTATGCCTGTAAACATGAAGGTAATTTTGGATTTTAGATTTTGGATTGAAGAACCTTCGGTGGGAAGCATCTTCAATTTTAGTTAACCCGACAAAATCTAAAATATTCTGACCCGTCAGGCGTCCTGAAGGTGTTTTCTCAAGACGTCGTCCAGGTTCGACTTGGGCACTGCGCCGGTGATCCGCTCCACAATCTCTCCATTTTTGAAGAGCATGAGGGTGGGGATGCCCATGATCTTGAATTTTCCTGCTATCCCGCGGTTGTTATCAGTGTTGACCTTGGCCACGATCACGCGGCCTGCGTACTCGTGAGCCAACTGCTCAACGACAGGACCCACCATCCTGCACGGGCCGCACCAGGGCGCCCAGAAATCCACCAGGACGGGAAGAGTGGATTTCAACACGGTCTGATCGAAATCGTCGTCGCTGACCTCGATAGGCCCGCCTAACGGCAAAGGATTGTGGCATTTTCCACAAACGGGCTTCTTTTCGGTTTCGGACGCATCAATCTTGTTTTTCTGGCCACATGCGGGGCATACGATAACGGCGCTTGAATCGCTCATGTCTTTCCTCTCCGCAAACCCCTTGAATTTGGTCGGCTTGAGTTGGGGCGCTTCTTTGAATTTTCCTTTTCAGGCGCGTGGGCCATGGCTTTTCATCAGCCGCATCCGCAGCCGATGTTCCAGCCTGCCGGGCCGCGCGATATGAACATCATCTGCTCCCAATAGTCTTCGTCGCTGATCGTCTCGCCGTCCTTTGATTCTGCAGGCGTTACTGCCGGTCTGATAATATCCTTTTGGGCTGTTTTTTCTCTGTCGTCTGTTGTGGTTTCCATGATTCTATCTTGCCAGGATGGGGTACGGGTATTTTTTAATCAGGTCTCCATCCAGGTAAATTTTAATGGTGTACATGCCGAAATTTTTCAAGTCCTGGGTGTCCATCGCCGGAATGTCCAGCTTGGCCACTACATAAGCGCGCTGGAAGCTTTTATTCTTGTCCTGCACGGCGAGCAGCTCCACAGGGTTGGTCACCGTAACCACCACTTCGCCCGATGGGCTTACCAGCTCCACTTTCTGATCGTGGCGGCGAGTGTCGTTATCCCCCGTGTTCATGTAGCAAGAAAGCAGGTAAACCGTTATGGGTTTTCCTGATTTTGTCATCCAGATGCGAAGGCTTGTTGTGAGTGTCCAGTGCTCGGCGTTGTCGTACTGTGGCGGAGTGCCCGAGAGCACCGCGTAAAGAAGGTCCAGATTGTAGGATTCCGCCCTGGCGGCGCCGACGCTTAAAATCGCCGTCATACCAATGAGAATCAATGCAATTTTCGCGCGCATTTCGATTCCTCCGTCAAATCGAGCGTGTTTTATATATATTATAACACTCATTCGGCTTAAGGCAAGGAATAAGTCCTTGATAATTGTCGTAAAGTATGGTATTTTTTTAGTTAAGAGATGGCCAATCTTCCAATAGATACCGGGGCGATTGACGAGATGCTCGAGGGGCTGAAGGGCGGGATCGGCGCCGATGCCGTTTTCCTGGTTGATGTCAACGGGTTCCTTCTTGCGGGGACACGGACAGGGGAGAAATTCGACCTTGAAAGCATAGCGAGTCTTTCAGCCGGTAATTACCTGTCGGGACTGGAGCTTGCGAAGTTGTTCCGCATAGCGGATTTCCAAAGCTTCTTCCTCGGCTCCGCAGATAACGTTGACTATTTCCAGATTGGAGGGGAAGGGCTGTTTCTCGCCATTTTGCATCCCCGTCATGCGCCGTTGTCGGATGTTGTGGAGAAGAGCAAGAGTGCGCTGGTGAGTATCCACAAGTTGTATCAGAAGGCCCGCCGGGAGGCTTCCGGGTTGGACGTTGTGCTTTCGGACAGGCGGATGTATTCGGCGCAGCAGCCTCCCGCCAACCGTTTTCAGACGGGGGAACCTGCCTCCTCCGAACAGCCCCGTTGCTCCTTCTGCGGGCGAAGCGGCGATCAGGCAGGGAAGATAGTGAAGGGCGCAAAAGCCATGATCTGCGATGAATGCATCAAGGTCATAAGCGAAGTCCTGTTTATTGACCTCCTCTAAATCGGAGCATCCCCATACACATTATACATATTCAGGAGGACGGACATTCTTATCCATCACCCTTTTCCATAAGCAAACGTTTCGCCGGACAGTAATGTCCGCCCTCCTGCAAATCGTTTGATTTTGCAGCATTAAAAAAAACGAACTGACCCCCCGGCCCCGCTTGCCACCGGCAAGCATTTGAGCTTCAGGGGATCAGTTTATTATTTAAAAGCGTTATCGCTGAGAAGATAGTGAGTAGAACTCAGGCCTTGAGCAGGGCGCGCATATCCGGGATGATAATCCTGCGGACATCGAGCTTAAGCACCTTCTGCTTGCGCAACTGCGAGATTGTGACGGTAACGGACTCTCGACTTGCGCCGAGGTGGTCGGCCAGGTCCTGGTGAGTGACCCTGAGGTTTACCAGTGTTCCGGCTTTCGATTTCTGGCCGAAATCCTTGCCCAGGCGGTGAATCAGGCGGATAAGGCGAGTGCGGAGGTTCTCGATGGCCTGCTCCTCCAGCCAATCCTCTTTGGCCTTGATCTGCTTTGCGAGGAGTTTGATGAGAGCGCGGGTGCCGCTTGGGGATGATTCAGCCGCTTCCAGGAATTTAGAGGCGGGCCATACCAGAGCCGAGCTGGGCTGCATTGACACGACCTTTTCTGTCCGCGATACGCCGGCGAGTGAATCCACGTAGCCTATGAGACTGCCCGGCGAAACGAATTCGGCCACGTAGGTTCTTGTGGCCGGGGCTTTTCTGATCGCCTTCAAGCCTCCCGATAGAAGAAGATAGACCTTATCCGGAGAGCTTCCGACCTCAAATAAAACCTCCCTCGTCTTAAAATCTATCTTTTCGGCAGAAGCTTCGAGTTCCTTTCTCTTCCCTACCGCCATCTCTTCAAAGGGAGAGAACTGATCCAATTCGACTTTAACCTTTTTCATTCTGTTACTTACTCTCCTTTACCACTAAAATTTTTTACTTTTGACTGCCCCCACTGGGACAATGTGCGCCACCCAACAGAACCGATAATGCATCCGCTGGAATTAAATTGTATTGGATGCCCCGATTATAAATAGTGTAATTTGCTTTTCTTAAAATTGCAACCGCAATTGACTTAAGGCCGAAAGAGATATATCCTGCCAATTGCAAAATGCGTGGCCTTAAGGCCTTGTGTCTGCGCGGCTGACGCCACTTCCGCTGTCGGTTATTAACATTGTTAAAATTGAATCATTACACAATTTCTCATAATAATCAAGAGCGTGGTGGATGTCAAGTCGGTATGATAACGAAGGCTTGCGACATCACCAGGAGAATGCGTAACGCAGGCGTCCTCGCCTGCCGTATCTTGCAGCCGAGACGGCTGCGTTACGAAAATGAAAACCCGCAATACCCCTTTTTGTGTCGCAATCTCTGATGACGGAGGTGAACGGTGAAACAGACCAGGAGGTATCGAGAGGCGGGAGTGGACATAGAGGCGGGGGACAGGCTTGTTGATCTGATTGCGCCTTACGCCAGGTCAACCGCCCGAAAGGGACAGATGGGAGCCATCGGGGGGTTCGG
>Ga0209777_10004665_pt1 | contig 16086 bp, 22 predicted proteins | sample FrelakmetHBP12HB_FD_187147 | JGI IMG/M metagenome (GOLD analysis project Ga0209777, IMG submission 187147) | Freshwater lake sediment microbial communities from the University of Notre Dame, USA, for methane emissions studies -HBP12 HB (SPAdes)... | ecosystem: Environmental > Aquatic >...
TCGCTGACGTCTCATCAAATTTTTATATGTTATTACCCTATAAAACCTTTCGTTCAGATTATCCTTTATACGATGTTGCAAGTGACAGCATAAATATATCCATTTCATCCGATGCTATTTTCCCTGAGGTCGTATATGCATATACCTCAAGGACATGTTTTCCAATGATAGGAAGAAACCACCCCTGAATCGTCCACTCATAAGGAGGCTGTGTATCCCAAAACATAAAATACCCGTCAATACAGAAGATCACATATTGGATAGGTTCATTGGAGAAGACCTCGGCACTGGCTATGGTTTTTCCTCCGAGAATAATCGTCAAGCCTCGTAGTCCCCAAAACGGTAGTTTTCCAAAAGAACTCTCAAGAACAGGATTTTCAAAGAAATATGTATATCCTTCATATGGTCGACGGAGGACCACCTGCACATCGATTGGTTTTTGCGCTATTTCAGCGGTAATTGCAAGCATTAGTTTCGTTGCTTTTACATAGTAGGACCAATTCAGATGGTCCGCAGTATCATTGGATGAATGCCCCCAAGGGTAACCATCTTGATGTGCTATCCAGACGCCGTCAAACCCGTAATCGACAAACGCTTGACTATCATCGCCGCGATAACTTGGTAGCGTATCAATTTTCATGTCAATGATGTCGTTGTATTTCTCGCTAATCGTGGTTGCATAGTCAGCGATCCAGCGTGACCGAGGTGGCGGGAAAAACCGGAGGGTTCGTCCACCTTCTATCGTATTTGCATATCCGATCATATCCATGTTCAACACCGCAACGATGTTATCGCCTCGGTAGGATGCATCCCGTGCGTAGGTAAAACTCCCATATGTTCCGACTTCCTCTCCAGAAAATGTAATAAACCGAATTGTATGGTTAAAATGATACTGCGAAAGGACAGAAGCGATCGCAAGCACGGTCGCTGTCCCTGAGCCGTCATCATCTGCACCAGGCGCGCCAGCAACGGTATCAAAATGTGCACACAAAATGTATTGCGCCGTGCTATTTGTATCGGTTCCGTACAATGTTCCGACAACGTCTCTACTAATAAACCCGTTATACTTCCAGTCATGAAACTCGACGTCGAGCCCTATGGTCTGAAACGCGTCGTAGATATACTGCGCGGCAAGACTGCAATTCAAGGACCCTGTGTACCGGGGGCCGAACTTCATTAATTCATGATGATACGCAAATAACAGAGAAACGTTAATTTGGTTGATCATATCAATGATACTTGTGTCATTGGTAGAAAGTGATGTTACTTTTGGTTTCAAATCTTGTGCTGGTACTGTGACGCACGATGATACAAGAAGCACAGTAATGGAGAGCAAAACGAAGACGTCCTTTCGCATAAGCTATTCCTTACTGAGGTGATTCCCCTGTTAATATATAAACATTTCTTTATAAAATGACTGGTATATCATATATTTAATAAACTAAGGAGAAACAGAGTAATTCAAGGTTCAGTCTAACAGAAATAGTTTATATATTATGTGGTTCTCACAGGAATATCATAAAAGTTATGGTATTGTTGCCTGATTGGAAATCAGACATTCTTTGATGCTTCATCTACTATGACTTGCAGTGATTCAATATATTTTAAACATAATGGTATAATTTCTGTTTCGTTAAAATCTGTAAAAAACCATTTATGTGTAATCTTTGGTTCATCCATTTTTTCCTGTGGAACGGGTTTAGGTTCTGAAGTATATGTACCAGTTTGAATTATATTGCCATTTGCATCTCTCAATTCAATTGCAGCACTGTCAGAAAAACCTATTGACTCGTGTAATGTAGCTTCGTGATGTCCTCGCACTTCTATCATTTTTATGTGGACAACAGTCCTTCGTTTCTCGTTAAAAAATTTGAGCAAAGGGTCTTTCTCTATATCAACTTGTTTTTCTGAATACCATTTATTACATTCAGTTTGAAGATAGAAAGTCACACTTCTACCAGAAGATAGAAAAGCTGAAAGATTGAATTTGAAGCTGGCTATGTCATCAATACTTTCATTCATTTTTGTCAGAAAATACTTCGCTTCTGCTAATTTCTCGAATGCTTCCATAATTAAGTTCCAGAGATACCTCTGTTACTCCAGAGGATAAGGAAGATTCCTCCTTCAAATATACCCCAGACGTAGATTCCGTTATTAATTAGACTTTCTTTTGCTAAACCTGTGATTACTGGCATTGCGAAATAAAAGAACGCTCCAACAAACAAAGTATTGATAACTGAATAAATTAAGAACTTTTCTAACAAGGTTCTGTTGATAAAAAACTTCAGCCATTTGTTTTCTCTTACAACGGTATACTCTGGTATAGATACTAACTTCCAAGCTTGTAAACTAAGATTTTGCAAATTTGTAAAATCTGTATGATTCCTTATTCTCAATTTCATGTGTGCATCACAGTTATCTTTAATAGTTTTCAATACATCATCTGGTATTGGAAATTGTTTATTTTTTATGATATGATTAAAGTAATAGAAATTCTTTGAAAAAAATAACAAGCTTTCTTTCTCGTAATCTGGATAGACATATCTATTTGCTTGGTCTTCATATGAGCGAACATACGAGCTAGATTCTTTAAGCAAAATTTTGATTTGTCTGTACAATTCATTTTTAGTCGTAAGTGTTTCATCTGGTTTTTGATATTTTTCAAACAGATTAGTGATTTCATAAAGATTGTAATAAAGAACGTCCATCCCGTAAAGATATCTTCCGCGTCTTAAGTACAATGCTCCAATAATTAGTATAATAGGAACTAATAGAATAATTAAACCAGAAACCCCAGTCCCAATCATATTTTTAAGCTGAGCACTTAATACCATTCCTGCATAGGCAAGAAACAAAAGACATAAACTAAAAATTACTATTATTATCCATCTTTTTTGTTTGCTATTTCTCTCTTGTATTACGTCACCAAATGCTATTTTCCAGTTTTTATCCATTGATTTTGCGTCTGGAAATGAAGGATTTCGTGGCATAAATGATATAGATGGACTTTCTGTATTAATAGTTACTGAATTTTTCTCTTTCGTAACAAATGTCAACAAAAAAATCTGGTTCCTAATTTTACAAGGAAAAAAAGGGTCTGGATAGTCTGGGGGATAGAAAATGCCGAAGCATTCCTATTATAAGTCCGTCCGCCAACATATAATATAATGGAGTAGTTTCTTAGGAATATATTTTTGAGGTTTTTATTCATAAAATTGTTCAAACAGTATATCAATCCTCAATATGTTTCATCTAATTAAAAATTCTTGAATAAACTACAAATATCTTGAATTGTATATAAGTATACGGAGCTATACTAGATACTAGGGATATATTCCTCGTTATCCTCAGGAATACTCTATATATTTATGTTTTTAACGAGGAATATATAAAAAAACAAATCCTTTCTTGAAGAACTCATGTTTTGTACGAATGATAACAACCTTGTTGAAGAGGTCCAAGGGTTCAAATCCCTTCCCCTACGGCTTGCGCTCATCTGACTACATTCTTTCGTCTAAAAGCAGCCCACCTCACAATATACAACACCGCACCCACGAACAGAGCAATGAACACGCCTTGACAAAGGTTTTGGAGAAGGCTCTCTTGGTCATAGAGGTTCGAAAGGAGACCAAACGCTACGAACAATCCTATCATCCACAGCACGATAAAGATGTTCGGATATTCAAATCTGCTTTCATGTCGTTCTCCAACAGACATGACTTCGAGGAGATTCTATCATTTCTTAAAGATTTCGTGTCATGCCAATTTGCAAAATAGAAGTTCTGACGAATTATGATTTTATAAGCAATTAACACGGTTTTAACACAAATAATTACATTTAAAAATCAATAGAAAAAATATCTCTTTTCGGAATTACTTTTTTAGGCTTTAAAAAATCTTCTATTACCAACTCTGAATCACGGTCTTCTATAACGTCACCAGCAAATTTTTCTCCGTTAAATAATTTAACGATTGGCATTTATCTCGAACTCCTCGTTCCACCTAATTTTTATTTTGTAACAATTTCTTCTTTAAAAACATATCCTTAGAAGCCTTATGTTTTTGTGCGAATCAATAATAAAATAAAAAATAGTTGATTCCTATCTTGGTTTGTATCCTTCGCAATATACCAAACCATACAAATCATAACGAACTGAGCGATCTATCGGTCCGCTCTCTTCTTGTAAGGTTATTTTTCCTTCGCGTATCGCCTGGTAAATATCTTTAAAATGTATGCACCATGTTTTAAATATGTCCTCTGGTTCGAACACATAATTTCTGCATTTTCCGCATAATGATCTACTCATTTCTTGTTCATTGATCGTTGTCATCTTTATAATAGATAATATAATGTGATAAAAAGGTTTGGAGTTGATAAAAAATAGTTGATTTCTGTAATACTGCATTTCTGTAATTCTATATTCATTTTTTTCATTGGACAAGCATTAACATGGTTTCAACGCATGTTTTGTGCTAATACTTAACAGAATAAAAAAAAAGAAGAAAAAGAGGGATAGTAATTTTTTACTGGTCGCCTTCAATATAGAAGTTGAGTTAAAACTGGTTTGAGCATTCAGCCTACCAATGGGAACTGTTCCATGAGTTTATTCTAAGAACCACGTGGATAACAGGTTAATCGCTTTATTTCCGGCAAACTTACTTCTGACATCATCCAGTTGTTATCCACCGAAAACATCACGCTCATGTTTGTATAAAGTTACCATACAATACCAAATTCCATATTATAAACCAAGTAGTAGGAAATATAAGGAGAAATATCATAATGTATAACCCGATTAATGGCATTAATACAATAGGAACTAAAAGATATGTAGCTGTCCCATTCAACATAAATAATCTAAACAACCAGGGTTTGTCAAAGTTGGAAAGATTAAGAAATTTATATAATGTAACAAAAACAACACCCACCAAAAATATAAGAATGATAAAGGGCAAGTATACACCAGATAACCAGAATTTTAACTCTGGCTGAAAAACAGCAAAAATAATCAAAATAATAAAAATTATTTCAAGAGCATATGAAAATATTTTGAATTTTTTAGTAATTAACATTTTATTATTTTTAAATTTTACCCTTAATCTTATTGCTGTTGTTTTAGCATCTGCAATTAAATCATGTTCAACATCTTTTATTCCTCCTACTACTGCATTGCAGAAAATAATAAAAATAAATATTGAAAGAGATATGATATAAACTAGGTTGGTAAAATGAATTGAGACGATGCTTGCCCCGAATAAACATGCAAAAAAGGATGAACCACCTATAAATATATCTGAAAAAAAGAGTTTTTTTCCAACTATATCGTATATTCCACCAAATAAAAGAGATAAAAAGAGGAAAAGTAATGGATAAATAGAATGGAAGAAAATAATTGCAAGAGCAAATGCACTAATAAATGAGAATAATACAATAAAAAGTGCATGATTCTTAGATACTACGCCACTAACTAGCGGTTTATCCTTTAGGAATTGTGATTTTTCATCAACTTTTATATCAATATATTCATTTAAAACAAATCCAAAAATATGACTAAAAACCCCAATTATGAAGAGTACAGAAAAATTAAGTAAGTCAATAGTAGTTCCTATCATAATTAAATAACCAGTGATAATTACTATACAAGTAGATCCAATACTTGGTGGTCTGATAAGGCGAAGGTAATTAAGCAAAATTTGTGTTTTTTCCCTGCTCTCATCCATCAATGCAATCTATCCATCCTCTTTTCTCTAATAAAATATAACTTCACCATATATTAATAATTATCTATACTTTTTGGTTACATTTGTAACAAAAATATGAGAAACATTTAACTTAACCTAATGCATGTGATATATATCAAAAAGGTGAAGAGAGGTGTATTTCACATGAAAATATGGAACTCAAATGAGTTAATCGGAAAAGAAGTTTTTGACTCAACCGGTACCGCAATCGGATGGATAGATAAAACATGGAACAGCTGGAACGAAGACTATCCCGGGTATTTCTTCGGGATAAAAATGAACGACGGGGCCAGGAACACGTATTTTAGAGGCGCAAATAAACTGTTCCCGGTCTACAATGACTACATCCGGACCGTTGGTACTACGGTGACGTTAACCAAGACCATGGATGACCTCTGCAGATACTGGAATAAAACGGTTCCTTGTGGTCCAACCACCTGCCCGGTAGAGGAATTAATTGAGATGACGGTGTATGACAAGTTTCACTCCCGAGTCGGAACATTCACAACCTATGTTGAATCTAACGGACAGATCAACAACCTTGGTCTCTTGCTTGACCCCTACATCTGCGAGACATGGCATCTGCCCCATAATATAACATATCCCATAGAACCTATGCATATCACGAATGCAAAAAATACGATTACTTTAGATCAGGCATTAACTGAGCTGAAAGAATACTGGCAGAGAACGCGTAAATTCTAAAAGCGAAAGGCGACACCTGCTCTCTCAAACTATTGTCCTACACATCCCAACAATTCGTAGTAGATTCATAAAACAGTCGTCGTACCGATGATGGAAAGTAATCAGTAATATCTTCCGTTTTATGCTATCTTGAACGGGAGGCGAATGTCGAGGGGAGAGAGATAGTACTAAAAAATAGTTAAAATATCAGTGATAAAAATACAGGAAATAACTGAATGGCATTATATAAACAATTGTCATAGAATTGTACGATGGATATGAAAGTTGCAATGCTTGGCTGGGAATACCCACCGTTTAAAGTGGGAGGCTTAGGTACCCATTGTTATGGGCTGACCCGTAGCCTTGCTGGTAAAGGCGTTATTATCGATTTTTATATGCCGAAAACCAAACAGAGAGCACACAGCGACAATGGTAATCTGGTGATAAAAGAGGTCGGGGAGACAGAGATATTTCCGTATGACAGACCTGATGCGAAAGAGCTTGCCGGCCAGTTTTTTGAAAGCGTCTATCGATACAACGATTTATTGGTTCAAAATGTGAAAGGCGATTACTCTCTTATTCATTGTCATGATTGGCTCACGGTAAAAGCAGGTGTTACCTTGAAAGAAAAACTGGGTGTTCTCTTTATCTTAACGGTTCATTCTACGGAGTATGATCGTTCAGGTTGGCTGTATCCCAATGAGTGGTTTATCAACATTGAAAAAGAAGGGATGATCAAGGCGGATAGGATTATTGCCGTGAGTAGTTTCACGAAAAAAATCTTGGTTGAAAAATATGGGATAAACCCTGAGAAGATTACGGTTATTCACAACGCGGTGTATCCAATTGGCTCAGGGACGAAACAGAAAGTCGTTCTCTTTTTAGGGAGATTAACCATTCAGAAAGGACCAGAGTTTTTCGTAAGGGCAGCGAAAAAGGTCCTGGAGTACGAGGACTGCAGGTTTGTTGTTGCCGGTGCAGGAGATATGTCACCCCGGTTGATCGATGAAACTCTTCGGTTAGGTATCGCAAATAAGGTGATGTTTACAGGGTTGTTGTCTGAGGATGAGGTGAAACATATTTATAAAATCGCGAGCGTGTATGTGATGCCGTCAGTGAGTGAGCCGTTTGGTATCACTGCCCTTGAAGCGATATCTGCGGGGACGCCGACGATTGTTTCAAAAACTGCTGGTGTCTCTGAGGCGTTTCGGAATTGCCTACGGGTTGATTTTTGGGATACCGATGAAATAGCGAATAAAATCATATCATTGTTACGCTATGAGCCTTTGAGGAAAACCATAACATCTAACGGAAACCAGGAGATTAGCTTATGTACTTGGGATAACGTGGCAGATCAAACGCTTTCGGTGTACCGGGAAATAGCATAGGATATAATTGACGTAATAGTGTTGGGCGGAGAGAGATATGGATGGATATGGGAAATGCCCTGACTGTGGACTTACCGTCCCTGTTGATGCAAACGTATGTCCATACTGCGGTAGCAGATTCAAAGAGAAAAAATCAAAATTTCAACGCTTTAAAAAGACAAAATCATAGACAAGAATTACATCGACAGATTTTCTTTTTAACTTTTTGGTACAATGATTGTATATAACAATATTAAGAAAAATGATTATTACTAGAGAGTTCTCCCGTTATTCTGTAAATAGTACCTTTGTAAGAGGTTAAGACGGTAGCGAAGGAAGCTTAGTCACAATACTTTTTTTATCCTCTATTTATTACGTTTTATTTTTGCCTTTATTTTTTCTTTTTGTTAAACAGATTTCAATTGATGATACATTGGAGGTTCTACCTTCTTCGTTGGTGAGGCTTTCGGTTCCAATTTTTATCTCTTTTATTATTGCATCTGTGACAAACCTATTTCTCACAATTTCTGCTGTGTCAACCGCGGTACTTATAGTTCTGCCTCTCGCTTTTAATATAACCTCATCCGAACCACTAGCGTTAAATTGTGTCACTACTGCAAGTACATAGCTCATCGGAGGTTTGTGTCCAACATAGATTACGTTTTCATCAGTTCTTCTTTTTTCAGATATTTCCGCTTCTGTTGTTTCTGTCATAATTTTTTTCCCGTTCAAACGTACAATTTTATAACAATTCCTTCTTTAAAAACATATCCTTAAAAGTTACCAAACGTTTTTATACATTAAAAAGATAATAATTCCTGGGGAGTCAATAGTAGATTAGATAGGAACTTCCTCCCAGACGCTTCTACCCTTCTTTTTATCTACCTTTCTTCCCCAGACTGGACTCCTCATTTTCAATTTAACATGTATTCTAAGAAAATGTTTTAAAGGACATGTTTGTTATAATATTGTGAATTGGGGAGAAGGAACATGATACAATGCAAATATCTTGAACAGTATCGTATTCCAACTGTTACGCTTAACGGCGAAGAATACGTGGAAAGCGAACGATGCAGGTTAGGCAATGAAATATCGTTAGGTGGTTGCCTAGACAATTGTCCCGACTTTGAACCAAGAACATGAACATAATTAAAATCGTGAATATTGGTGAGAAAATATGGCAAAAAGTAGCAAAGAGCAGATAGATCAGGACGAAAGAAAGATACTGTCTGAACTCGTAAAAAACTCAAATGAAAACATAGACACGATCGCGAAACACTGTGGTTTCTCAAGACAAAAAACATGGAGATTCATCAAACGATTAGAAGCAAAACGCCTGATTTGGGGGTATACCGCGATTTTTGATGAAGAGAAAATAGGTCTTATGCATTTTATGTTGATGGTGAAAAGAACCGCGAAACAACTCAAAGAAGCAACAGCCGATAGAATCATTTCAAGAAAATTAGAAGACATTGCCGCAGAAATCGGGGTTACTATTGAAAGCAGTTTTTATGTCCATGGTGAATACGACTGGGTAATAACGTTTACTGGTCAGGACATTAAACAAGCGAAAAAGTTTTCTGAGTCATTGGTTGCATTTCACCCTGGTGTTATCGAGAAGATAACGATTATGCAAACGTTGATATTTATTCGAAAACAGTATATCCTGAATCCCGATAGAAAGAAGCTGAAAGAATTCCTATAATCTTTTTCTTGCCCCCCCCAGACTGGACTCCCCTTTTCAGCTCATGGTTGTTTTTTGCTTTCAGTTGTGATTTTCCGATATAGTGCCTCCAAAACGATGCGCGATAAAACATCACCGTCAAGAAACATGTACTCTTTTTTGTTGCCTAAACTTTTGATAAGTTGTTCTCGGTTGGGATTCTGATAAAAGTATTTGTTTCTGATTGTCATTCCAAGGTTAAAATGTTGGTAAATACGAAATTCATCGGCTGTCATGTTCTTTGCAGCCTCCAGTAATGCAAACGGACATGTTTTGAGAATGTCATCAAGTATTTCGTCCACTGTCGAATAACCAACTTTCTTCATTTTTATTTCCCCTCGTATGGTAATATCAAAATAATTACTTCTTTAAAAACATATCCTTAGAAGCCTTATGTTTTTGTGCTAATCGATATTATTATAATGAGGTTTTATAAATTGGGAGGAAAGGAAAAATATTAAGGGATAAGTACAACCGTTACCTTTCCTCAGTTTCTCACTCTAGATAATTGGAGGGAAGGGAAAAATCTCAGGGGATATATAAAAGACAATACCCTTCCTCCATTTCTCCAATAAAACTAAACTACTATCTATATTAATAATTTTCTGTATTTTTTGGTAACATTTGTAACCAAATTAATAAAATTTTCTATGCACCCTTATTCCTGTTAATGTCTTAGTATCTACTATGCCGTCTATTGTTTTAATCTTATTAATAATGATTTCTCCGATGCTTTCATAATCTTCTGCTTCAATTTTTGCGATTAAATCGTATTCTCCAAATAATGGATGAACTTCAATAACCTCATGGAGTTTCGAGAGTTTATTGAATACTTCATATTCATGCAATGGTGAAATATGCATAAGAACAAAACCTATTACCACCTTTATTTCTCCTTTATCATCAATATCCTAACATTTCGTTCTTTAAAAACCTATACCTCAAGCAAATGTTTTTATACAATAAAAAGATAATAATATCTGGGGGAGTCAATCATAGAAAGGGTAGAGTATCCACCCAGACTGTTCTTTCCTTCTTTATCCTTCCCTCCAAAAAGATTGAACTCCCCATTCATTAATCTAATGTACCACTAAAATACACAAAATATATAAATAATTGTAGATATTCATTTTTAAGATATGGAGGCGGCATTATGTCTGAAAAATATAGATGTGATAGCTGTAAAAAAATTTTCGGGGAGAACGAACTGACGGAAATAATTGATGCAAAAAGAAGATCATGGTACAGATGTAAAAACTGCGTAAAAAAATTGGGGAAAAAATCTTGGGGTTTAGGATATTATGCTTATCTACAATTTGAAGGTGTTATGGTTTAGAAAACCCTAAAATGTTGAATAATTTTAAAGTCACACTATTTTTCCCAACCTAAAAATCTTAAACTCAGGTTACATAGAACCGTTTTATAATTTAGGAGGAAGGGAAGAAAAGAATTAAGAGATGCGTAAGAAAAGATTGTTGAATATCCCTTTCTCCTCTTCTCAGATAAACTATCTCCTGTCTGCATTAAAAGTTTTCTATTTTTTGTGTGACATTTGTAACATGAGAAGGAGAATATTTATTTACTCATTTATCATATGGTTCTACTGGGGTCTGGCTCTTCAAGACAGTGTAAAGTTGATGGTTATCATTTTTGCACCCATATTTTTTTAAAAAACCAGATCCCTCCTTTCCTCAAAATGAATCATTATTTATTATCCTAAGATATGAACCTTGTTTTAATAGAAATTCACTCCATATTTCACACTACTAAATTCCCACTACTTCATTATACAGTACCCGATGGTATCAGTGTTAAAAAAACAGCTAAAAAACATCCGAAAATAATTACTTTTTTCATGTTTTTTCCTCCCTACGATTTCATACTTTCTCTTTTCAACTTATCACTAGGATATCATAAGGTTGTTGTGCAGGATTCCGATCCAATTTATTGATAGGAAAAGAAAACGCATGCTTAGGTTGCATTCCAATAATGTCTATCAATAAAATATTCAGACCAACTAGATCACACGTTCCTCGTATCGCCACCGGTCGCCGGGTAGGTTCTCCCCAATAGTTCCTATCCCATTCATTCGACATCCAATGCCACAATAATCCTATATTGCATGTCGTAATCTGAGCATTTTTCTCATTATTGAAAATATTATTCTCTACGATGGTGTACTTGTTTGAATACCAATTTTCTATTCCCAAGACGTTATCAGTGATGTTATTTTGGCGAATCGTCGTATTTGTTTCATCACTCATGACAATTCCGACATTATTAGAAAAGACGGTGTTATAGCTGATCAGATTATTGCATCCTTCATAATCCAATAAAATTCCTTCATGGTCCAACGATATGGTATTCCTTGTGATAATACTGTCACACCCATACATCACATGGACCCCAGCACCTATATTGTTGATAATTATATTGCCTTCGATGACATTATTTTTTGACCAATCACGCCAATCACGCTTCAGTGTTTCCGTCAGCCCCCCAAATTGTATTCCAAAATAATTATCAACAATGATATTGTCTTTTATGGTGTTGCTATCTGATCTGATTTCTATCCCGCAATGATAATTGGTTTGGGATCCACTCTCAATGGATCCGTTACAAATCGTGAATCCTTGTATTGTAACACCATCAGCGCTGATATGGACGACATCGGCCACACCACTTCCTTGTTCGTTTCCATCGATAATAGTCGTTTGTTTATCCTCTCCAAAAAGCGTCACAGATTTATCCACCAGAAGGTTTTCATAATAGGGGGAAGAATCATGAAAGACAAAAACAGTATCTCCATTTTCGGATGCATTGATTGCATCCTGAATCTTGGTATAATTATTTAGGCCATTCCCACCAACATATAAGATATTCCCCTTTGAAGATGGCAGAGATGGTTTCTCAGTATCTTGTGCAATCGCTGGAATGATACCTGTCCCAACGAACAAGAGAATGATTCCAACAACCAAACATTTCCTAATCAATGGATATTTATCCATACCTTTTCCCCCTTTGTACAATTTTATATCAGATATCTCCTTTATTAATATTTTTCCAATCACATATGGAGGTTAAAAGTGACATTGAACAACATAGTTATCGTGGTAAAAACAATGGTTCTATGAATGCGTTTCTTTCATGAGCGTGGGAGGTATACTTGTTTGAGACTTTTTTTTTTCGTTATCTCCAGATAGGATTGATTCGAATACTTAAAGCAAAACCGGAGATTACTCCATTTGATAAATTACCGGTGGGTTGATACCAACCAATGAATGCTCTTACGTTGATTCTCACATCGTGGAAATATGCTGAATAAAGAAAAACTTGAGTGATTGTCAAGCTTGCCCCATTATTTATATTCCAACCTAATAAATCCAGTTGAAATGTCCCTATCCCAAAATGTCGTATCCCAGAATTCGTTGAAATAGGAATACTATAAAAGCTACCTTGAAAATTCCTAAGCTGTACATCACCGCTTTTAATAAAACAAAATAGGTGTCGTGTTTCATTCTTGTTAAGCTTCGATACTTCAACATACTGGATATTCCCCTTTATTGTCGGTTGAGAATCTCCCTTAATAAAGATAGTTCCTGAAACAGGGACAACAGTGCTTAATATCATCAGCATACAAAATAAGATTCCAATCAATTTCTTTCTCATAATTTTCATTCCTCCTTATGTAATGCTAATGCATGACATATATTTAATTATTTTCTTAAAGAAAATAAGCAACAAAGGTAACAAAAAATCACATAACCGATTTCATTTCAATATGTCAATTGATTTTGTTTTTTTAAAAACATATCCTTAGAAGCCTTATGTTTTTGTGCGAATCAAATGATAAAAAGAAAAAAAAGAAAGGAGGCGAATTTTTAGTATTGTATGATATAATTTTTTCCGTACCCACTGTCTGGTGCTTGGTCCATCCAGCCTAACGAAGATATTCCAAGCTTTTGGAAGAACAATGTCCTGAAATAGGCGTCCCTTCCTAACTTTTCCATGAGGCTGGTGCGTTGTGATGTCCCGGCATAGGTTTTGGTTAAGACGTCTCCGGTATGTAGGTTTCCAATGAGGGATTTCGGGATCTTGCATGTGATCGTACTGTTTTTAAGGTCCATGGATCCTGTGATTTCAGTAAATATCCCAAATATTCTCGCGACACCAACTACAACATACAATTCGTTTACACCACCCAAATAAATTCCTAGACCTCCGGAAACCAAATAATGCACATCGTTCATCGTCCAATAGACATCATTCAGGAGAGTCCCTGGATACTTTGGTTGAAGTAAGGCAACCTGGATGGTGATGTAGAGATAGTCTGGGGTGGTCGAGTCTTCAGAGAACCAAGCCTTTTGAATATCGACATTCGCTCGTGCGTCCCCAGTCGTATCAGATATCTCGGGGTCTGTTGCATCGCCAGCCATCACTGAGATTGGTAACAGCATTAAGATCAGTAGTATACACATAAATATACCAACTATCTTTTGTTTCATTTTTCATACCTCCTTATAAAATGCTAATGTTTATCATATATTTATTTTTTATTCATCTTCTTTAAAAACATATTCGTAGAACCAGAAACAATGAACACGGTTTTAAGACTCAATGTTTTTTGTGCGAATCAATAAAAAAAAGAGAGGATAGAAGTTGAGGTTTCTTTCACTTTTTATTATTTATGATGAAACTGGCTTGGGATGTTATGGACAAATAGAACAAATGGTCCTAGCATAAAAGCAGTTCGTTGCTCTATAACATCAGGTAAGATAATCCTATAGATTGTTACCTTTATGTTAATCTTTCCGATTCCGAGTGCTGGTGGTGATTTAGATGTTCGAATTGTTGCGCTTTTACTTGAAATAGTTCCTTCTGTTTTCGTACCGTGAATGATATGCGTTCCTATTATGTTGATCTGCCAATGAAGATTTTTGGCATCCTTGACAGTTGCAGTAACACCATAGCCTCCTTGTATCCCAGTTATTGTTGGTGCTGCCATTGCGTTTGTTACAAAACATGTGTTTGCTACTATAGTTATTATTATTAAATATAGTATTGTTTTTTTCATTTTTTTTCCTTCCTTTAATTAAAATATATGAGTCAAGTTATTTGTTCTGAGATTAATAACGTTTTTTCCCAATTCATTCCCAATTCTATTCCGAATGTAAAAAAATCCTCTATGTTTCATCAAATAGAATCTGAGTCAATGTATCAATAAATTCTCTACTCAGTTCTACTGGTTTGTTTTCCCGATCATAAGATTTGAACGAGTGTGTAGTCGTTTGAACATTGCCACGAACTACCCTTTTTTTATCCATATTTTCCCATTTCCTCCAAATGTATCAATATAACTCATTAATTTTATCATGTCATACCGTAATTTCTTGTTGATCTTCATTTCTTTTTTTCTTGTTAAAATCTTAAAAATGTGGTCGAGAGCTGCCATTTTATTATTGTATCCCTTTCCATTGTCTTCCATTAATTTTTGAAAATAAGGAGTTTTTTCTGCGGAACATGAAACACCATTTGGTTGTTCCAGATAGTGTATAATGTCCAAGTCTAATAAACAATCAAGCGTTCTTTTATGATAATAATATAAAGAAGTTTGTGCGAAATCAAAACAGATTAATTTTAGCATATCATACATAAGGTTCTTTTGTAATTTTATTCGTTTATTCTTGGCCAAATCCTGAAAAATGCTTTCCAATGGTGGTATCTTTTGATCGTTTTCTTTCTGTGAATTTTTTATTAGATCTGTAAAAAGAGAGGTTGGTTCAATGGTACATACCGAATCGTGTGGTTGTTCTTGATACTGTACGATATCTAATTCTAAGAGATATTTTAAAGTATTTTTATGATAATAATGTAGTGATGCATCTGTCCAACTGGTATCGATTTGCTTTCGTCCTTTCATTCCTCTTTTTTCTCATCATTTAGTCAATGTTTTTTTCATTATATTGTTTTTTCCCAATTGATTCCCAATTCTATTCCAAATTACAAAAAACCATACTATTTTTTACGGTTGTTAATATTGGTGTATGGATATAAGAAAAATACATCTAAAATTAAAAAATTAGCTTAACAGATATAATTCTTAATTTTTAACCAGTAAAATGAAGCCCGAATTTCCCTCCCCCATTTCCATTATATTAGAAGATTAAAATTAAGCTCCAGAGTAAGAAAGAGATTTGAACTTCGAGTTGGTATCTCGTCCCCTACACTTAAAAACATATTCTTAGAAAACTCATGTTTTTGTGCGAATCAATGATAACCTGATTATCCACAATTTCATACGTTCTCTTTTCATCTATTCATGATTCCTTATATCTAAGAAATATTATTTCTGTGCACTTGGGTGTAAAAAAGCGTTTGAGACGAACCCTGAACAGTATCTGCACATTACATAAGTACGTTCTGTGGCTGCGGTGCGTTGGATAGTGCTTTGGTTGGATCTCGCCACCCCTGGGAGTTTTTTCCATTATAGATAAGTATTTGGTCTAAGATCTCAAAGTTGAATCGTGTTTCTGAGCAGCCGTTTTTAATGAGAGGAATTCCTTGTGCATG
>Ga0209777_10004666_pt1 | contig 16086 bp, 30 predicted proteins | sample FrelakmetHBP12HB_FD_187147 | JGI IMG/M metagenome (GOLD analysis project Ga0209777, IMG submission 187147) | Freshwater lake sediment microbial communities from the University of Notre Dame, USA, for methane emissions studies -HBP12 HB (SPAdes)... | ecosystem: Environmental > Aquatic >...
ATGCGATAGGAGCGATTTCAACCTGTACGAAGGTTTTTGCTTCGGCATCCCATACAAGCGATCCGTTAGCGATTTTGCTGGCAAACTTAGTCCAGTGTGCATAAGAGCAATTCAGGATGTTCAGGGTAGGCTGTCCACCTGATGTACGTGGTCCACGTGTGCCGGCGCCATTGCTTGATGCTTTTGGCGGATTTTTAACGGCACCCTTTATTTTCAGGGCTGCTGGAGCGGCTACGGCTACGGGAGCAACTACGGGAGCCACTTCGGCTACTATGGGTGCTGCTGCTGGAGCGGCTACGGCTGTTGTATTAGTATTTTCTGCATTTTTAGCGGCAAGTTTTGCGGCTGCTTCTGATTTCTTAGACATTACAATTGTAATTTAGTGCCACCCCTTATAAGAGTTAAGCGTGAAAAGATACATTTTTTTGTTACATGATAGTGATTATAAATACCAATATCCAAAGTAAGTAGATATAACTTTGTTAAGCTATGATACTTTGCGATTATTTTCCCAATTGTCTTATACAAGACTGTCAAAGAACTTTTATTTTTTATTACCCTACAAAGATACGGAGTTAATTTTGAACCGTCAAATAATCTTTGTTAATGTTATCTTAAAGAAAGTTACTTTTTTCGTTACATGCTATAAAATAGCGGGTTTCTGTTAGTTGCTTTCTCTCTTACAAAGATACGTTTAATTTTTCGTACCGTCAAATTTTTATTGTTAATGTTATGCTAAGGTGTTGACTATTACTTCTAACTGCTTTCAATCCCTTATTAGAGTACAAAGATAGTTTAAATAATCGGTACTACATAATAAATAGTGTTATAGTTGTGTTAAAGGTGTTTGGTGTATTTAACAAAATTATAACTGTCAATATTCGTTTATTTAATTTACCAAATAATTAATTTTTATTAACAAAACTTTATGATTTAATTAGAAGGCAACCGCCCTTCGCTCCGAGTACAAAGATACAAAAAATTATTGACAACAACAAATAAATAATGTTAATAAAAATTTAAAAAGGGTTGTCAATAATTTTAATATATATGATATGAATAAAATATGTAAAGATTGTAATATGGAGAAAGATATTAAGGAATTTCCTAAATTAAGAAAAGTTTGTAAGTTATGTTTAACTGATAAAAAAAAAGAATATATGAAATTATATAGAGAAAATAATAAAGTTAAATTAGATTTATATAAAAAAGAATATATGAAAGAATATATGATTAGTTATTATAATGAGAATAAAGTTAAAATAAAAGAATATATTAAAAATTATAATAAAGAAACAAATTATAATAATAATTATAGGAAAAATAAATATAATACTGATTTCTTATATAGGTTAAAATGTTTATATAGAACTATGATAAATGACGCATATACAAATAACGGATATAAAAAGAATAGTAAATCTGCTAATATGTTGGGCTGCTCATTTGAAGATTTTCGTATATACATTTTTAATCAATTTGAGACATGGATGACTGAAAGTAATCAGGGTACATATACCGGAAATTATAATGAAACATGGCAGTTAGACCATATTATACCTATTTCTAATGCGTCCAGTATAGAAGATGTTATTAGATTAAATCATTATACGAATCTTCGTCCACTATGTAGTCGTAAAAATGTAGAGAAAAGCAATCATTAATATGAATTCTACGCATTTTAAGCCTGTTTGTTGACGTTTTATGACAAAAGTAAGTAGATAGTTCACTGAAAAATTGATGCCCGCAAATAAAAATAATGATTTTTTGTAATATGTTTACATACAAAAAAATCTTGACTAATGCAAGATTTTCGTGTTAATGTATTGTTAAAGCCAATCAATTACTGTTTTTGTACCATGTGCAATTGTTTTTATAAGTTTTGTTGCTATATCTACATCTGCATTGTTACATGAGATAACAGTTGTATATATAATTTTTCCATCGGGTGCAGTTTCAGTAACTCTACGTCCTATGAGAACATTTTCTATACGTGAATCTTTCATATAAATGTTTCTCCAATATCCCAATGAGATTTCAGCAAGTTCTGTCATATCCGCATTATTTACTATAACTCTTGCTTTGCGAACAATTGGGGTATTATTAGTATGTGTGCGCTCTGTTGATACTGAAATATTGTTAATATCAATATTTAATGAAGCGAATAAATCGGGATATTGTAAATTTAACATATTCAAATCTACTAAATTCAAATCTGCATTTGGACATATTAGCCAATCTTGTAATGTCTTTTTGGGATTGAATAAAGGGCTACTTTCGTCATATTCAGGATTTATCCAATATGTTACTTGACGTATTGGTTTTTCTGTTATAACATCTGCAATCTGTCTTGTATTAGAAGTTTTTATAACAGGTTGCAATAACGCTGCTGCTGCGATTGCAGTAGCATTTTTCTTAACGGGTGCAATTGTCGGTTGTAACATAGTAGCTTGTTTAGATTACAAAGATACAGGAAAAAAACAACATTGACAAATAAAATTTGTTAAATAAAAGCAAAGATACGGAAACTATTTTTAATATATATGTTATGAATAAAATATGTATTAATTGTAATATCGAGCATGACATAAACGAATATACTAAAAATAAGAAGTATAAAGATGGGCATATCAAAATATGTAAAATATGTGAGAAAGTGTATAGAAATACAATAAATAATAATTTATATAAAAAAGAATATAATAAAAATTATATTATTAAGAATAAAGATAAATTAAACATTTATCATAAGGAATATAAACTTAATAGAAAGAAAAATGACCCGTTATATAAATTAACATGTGATTTACGCAGAACGATTAGTGATATATTTAAGAAAAATGGATATAGAAAGAATAGTAAAACTACTAATATATTGGGCTGTTCGTTTGAGGAATTTAAAATATATATAGAATTACAATTTGAAAGCTGGATGACTTGGGACAATCACGGGATATATACGGGAAATTATAATGAAACATGGCAGTTAGACCATATTACAGCAATTTCACATGCGACAAATGAGCAAGATATTATAAAATTAAATCACCATATGAATTTTCGCCCGTTATGCTCCAAACTAAATTTAGAGAAAAGCAATAAAGATTTTATTCAATAGATAACAATAACTGTTAAGAATTTCACAAAGCCTAACAAATAAGCTTTAACAGAATATTAACTACAAAAATTCGTTTTTATGCTATCTTTTCTTATGGGTATAGCCACTTCACGCTTATAAGATATAACATTTTCTAATAATTTGGGTTGAATTACAGCACGAGGATATGGGCGATTTTCATATATTAACTCTTGCGCTCTTATATCTGCATAATAAGCTTTGGAGTATAAATATGGCGGAAATTTACATTTACAATAAACGGTTGTATCTTCAATATCTGTATTTAAAATTGATTTAATATATTCGATACTTAATTGCATTATATTAACATCTAATCCAAAATTTCTTTGCAATCTGTTTTCCTTCAAATCGCTACGTAATTGATTTATCATACCACAAAGATACTATTATTAGTTGACACCAACGAATTATTTTAGTTAAAATATTGTTAAATTTTATTTAACAATATTTTAACTACAAAAATTCGTTTTTTTAATTAAACGAATTATTTTCATTTCTTAACAAAACTTTATGATTTAATTCTGAGACAACCGCCCGCCCTTCTTACTACAAAGATACAAAAAAGATTTGACACCGCCAAATCTTTTTTGTTAAAAATATGTTAACGATACTTGATAGAAAAACTTAACATTGCACACGTATCATTATAATAATATGCTAAAATATCATAATTTTTAGCAGTAATAACATATTGTGAAACTTGTATTTTATCATTCTGCTTGTCAATATGTATTAATTTTGGCGTTGATACATCAACATTCTGATTTAACAAATAAGTTAAATATGATTTAATTTTATCTGTTAACATAATGTTAGCTTCACGAGCATAACATATAGTGAATAAAAAGCCTTTATCTTTACCCTTATATGATACTTTTTGTCTATCAAACAATTTTTTAATAACATTAATACCTGTTGACCACTTACACATTAAATCTATATCCATAAATCTTTGTGCTTCACCCTCTATAATATCACCATGTGTTACTGAAATGTTATCAGAGTCATATTTTTCTTTTAACATACGAGCAAGCTTCTTTTTGCGCTCATATGAGAAAAATATACTATTCATCCCGAAGATATTATATTCTTTTAATAATTCAAAATATCTATCAGGTGTATTACCCATAAGCCCTAAAATATCGCAGTTAAAGCCGCTGAATTGCGAAAATAGCAATCTTTGTAGATAATCTTTTCTCGGTACATTATAATAATCTTTTATTTTAAGAATACCTAATTTGATTTTTTCTTGCTTAACTAAAAAAGATCTCCTATCAATTATATTTTCTCTTGTTTTTTCAGGATGCATTGACATAATTCTATCTATATCAACATAACCTTTTATTAACAAATTTTCTCTTAATAATTTATCTGCTGCTGTACACCAAGTAGATTTGCGCATAGTACCTTATTAGAGTACAAAGATACACTAATAAATCCAAACTACATAACAATAACTGTTAAGAATTTCACAAAGCCTCTATTATAGCTTTAACATAATCTTAACTACAAAAATTCGTTTATTTAATTTTCCAAACTTTTTAACAATTTTAACAAATATTTATGATTTATTTCTGAGGCAACCATCCGCCCTTCTACTTACGCAAAACATTGGTCAAATAAAAGAGAGGAATTTTTAAAAAAATTATAACTTTGCAAAAAAATAAATTATGTATAGGATAACAATAATAGGTACTTTAGACGGTCAGCAAAGTGCATGGCAGTTCGGTTCTCATTTTATACCACGAAAAGGCGAAGAACTTGAAATAACGCACAAAGGAAAAGTGCATAAAGTAACTATTACCAATGTTTGTTACTCCGTAAACTACGAAGAAAAAACAACGGAAAATTCCACAATAACAATTACGTTTTAACCAAGCAATAAGCGTATATCTAATACCTTGTCTTCCGCTATTTCGGACAGATTAAGTATCTTTTCAACTTCCTTTTTTATAGGGAGAGGTATCTCATTTTTTGTCCCATTAAACAAAAGACTTTTATACTCTTTTCTGAACCATTTTTTAGGCGAAAATGGATAATCCAACATTTTTAAAAACGATATATTTTTCATACATTTTATATATCGTTTTTAAAAAAAGTTTAACAAGCAATATTAATTTCGTTCCATTTGTTATGGTGGTTCGGGTTTAGTAGCACTAAATCTTTATATCGTAATACTTTCTTTAAATTTTCGGGAGTTAAAATAGTCTTTAAGATTACCGTAGGCTTTTTAGCCTTACTTGTTGCCAGCATAACTTTTTCTCTACGGTCATTTTTATAGACAAATTCGTTAGCGTATTTCTGTAAATGCCATGGACGAACCAATGTTTTTCGTTTACATTTAGTACCTCTGTCATACTGTTTTTATTAGAGTGTAAAGATACGCAATTAAATGATAGCTTCCTAATTTAGTCTGTTAAAGTCTTGTTAAGACGCTCGTTTTTCAGAAAATTCTCCTGTGCTATAAGCAATTGAGCAAAAGATATATCTTTACAAAATACTATCAATTGTCCTTTACTATTACGTGAAATTATAATTGGTTCCATAATGCAAAGATACAATTAATTATTGACACCGCATAATCTTTTTTGTTAAAAAATTAGTTATTATTTTAACACTATTTATTGTCTTTGTCGTTTTATTGTCGTATCTTTACAGTGCCGAAGCAATACGCATGGCAGGCGGGGAGACAACCTGAAGGAATCAGAGGTCGGTTGTCCCTATTTTACATATGTAATTTAAAAATATTATTCCGGGTCAACTGCCCGAATAATACTTTCTATTAATACGTTTAAAATCTCCTTTAACTTTTCCATAACATATCCCCCTTCTTTTTTAGATTTCGTTTTTTGTAATATAGTACGTCCTTCTTTAATTTTTTATGTGTGGGTTTGGGTAATAAATGAACAACCGACCTCTGATTCCTTCGGATTGTATCTCCGCCCGTCCCATTCGACAATACAAAGATACAACAAAAAGCCCACATTGTGAACTTTTTGTTGTTAAAACCTTGTTAAGACTAAAGCAAGTCGAAAACATAATCAGGCTCCAGCCCGACATTATATAACAATTTTTCAGGGTCTTTGCCTTTGGCGACCTGCGCCCGCATAGATGCAATTTTCTTTTCTGCTGCGGCATCTGTCTTACATTTGCCCGAAGATATGAGGGCTTTGTGTAGTTCCGATAACTTTTTAATTGTTGCCATAATCTGCTTGTTTAGATAACAAAGATACTACAAATAATTGACACCGACAAACAAAAGATGTTATACTTCTGTTAAAGGCGCACAAGTTACGCTTTCAGTCTTATCAGATTTTTTATAATTTGTTGCGAAAAATACGCCTGTCGTGTAATGTTGCATAGAACCACCACACAATATATTGTTTTCTTTACAATGTGTAAAGATACGTTCAATATCTATATGTAAGTCAATGCAATCATCCAATACATTCGGTACGCCCTCTATGACAAAGTTTGCAGTATTCACTTGCTTATGCCATATCTGAAAATACATCAGATGTGAGTATTTTTTCTTATATACTCCTTTTTTCAGACTATTAACATCTATTATCTCTCCCATACAACAAAGATACGATTAATAATCAGAATAGCCAAATCTTTTTTGTTAAATAAAAGTTAAAGCCCACCCCTATAAGGGCGGGCTTCAACAAAGTAATTATATATGATCTTTTTGCGGCATCTTAGCCGATTGTATTACGATTTTTTAGCGCCTCCGAATTTTCATATATGTCAGTTATATTCCCGATAAGCGACATAAATTTGTCATCTATTTCAGCGCAATTGTGCCCGTCATCTTCGCCACTATTATCCCTTTCATTCGTTTTAATAGTGTATTGCACACTTTGCCCGTTAATACTGATAGTTATAACAGTCGGGACATTTGCTGCTATATTATTCTTTACTTCTTTTAATAGATTTTTCATAACACAAAGATACGGAGAATAATTTGATTTACAAAGGAAAACTTTCGTTAAGATTTTTCAACGTATTACGCAAACATATAATATCTTCTCCAGTCTCACATGATATTTTATTATCAAGTCTTTCGTTTATTGATTTCTCAATAGCTGTACGAAGCACAATGCTTTCCGTCATTGATATAGGAATTTGCTTAATCTCTCCTACTATAAGCGAACTAAATAGATTTTTCATAACACAAAGATACTACAATAAACCATAACACTATGTTAAAGCTTAATATTCTCTTTATCTGTATATAATTAGTATATAGTATATCATGATGTTGCAGATCTTCCTATATGTTCTATTTCACATATGTCCCCGAGGACAAAAATAATCAATTTTTTATATGTTTTTAATCACATATTTTCTTATCATAATATAAGATGCACTCACCTCAAACAACTAACAAAGATACGATAATTAATCCGAACTACCAAATATTCGATGTTAAATTTCGTTAACAAAATTCATTAACGAATCTTTAACTACACAAAATTAGGTTGGTATAAAGTGCTGTAAATCAATCACTTACATATTAGAAAAATACCCTCTTTTTAAATGCGACACGATCTCGGACCCTCGTGTATATGCGTATGTTTAAGCACTTTTCGCCCGCATTTCGTCTCTAATAGAAACTGTCCCGCACTTCACACTACATAATTATTATTCACAAAAAACTTTAACAAATCAAATATAATTAAAAATATATGTCCTTTCACATACTTTTAACTAAAATAATTAGGTAGTAAACAAATCATAATATGATAGAAAAATCATATATAAAACAAATCATATATGTTTATAAATAAATATAAACAAAAACATATAGAATAATTATTACTTAGAATAAATCCACATATGAAAAAATAACTTATATAACTTATTTACATATGTCCGAATTATCCATATAAAACAAATTATATATGTTTATAATCATATATAAACTATAATACATAGAACTATTCTTATATAAAATAAATCCACATATGAAAAAATATATTTAACTTATTTACATATAAAACAAATTATATATGAATATAATCGTATATAAACTATCCATATATATTTTCTGTTAAAAACTTTTAACTTTTTTATTTGGAGAAATTTTCGTACTTTTGTACTCACAAAAGAAATATAACAAAAGCTAATAACAAAAACTATGTGCGAACCTTGTAAATTTCAATTTCAAATCATTCTATCACAACCCACAATAGAACAACATTTTTTGTGCCGTGAGGGCTGTTACAGCTATGTTATCTGGCTACCTTAACAAAGCTTTAACGAAAATAGTTTGTAATTGTCAAACTATTTTCGTATCTTTACAGTGCCGTGGAGGGCGGGCGGTTGTCCCAGATTTTGATATGATATTAATAACGAATAAATTATTCGCTATATGTCCCGTTCCTCTTAGTCTGATGCTTGTCACACATATTACACTTTCTACAATAGGAATCTCCCCTTGGATTTTCTATTATATAATATGTCCAGTAATGTATCTTGAAAAAATCATGTATAAATTTCCACATATAAGTTATTTTTTACTTTTACCGCCCTTATATTTAGATATTCTTACTGGGATTACAAAGATACAACAATAAAACAACAACAGCAAATAAAAATTGTTAAAAAACATTAACAAAAATAAAGTTGTCACTATCAATTATTAATCGTATCTTTACAGTGCGGGTAGCACATTCACTATCCCAAAAAATTACAATGGACACCGTATTAATTCAACCAGTTAAGAAAAATGCAGCAGCAATACATGCCGCTTCACTCATTGTGCAGCCAAAAATTGTTGGCGCTACAAAAGCTAAAACAGCAGGAGGCGCTCCAGCAGTTAGCAAACAAAAAACAGCACCCGTGCAAAAATTTCGTATCGGGTTTGGCTCAAAATCTATCATTGTATCGGGCGCAAATAGCGTAAAATTCGGCATACATATATCTGAATCGGGCAAAATCGACAGATATAGCGAAAATGTGCTAGGTGTTAACGACACAAAAATTGTCGTACTCATATCAGGAATTATTGTGGCACGTATCAAAGCCGGCAATACACATGAGGAAATTGTTGCACAGATGCGTACAGCAGGTTGCGAAAGTGCAAATAGCATACGTGTATTTCATAATCTTATTACAAAAGCGCCAATTTCATCCGCTGTCATTATCGCAGCAATTGAGGCGCCCATTATAGATTCTGACATACCAGCCGAACATGAGATAGAAAGAAACATTGCTGAATAGCAATTATATAAATAAAGCCGCTATATAGCGGCTTTATTTATATAATCTATTTTCATTCCTTTATCATATTGATTTACTTTGCTACATAAGGGGCGCAAATTAGGATGACCATCGAACGGCTACCTGAATTGCCGTTATTGGTTTTAATTCCAATATGTTGTGCCTCAATACTGGGTCCCGTGACACAACAAAATCAAATGATTCCTTTACTGTTATCCCTTCCATGTTGTAAAGATACAACAATAAAACGAAACTACCTAAATAACTTCGTTAATTATTTCACAATTGAAGTTGTAATTTGTGCCCGATATAGAGCGCCACAACCCGCTGGCAAGATATTCAAATGGGTTATCTCTGTTATTTTCAGATATAATAGCAGCCCATATGTTATTCTTATCTATTTTAACCATATACTTCTTTCCGACTTCTGGTACTATTTCTGGCATAGAACAAAGATATTGCTACGCAATCATTTGCGTAAAGCAAATGTACAACATTAAAACGACAACAACAAATTTATTTTTGTTAAATAAATTTAACAATTTTTATTCCTTATTCTCAATTATTAATCGTATCTTTACACTCTAAACAAGATACAATGACAACTCCAGTAACAGAACCAAAAAAGAAATATATGACGGGCGTCTACTCTGACCTGCACTTCGTATGCGAATTAACAACAGATAGGGAAGAAAACATATACAAATGTATCCCTAAGCATTCAAAAGGCAACGGTACAGATATGACTTTCTTTGCAACTAACCCAAAGGCAAAATTCTTTGATACGTTAGAGGAAGCCCTCGGTAATAAGAAAAAACATAATTCGTTTCAAGCCGGTATACGTGAAGAGGAAATTCTCACAGGCAAAAGAGACAGAAACGGGAGATGGACACCTGAATATTAACACTATATTAACGCAAATAGTTTGCATTAGTCAAACTATTTGCGTATCTTTGTAGTGTCAACAGGACGGGCGGAGATACAATCCGAAGGAATCAGAGGTCGGTTGTGCAAAATTCTAAGCATGTATATAAAAAAATCGTTATTTCCAACGACTCTTCCTATGAAACTTATTCCTCATACGTGTCTGCTCCTTCTCATATGAATTATCATTAATACAACTCAATGCCGAGGCAACACATATAGGCTCTTTTAATGTGAAGGGAATATACCGCTCCGGCTCCCGAAATCGTATTTGCTCCGCTTTTGTAACTATCTCTATCCCTTGCCCTTGTAAATCAATATCAGTAGTAGCAATAGAGCCTATTATATTACAACCAGTTAACCCATGATTGCCCAATAGGAGCAATATTAATCTGTTTTTCATATATGTAAATTAACACTTTGTAAAAATCACTTTGTATTATATTATTCCGCTATATATGCTCCGATATATCAAACTTAATAATATGCGTATCATATGGAGAATATTCTGTTGTGGGCTCCTGCTTTTCAGGAGTTATATTAACTATTACCGCCTTATGTTCCCACTCCTTACATAACACTTCCCAATCATACGTACCGCCATCACATATACTCTTATTGCTGGATATGACGTTATATTCATTTTTTTTACCGAATGTAGGGCGTATGTCATGCGTACAATAACGTATGCCATCTTTGTCATATGCAACACCCGTAATCTCTCCGTTATTAATATAGATAGTAAATAACATATCAGTAATTTTGAATGTAAGCCGCAGCTAATAATATAAGAATTATAATCAATAAACTTTTTAGCTTTCCCATGATACAAAGATACAATTTTATTTTGACAACACCAAACAAAAAAGTGTTAAAGATTTGTTACAAAAATATGATACATTTATTATATACTATTAATTATATAGTTAACTTTTTGTATAGCAAAAGTACCTTATTTCTTTCCCTCATTCACCCTCCACCCACGCTACTCCTGCACTATCCCCTTGCAACGAAGTATTTATTATTTTTGATATGTGATTTTTAATACATTATAAACTATTTTATATACTGCTATCTCCCTGTCAACCCTCCGTTATTCCACTGTTTTTAACCTTACTATCCAGAGTGCAAATATACTGATAAATATCTGAAATAAACAAAAATAAATAGTTAACGAAAAGTTAAAGATAGAATTAACACAATTTTAACTACGAAAATTCTTTTTTATAAATAAACGAATTCTGCCTGTTATAATTTTGTTAAAACAATCCTTAACAAAATCTTAACTACGAAAATTCTTTTTTATAAATAAACGAATTTTCTGCCGATTATAACAAAATCTTAACAGAAAATTCTGAGACAACCGCCCGCCCTTCTGATACAAAGATACAAAAAAAGTTTGATTATGTCAAACTTTTTTGTTAAAGCTTTGTGAAAACTACCATCTGTGATAATCTTCTAATATGATGTCTCGCTGCGCTTTCATTTCGTCAGTTGTAAAACATTTATAATCTATCTCATCAAATGATGCTTGAGGTAGATTATTTTTATCTATGTATATACATACAAGATTATGCCATCTGTCGTCACAGCTACATATGGTACATTTACCGATAGTATTATGATATTCAGTGCAGATACTACAATAATATATACAGACGAAAGCGGAGATACTACTGGGCACGGTGCAAGAAAATCGTTACATTCAGCATATGTTAATACAATAGGACAACATAGCATTAACATATACCCTAACCCTTCACTTGGTAACTATACTATATGTAATACACATGCTGACGTTATCATATACGATATGACTGGACGTATCGTAAAACAATACTATGTTAACGGCACACATAACGATACACTTAATACAGGTATATACATCATACGTATCAATGATGCCTCATATAAACTTATTATAAGATAATTGTTTAGTACCTATATAACCTTTATCACTATAACGAAGCCTTTAATTTATCAAAGGCTTCGTTTATTTCTATATATGAACCGATAATATAATTATCCACATATATCTCCCACACACTTATCTTACTATTAAAATACATACCAGTTCTTTTATTATCTCCTCTATTTTGTGTGTTTTCATTCAATGTTGCCCATCTTAAATTGGATAAATTATTATCTGTTCGTATTCTGTTAATATGGTCGACAACAGGTTTATTATCTTCATTTGTTATATAAGTTAATGCTAATAGCCTATGCACATAAACATTTTTGGTATGCTTGCCCTTATCTTTAACTAAACATACTTTATAATAACCCTGATAATCTAAAGCCTTTGATATGTTTTTACCTGTACTTATATTCCTTATATCACCATCTGTATTTATTTCGTATATAGGAAACTCCTTAATCATTTTGTATATCATACTATTATATATTAAAAAGCCCTTATGTTTTATTATGCGAGGGCTATATGTTTAAAAGATATATTCGTTATTGTCAAAAGATTGTCGTATCTTTGTATAACAAAGGGCTCTACATAGTTAACTCAATGACTGCCCACGTTTTTTGGTTGAGGGCTTGCTACCCATACATGGATGTTTATCCTATACGTAATAGCTACGGTATGTATATGACTAACGTCTATACATACTACTACACACATGATACATAAGGCTATACATATACAACGGTGTTAAGGCTTAGTTAATGTTACATATATATGATACATAAGGCTATACATATACAGCGGTGTTAATGAAAGGTTAAAAGATACATAGGTATAGAACACATGGGATAAAGGACTATACATACACACTGTTGTTAATGATATGTTAATACATATACATTTGGAAAAAGGGCATAGGTGTTATATATGTATATATGTACTGTATGCAAGGCATGACTATCCATACAACCAGCATAAAGAGGAGGTTTGTTTTTATTGCGAAAAATCGCCCAGAAAAAACCAAATCTACCTATAGAGGATTGTTTATCGTTAAAGGATTGTTTATGGATGTAATTAAATTTATTTGTATAAAGGATATTGTTATAGAAAGATGTTGGGATGAATCAGAGGATATTTATAAAAAGGGAGAAATATATTATTTTGTTTTACCTGATTCAATTCATTATATGAATTATAAATCCCCCGGAAATTATTGGTTAACTAATATAGAAGCTAAAAATTTCGAAACACTTGCCGAATTTAGAGAAAAAAGAATTGATAGTATTTTTTCCTGATAGGAATTTTTTCCTGATAGGATATAGAGGATTGTTTATTGATAAATTATTTTTTATAAACCAACAAACAATCTCCATTGAACATAAAGAATGTCATTATTATTAATTAATATATAAAGGTTAAATTATGAAACACAATAAAGAAAAGAAAGAAAAATCGGTGGTTGCCATGAAAGCAGCTCCCAGAGCTGCGGTTAAACTAGCTGCACCAAAAAAATTGGCACCAAAGGTAGTAAAAATAAATCATTCTATATGTCCAGTTGAAATACCCTCGATATGTAACGAGGGTTTAAGTTCGGAAATAGTTTGGAAGCATGAGCCGGAATCACATGATTATCCTGCTGCGGAGGATTTCTTAGATTTGTTATTTAGTAAAAAGAAGTCACATAAGATTACGGAGAAATTAAAAGAGGCGAATATTACTCATAAGAAAGCCAAAGATATTTTACGTGCGAGTGGATTACCTCTTTTGCCAAAAGAGAATGTGCATGTTAAGCATAATATTGATAAAGTGAATGAGGGTGAAAAGTTATCTCCGTTGTTATTGGTTAGAAATAAGAATGTATTAATTATTGCAGATGGTTATCATAGGGTATGTGCAATATATTATTTATCTGAGGATTATAATATTCCTTGTAAGTTAGTTTAGTATTTATGAAAACTATAACAAATTATTTAACAATACCAGAATATGGAAAGTTTTGGCTTCTTTGGGATTTGAGCAATGGACATAAGGGCTATCGTGGTTATATGTGGGTATTTAGAACAAAGAAGGAAGCTATGCTTCATAGAAGAGAGCAGCATAAAAATGGTGGTGCGAGGTTAAGTATCCCACAAAAAGTTGAATTATAATTTTGGATGAAAATTAAAGTAGTTTGTATAAAGGATTGTGGTGATAATAAAGATACTTTTGGTTATTGTGTAACGAATAGTTTATACTTAACTGATTCTTGGATTATGGATAGAAATATTCCTTGTCCATATAAATGGGATATTAATAATGAGGCTTTATCTTGTTATAACATATATTCTATAGATGGAAAAATGAAAGGAATGTATGTGTCAGATAATTTTATATCATTGGCGGAATTTCGAGAGAAGAGATTGAATAGTATTTTGGATGATTGTTTATAAAAATATTGGAATGGATTCAGATTTGATTGATATTTTGTGTATAGAGGATTATATTAAAGAGCCATTATATAGTGGTAATAATATAACGGCGACTTTTGAAAAGGGTAAATGGTATACATTATGTATATGTGAGAGGGAGGAGCCTAGAGATGATGGACAGCTTGTGTTTTTTGATTTATATGAAGAGGGGATAAGATTTCCTGTAACTATATATGATGTAGCTATTTTCGATAAGCATTTTATAACTAAAGCCGAATTTCGTGAAGAAAGATTAAATAAAATTTTGGAATGAGTGATAGTTGGACTAAAAAGAAAGAAAATGCTATTAAAGTAATTTGCATTGAGGATTGTATATCAGATGATATAACTCCGGATTATATTCTTAGAAAAGATGTACATGCTGAATGTTATATAAATAAGGTATATTATGCACATATATATGATACAAATACCTCTATTATAGAGACAGAATTGGAAGATATAGTTATATCGGTAAATAAAGGTCATATAGGTATATTTAAGAATAAATATTTTGTATCATTGGCGGAATTTCGTGAAAATAGAATAAATAAAATATTAGAATAAATGGATTTTATAAAAGTGATATGTATAAGTGAACCTGATATTTCTTATACCTCGAATAAACCTCTGAAAATTGATGGTGTATATTATGCTGAATATGACATAGCCAGGTTAGATTTGATATATGATAAGAGATTTACAGAAAAGTTAAATACATTTGGTGTAACAGAGATATATAATATTTTTGATGCGGATAAGGTGCGATTAGGGCAATATTTTGCAATAGATTTTATAACAGTTGCGGATTTGCGAGAAAAGCGTATTCGTGCGATATTTAAGGATTAAATGGAAGAATTATTATATAAGGTTAGGTGTATTGAAGAATACGAGGAAGTTGAAATTGAGGCTAAGAATTATACTATTTTTGACCCTTTATATTCTATAAGAAAGGATATAATTTACAAGGTTATTCAGAGTGATGATATAATTAGCAATGTTAAAGCTATTTCTTTTGTATTAAAGGGATTTAATCCACATAGTATGGATGAAAATTTAGAATGTTATTTCTTTCCACCTAAGGATACATTTTCACAACATTTTATATCTCTGGGTAAGATACGAGAGGAACGAATAGATAAGATATTAAATGATTAAAGGAGATAAGATAATTTGTGTAGAGGTACCAAATTGGTATAGTTCAGATGCTACAAATGGTGGTAAAATATGTATAGATTTAATTTATACAATTTTATTATTTGAGGAAGAGGATGGAGAAAATACAATGGAGTATGTTTTGAAGGGAGGAGCTAATTATATTAAAATAGGTGTGACTGATGAATCTTTTGTAATAAAAACCAGTGATATGAATTGTTTTATTAGATTAGCTGATTTAAGGGAAACCCGTATAAATTCTATTTTGAATGATTAAA
>Ga0209777_10004667_pt1 | contig 16085 bp, 36 predicted proteins | sample FrelakmetHBP12HB_FD_187147 | JGI IMG/M metagenome (GOLD analysis project Ga0209777, IMG submission 187147) | Freshwater lake sediment microbial communities from the University of Notre Dame, USA, for methane emissions studies -HBP12 HB (SPAdes)... | ecosystem: Environmental > Aquatic >...
GGGAGTTGAAACCATGCCTATCCGGTTGCTTCCCAACGACATGTAGGCGCACCAAGGTAGGATAACCGCACACCTGAACAAGACTGTGACTCACCTTCCCCTCGTCTTAGTCTCTCCCCCCCGTTCTCCTCTACCTCCTCCAGTATCGCCTAGACGCGAACTGGCGTCTCTCCTACCAATTGCCCGTCCGGCGGACACTCCTCACTTCTCGGGGTTGGTCTTGACTATCTCGCCTCGCCATCCCATGATGAAGTTAGAGAAAAATGATCTTGACATCATGTAAGGACGTATCGTAGCCGGGTTCATGGTCTGCATGGTGCCGAAGGGCACAGGATCGGAGACAATCATGGATTCTCCCAAGAACGTCATAATCTGCGGCAGTAGCGAGCGGGTTGGCGACTGGGTCATCTTGGATTCCTCGATGACTAGGGTCTTGGGCGCCGCTCCAACGCCGGAGGAAGCCCTACTCAAGGCCGGCATTGATAATGGTAGTCATTCAGATGACAACCGGCCGGTGATGATGCAAGTCCCCGATCATTCTCTAACCTGCCTGTACTAGGTCCGACCATCGTGAAGTTCCCATGGATGCCTTGTAGCGATGGCACGGCACGCCCGTTTCTGCGTTGCTCCCTTCGACATTCCGGAGTAGTTCTACCTGTGGACCTCGCCATATTGGTCGATACTGGGGCTGACACCACTACTCTTCCTCTCGCGGTGGCCCCGATGCTTGGTTTCTCAACCGCCGACCTCGACCTCAGGGACACAAACGTAGTAGGAGGGCAGGCGCAGGTGTGGAAGCCGCGTAGCATACTGGACGTCGACATCCGGATTGGCGGCCAGTGGTATGGACTGCTGGAGTTTGTCTTTGCCGAGAAAACGCCAGTACCCATTCTCGGACGTGATCTGATCTTCCGTGAATTCAAGCTCAGAATGGAAGCCGGAGAAACCGATTTGCGTCCGAAGCAATCCGTGAACACGTAGACCCTGTCTTCCTGTTGCGGATCATGGCTGGGGAGAAACGCTGCTCTGAATGGCAGTTCTGCGGAGGTAACACGATGAGGACGATGATCGCGAGGCTGGCGGTGGCGTGCGTTCTAGCCTCGGCGGCGGGGCCTGCGCGGGCACAGAAGGCGTGCGCCAGTGGAGAGCACAAGAGCGCGGGGCAGTGCTGCAAAGCCGGAGAGGAGTGGGTGGAAGCACGGAAGGCATGTGTTTGTCTCGAGGATGGTGGCTGCGGACTCAAGTGCAAGCAGGGTGAGCATGAGAGCGCGGGGAAATGCTGCAATGCTGGCGAGGAATGGGTTGAGGCGAAGAATGCCTGCGTGTGCCTGGACAAGGCGGTCTGCGGAACGGCAGCGGCAGCGCAGCCCGGCATGGTGCTGGTTCCTGGCGGGACTTTTCAGATGGGCTCACCAGACGGCGAGGGCTACAAGGACGAGCACCCGCAGCACAGAGTGACTCTGTCACCCTACTACATGGACATCACCGAAGTCACAGTGGGGGCATACAAGGCATGCGTGGATGCGAGGAAGTGTACGAAACCAAGCACCGGGGGTCCGGGGGGCAACTGTAACTGGGGCGTGACGGGACATGATCAGCACCCGGTTAACTGCGTGGATTGGGGGCAAGCGGACGCCTACTGCCGCTGGGCGAAGAAGCGCCTTCCGACTGAGGCTGAGTGGGAATTCGGGGCGCGGGGTACTGACGGGCGGACGTACCCCTGGGGGGAGGGAGAACCGACGGGCATGGTCTGCTGGAAACAGGAGGAGGGCACTACGTGCCGGGTGGGGATTAACGGAGGAGACATTAGTCAGTTTGGGATTAAGGACATGGCAGGGAACGAGCCAGAGTGGATTGCCGACTGGTATGGTCCGTACACGGAGGAACCGTCTGTGGACCCGCGGGGACCGGATTCTGGGCAGGAGCGAGTAGTTCGTGGCTGCTCGTCTGCTTGTGTTGCCTTGCCGGTCCTTCGAGCGGCAGTCCGCTTTAGTGAGGCTCCACACTCAAAGACCAACGTTGGGAAGGGATTCCGTTGCGCCAGCAGTCCGAAGTAATTTCGTCGCTCGTCCTGACTGTGCCGGCATTCTTGGCCTAGTTCCCAGTCATGTGGGATTTGTCAGTCTGCCGTTCTACTCGAGCGCTGGCATCTCGCACGCCTGTCCGTAGACCTCGCGGTAAGTCGGCGGGACGGAGTGAGCGGCGAGGCCGAGGGCTGAGTTGAATGCGGTCATCGGGTAGAAGCGCCGGTTGAACCGGAAGACGAACTCGTCGAGGTACGCCTGAAGGTGCTGGGGGCTGACGCCGTGGTGGGTGCCCAGAAGCCACGTCTTCAGGTTCGAGAAGACGAGGTGGATCATGGGGAGGTGCGACTCGATGCGGATCGGGTCGGCCTCCATGACGACGGGCTCGTGCCAGTAGCCGTAACGTGTGAGCCGGTTGTAGCCGTAGTAGCCGTCGGTGCGCACCGTCGAGCCCTTGGTGATGTTCTCCGCGGTGAAGGCCTCCAGTGAGGCCTGGGAGCGGTCGGGAACGACCTGGAGGCGCAGGCGGCCGGCGTAGGTGCGCAGCTTGAGCGGGATGCCGTGCGCGTGTTCCTGGCGTCCGTGCGCAGCGCGCTCCTCGTGCTCCTGGCGCAGTCGCACCTCCACGGCGCCAACGACGGTGATCATATGGTGGACGCCGTGTCCCTCCCCTCGCGTACGGCCTCCCACGAACACCTCGTCCATCTCGACCTGATACTCGCCACCGATGGTGTCGCGCTCTGGGCGCACGAGACCAGCGCGGAGCTTGTGGAGCATTTGGAAGGCTGTCTCATATCGGTTGATGCCCATCTGGCGTTGGAATTGAAGCGCCGACATGCCCGGCGTGCTCGACGTGACGAGGTAGGCCGCCCAGAACCACGTACAGATGGGCGTGTGGCTTCCCTGCATGACGGTTCCGGCGGTCAGCGAGGTGTCGTTCCCACAGGCGCGGCATCGGAGGACGACCGAGGAACGGTGCAGGGCGCGGTATGGCTCGGCGACGACGCCGCAGGCGGCACAGATGAAGCCGCATGGCCAGCGCAGGCGCTCAAGATAGGCCGCGCACGCATGCTCGTCGGGGAAAGCCTGCTGAAACTCGGGCAGGCTGGTGGGGAAGCCTCGCGGGTCCATGCCCTAGTCTACCAGAGGGATGTCGTGTCCGTCTTGTTCAGGTGTGGAGGTGTCCTACATCGTCACGCCTACATGTCGTTGGGAAGCAACCGGATAGGCATGGTTGAAACGAATCATCGAAGTCAACGGACGCGAGGTGCGCTGATGGCGACGACCTGGATGCATGGCAAGTGCTCTGGCTGTGGCAACTCCTTCCGCTGCAGCACGGGCGACGAGACCGAGGCCGCGAGCTTCCTCTCCGGCGAGCGGAGGCTGGCCTGCCCCGAGTGCGGGTCTGTCGAGACGACGGCCGCGAAGTGCCGCGAGCCGAAGACTCCCGGGTCGAAGAAGAAGGTGCCGGCGCCCAGGCCGGCGGGGCCCGAGAAGTCGGCGAAGCCGGAGAAGAAGGAGAACCATCACGGCCGGCGGAAGAGGTGCAACTGTCTCGTGTGTCAGGGGACGGCGTCCCAGCACGAGCACAAGGCCCTCATGCTCCTCGAGGACAGCATCCGCGGCGGCACGACGCAGGTGATGCGCTGCGTCGACCGCAGGACCAGGCAGAGCGTGTTGGTCCTCGGCATCAGCGGGATGAACGACTTCGGGGTGAGCGTGTTCGTACCGCTGGCCCGCATGTTCGTCGGCGCTCCGTCCGTCGAGGTGGAGGCTCCGGGGGAGTTCGTCGATCCCCTGAGGTGCCAGTTCACTGGCGAGAGGGCGAAGGCGTGATGAACTTCTGCGCCCGCAACGACCCCGATGGGCCGCACGACTGGCCGTACATCTACTTCCACGGCCAGGCCGAGGATCTCGTCGACGAGAAGTGGAACAAGACGAGGACTGAGGAAGAGTGGTCGGCTCCGGACCTCGTGGCGTCCGACACTCCGATCGCATCGGTCGCCGACGGCATGTACGACGTCACCGTCTACGCTCATGAGGCGACGCTGTTCATCTGGTCGCGCGCCGACGGCATGCGCCGCGGGCTGATCGTTCTGGAGGACGACAAGAAGTCCATGGCCGACGCGGAGCGGAAGTTCACGGCGCAGGTCAGCAGTCTCTGAGAGGGGAGAGAACGATGAAGACCGACAAGTGGAACGAGCTTCTGGCGAGCATCCACAAGATGCTGCTCGACGAGCGCGTCGCGTGCATCCTGGACATCACCCATGTGCAGGCCCGTCACGACGACGAGACCTGGAAGCGCGCCTGCGAGGAGTGCGTCGAGGAGATCCGCGGCCGGTACGAGCGCTCGACGAAGGACTACATCGCGGCGCACGGCATCGACTACCAGTGCGAGCGCCGGAGCGAAGATTCGGGAGGCAAGCTGACCTTCGGCGACCTCGAGGTGGGAGACAAGTTCATCGGCTTCCCGAGGGACGGGGACAACCACGGACACGGGGGCTACAAGGGAACCATGAGGGTGATGGAGAAGATTTCCTTGATCGTCGAGTTCGCCGATGAGGCGAGGACGATCAGGTACCATCCCGATGTGCCCAATGGGCGCGCTCGCGCCTGCAGTGGAGGAGAGCGGAGCGACATCCCGCTGTCGATGCCGGTGCTGCGGGTGCAGTCATGAAGCCGAGCGTCGGACGCATCGTCCACTACGTGGACGGCCAAGGGCAACATCTCGCTGCCATCATGACCAGCGAGGGAGGGTCGACGAGAACGAACGTCGGGCTCACGGTGTTTGTCCGCAACGAGAAAGTGGTCGAGCGCGCCTACGACGTGCCCATCGACGAGGGCGCCAAGGCTCCTGGCACCTGGCACTGGCCGGAGCGGGAGGACTGATGCCGAACGGAACGCCTATCAAGCTCAAGTGCCCCAAGTGCCACCTTGGGGAGTGGGGCAGGCCGGAGGCGGTCAAGGGCGTGCATCCGACGGGCGAGGTGGAGCAGCGCATCACGAAGTCGAAGCACTGTGGCCACGGAGGCGGGGGCGCCGGCTTCCGCGGCCACCGCGGCCAGGTCAAGTGCGAGGACTGCGGGCACATCTGGTACTCGACGCATCCGCAGAGCGGTCGCGTACGAGCGTAGCGAGGAGGAGAGGCCATGCCGACGAGGCTAGACGAGTGTCCGCACTGCTGCGACTACTGCGAGAAGGACCGGATCCAGATCATTCCGGGGACGGGATGGAAGGTCTGGTTCTTGGGTGATGCCGGCGAGTCGTGGTCCGAGCCATTGGCTGCGTGGGGTCTTCTGCGCAACGGAGACGTCGAGGCGTGCAGCGTCGATCATGGTGGGGCGGTTGAGAATGCCTGTGAGGCGATCAACTTCGTCGCGGTCCTGCCCGAAGGAGAGCTTCCGTCTCTCGAGATGATCGAGAGGGCGAAGAAGAAGCAAGCAAAGTAGAGAGGAGAGAGGGAACATGCCGCGAGACGACAAGAGGCCTACGAGGGCAGAGCACATCAAGTGGTGCAAGCAGCGGGCGCACCAGGAGTACGAGTACTACAAGAAGACCGGAACTGCGGAGGAGGCGCGCCTCAATGCGGTGGCCTCGATGCTTTCCGACCTGGGCAAGCATCCCGACACGTTGAAGATGGTCGCGCTGGCTGCGAGCCTCGGCTTCACCGTCAAGGACGAGAAGTCCCTGTTCAAGTTCATCGACGGGTTCACCGAGGCGTAGCGATGGCCTGCGAGACGTACCGGGATACCAAGTTCCGGCAGGAGACGCTCGATAAGATCGTCCGGCTGCGGCGCATTCTCAAGGACTACCCCAACCAGAAGCTCTCTGCGCGCCAGGTCTTCTACCAGTTCGTGTCACGCGGATGGCTCGAGAACACCCAGCGCAGCTACAAGAACATCACCGGCATCCTCGCCGACGCCCGCTACGCCGGCCTGGTGGACTGGGACGCGATCGAGGACCGCGGGAGAGAGCCAACCAGGCCGCCGCAGTGGCGAGACCTCAAGTCGCTTGTCGGCGCGGCCCTGTCCTCCTACCGGCTGGACAGGTGGGAGGGGCAGAGGTTCTACGTCGAGGTGTGGTGCGAAAAGGCCGCACTTGCCGGGGTGCTCTCGCCGGTCGCGCTGCGCAGCCACGTCACCATGATGGTGAACCGAGGCTACAGTTCTGCGAGCGCGATGCGCGAGTCGGCCCAGCGATTCCTGGACGCGGCTGATGGAGGCCGGGCTCCTGTGCTGCTCTACCTCGGGGACCACGACCCGAGCGGTGAGGACATGGTGCGCGACGTGCGCGACCGGCTGGTGGAGTTCGGTCTCGCCGAGATCGAGGTCGTCAAGCTGGCGCTCACGATGGAGCAGATCCGAGCGTACAACCCGCCGCCGAACCCAGCGAAGGTGACTGACTCGAGGGCCGCGGGGTACATCGCGGAGCACGGCAGCAGCAGCTGGGAGTTGGACGCCCTGCCGCCCGACGTGCTGACCAGCCTCGTCGAGGAGGCCATCGATGATCGCCTCGACCACGACAAGATGGCCGAGGTCATTGCTGCGGAGGACCGCGACAAGTCGCGTCTGCGCAAGGCCGTCGAGAAGCTGCGCAAGTAGTTCCGGAGCCTGTCCGGCGTGCTACCATCCCCTCATGCCCCTCTGGAAGACCCCCGCCCGCTGCGCAGTCTCGGCAGGTACCTCCGTGCGCAAGCCGCGGGGCCCGGGTCTCCTGCGCAAGGCGAGGTTCCGCAAGGGCACCCGCAACGCCGACATCGGCGGCGGGCGCTTCGACGACGCCACTCGAGTGCTGGCTCGTCTGGGGGTCAAGAACGTCATCTTCGACCCGGCGAACCGCCCTGCGGCAGAGAACCAGAAGGCCGCCAAGGCCGTCAGCTGCGGGAAGGCTGCGACGGCGACGGTGGCCAACGTCCTCAACGTCATCCCCAGCGCCGGCTGCAGGCAGCTGGTGATCAAGCAGGCCGCGGACGCCGTCGGCGCCGGCGGCACGGCCTACTTCGAGATCTACGAGGGGACGGGGACCGGCCGCGGGAAGAAGACGACCGCGGGCTGGCAGGAGAACCGCAGCCTTGAGAGCTACCTGCCAGAAGTGCGCAGGGTCTTCTCCGAGGTCCATGTGGAGCGCGGAGCCCTGGTCGCTCGCAGGCCGCGACGGCAGACTTGCTCGGCGAAGTAGAAGTGCGCGTCCAGCGTGAATAGACCGCACTGATCGAACGTCTTGCATGGGTGAGGTCGCGGAGACCTCGAGGAGCGAGTCGATGGGTAGCACCGACGTCACCGTGGAGCGCGCAGCCGGAAACGTGGCTCACCTCGAGCGGTTGCTCGCGGCGTTCGGCGGCAGCCTTGCGGGCTGGACGCTGGACCCCGAAGTCTCCGAGCAGAACGGCAACGACCTGGGCGCGGTTTCCTGCGCCTGCGGCCACCGGCCTCTGCGCTACTTGTTCACCTGGCGCAAGGCCGGTCGGGTCGTCATCACCGGCTCCGTGTGCGTCGAAACGGCCCCTGGCATCACGCAGGAGCTTCTCCAGGCCATGGCCGCTGGTCTTGCCCGCCTCAAGGAGCAGCAGGCCGCAGAGCGCGCCAGGGCTCGTCTGGTGGCCCAGGACGCCGAGGTGGCGCTGCTGCTCACCAATCTCGATGCCGCCATCGAGCAGAAGCTGGGGCCGGCGTGCCGGCGCTGGTACGGTGGCGACTACGCGCCGCCGAGGGTCTACGCGGCCCGCTGGCGTCGCAGGAACTGCCGTGCGGAAATGGCCAGGGCGCAGCGGCTGAAGACCAAGGCTGGCTGCCTGCGAGTCCTGCGTGCGCTCCTGGCCGGTCTCGAGAACGAGGAGGTCTACTGATGTCTCAGCTGTGGGGAATCTGGGGCGGCCTGGCCCCTGGCGGCTGGTGCTCTTTCAAGGTAGCCGAGGGGGGAGACCATATCGGCTACGGCTACGCGGGGACCAAGGAGGAGGCCGAAGCTGGCGTGCGCGTCTTCGAGCAGTACGAGCGGAACCTCTGCAGCACGTACGCGGTGGTGGCGTTCGACCACGCCCGCGAGCCTGCGTACCGCGATGCGCGCCCGACGCCGGCGCAGTGGAAGATGCTCGCCGCCATCCGTGGCTACGGGACGATCAACGGCGCCGGATTGGGGAACAACTACCGCGCGACGCTCGCCTTCCTGGCGCGCAACGGATGGTACATGCACGTCGTCGACGAGGTCGGGATGGAGCAGTCGCAGCGGCCGATGAAGCTGACGGCCGCCGGCGAGCGCGCATGGCAGAAGGGCTACGGACGAGGAGGACACTGATGGCGGCGACGAGGACGAAGACGGGCCGCTGCGAGACGGGCTACTGCTGGCTGTGCCTGCTCGTCGGCACTCTCGAGCAGGTCGAGGAGCGCTTCACGAGCGGGCGCCTCGAGGTCGGCTGGGTGTGCCCTCGCTGCGGTGGCGTCAGCATGCGCCCCTACAAGGTCTGCCCGCAGCACGGCCGCAGCTGCAGAGAGCACCTGCCACTCGACGAGGAGGTTTGCTGATGGACAAGAACGAGACCGTCACCGCCAGTGCGCGTGCTCTGCGCGAGATCATCGCGGAGAAGGAGCGCACGCTCGAAGGGCTGAAGTCCCAGCTTGACGCCTTCGAGAAGGCGTGCCGACACGACTGGGGCGAGCCGGTCTACAACCCCGTGCGGTTCCCGGGGTACACCGATCCCGGAGATGAGCCGGGCACGATGGGCGTCGACTGGCGCGGCCCCGTGTACATCCCCGAAAGAGTGGTGCCCATGTGGACGCGGACCTGCAAGAGGTGCGGGAAGCCGGAGACCACGAGCAGGAGCGAGACCGTTCAACAGACCAGCCTGGTGCCGAAGTTCTGAGGGGAGGAGCAGGGCGATGGAGACCAAGATCAAGACCCTGCAAGAGCTTGCCGCGTTTCTGCGTCGCTACGGCCTGGGCCTGCGAGTGTCGTACGACGCGCACCCGAAGGTCTACGACGACGCCGGGAACGCACACGCGCCCGGGTGGCGCCTCCGGGCGACCCGCGACGAGCACGACTGGGTGTTCTCGATGGATGAGGACTTCGAGGTGGCCGTCGGCCGCCTGGTCGAGCGCATCGAGGAGATTGCCGCGACCAACCCGGCCTACCTGGCCGCTCCGGTGAGCCGGGACGCGTAGCTCAAGTAGCTGAAAGCCTGTCAGAAATAACTCAGTGCGTCGAGTGTGAATAGACTGCAGTTCTCGCGCGTCTTACAGTTGAGGTCGCGGAGACCTCAGGAGAGACGCCATGAAGACCAAGATGGTCGCCAGCTTCGTCGTGAACGGCCACCGCATCTTCCTCGACACCGAGTCGCTGATCGACATGGAGACGGGGAGCAGCAACCTGCTCGCCGAGGCGCTCGCCGACAACCAGATCTCCGAGCAGTGCGAGGGCTGCGGCGAGGACATCATCGAGGGCTGCCTCACCGGCGAGCTTCCGACCTGCGCGCCGACTTCCCCCTGCCCCGCCTCCTTCGTTGTCGAGTGCGGCAACCTCGGCTGCGAGGAGACCTACGACGTCGAGTGGCGCCTCGAGGAGGTCAAGTAGCCATGGACGACGCCCAGAGGGACGCCCTGCGCGAGCGCAACCGTCGCCGCGGAAACTGCCCGCGTTGCGGTGGTGGAAGAGTAGAGCACTTTCTGGCCGACGACGAGGCTCACTTCGCGGGCATCGTCTACGCCCGATGCCCGGCCTGCGGGCACGAGTGGTCGACGAAGCGCAGACCGAGGGAGGTCAAGTAGCCATGGCGACCAAGAAGCAGATCGCCCAGCCCGCACGGATCGAGATGAGCGCCATGCTTTGCGATGTCAACGTGGCGAGCAACGGCCCGACGATCACCTTCGGCGCGACCGCGCACTTCACCGCCGATGCGGACCGCGACGCCTTCATCGCAGCCTTCCCGCGCTACATCGGCCTGCGGGCCTGCCGACTCGGCGGGGGGGTTGAGACCGGATACCACCCGATCGCCTGGCTGCCCATCTTCCTGCCCAGCACGAGCCGCAACGCCAGGAACGAGGCCGGCATCAGGCGCATCCGCGGCTTCCTCAAGGCCCTGCGGGAGGCCGGAATCTCCCACGCCTGGAAGACCATCCATGGACCGCACTCCATCGCCTCTGCCGAAGCGCTCGAGGCCGCCATGGCCGACATGGAGAAGGGAGCCGTGCCGTCGGTTGAGGTTCGAGAGGTGCGTCGATGACGCTCCACGAGTTCGTCGAGGGCGGAAGCGAGTTCCCGCGTCGGTGTCTCGGCCTGCGCGTCGTCGGCGGCCGGCAGACCTGGACGACCGCACACTACCCCGACGGCTGCAGCGGCAACTACGTGACCGTCTCGCGCATCGTCCACGAGGGCGGCGAGACCTTCACGCGCACCTGCCGCTACGACCGCGACACGCAGATCGAGTTCGTGTACCCCGACGTCGAAGGGTACGTCGCCGGCCTCCAGTACGCGCAGAACGTCATCTTGGCGTGGGGCGAGAGGCTCGACTGCCCCGACGACGCGGAGGCGCTGGCGTCCATGCTGGCGTCGGAGATCAAGACGGTCTTGGAGAAGAACGGGGGACGAAAGTGACCGAGAAGCCCAAGGCGCGTCGCCTGCGCACCATTGCAGAAGAGATGCGGCGGCTGTGGCCGGAGTGGATCGTCACGGTCGAGCCGTACACCGAGAACACCGACCGCAAGATCGGCCGCCTGCGGTGGCCAGGTAAGGGTCGCAGGGGCACTCTGCTCACCGTCCGCGACGAGCACTACGCACTCCTTCTGCGCCACTGTTCAGCTGAGACCTACCGTTGCAACGCAGAGGTGGAGGCATGGCTCGAGGCGAGGAAGAGGGACACCCGTGGCGCCGACTGACCTAGAGCGCGCCACAGGGTCCACCAAGCGAAGTTCAGGATGGCTTTCGGGAAGGTGTGTGATGGACACCATCAAGCCGAAGATAGAGCGCGCCCGCGACGGCCGCTACACCTTCGAGGGCAACTGGGACCGGCTCTGCGTCTGCGGCCACGCGCTCGGCCACCACACGGCGTCGGCGCCGCACGAGTGTCTCGGGCCGGACGGCAGCGGCCCTGGCGACCGCTGCGAGTGCATGGCGTTCGCGCCGGCGAAGGAGAGGAGGAGGAGACCATGAGCGCCAGTCCGCGCTGTTCAGCCGCGCACAAGACCAATATCTGGTCGGTCCCAAAGCGTTTGAGGAAGGAGATGCACGACGTGTACTCCTCTCTGTGTGAGGGGTTCTTTCCGTCCTCGGCTTCGTCTTCAACCGTCGTGGCGCGCTGCTCGATCGAACAGTCCCCGTTCAGCGACGCGCCAAGGGTGCCGAGAGGAACCGAGGGGTACGTCGAAGACGATCTCGCCGATTCGGACGGGCTCCTGGCCGTCGACTTCGGCGACCCCTACGGCGTGGTCCTCTGCTCTCCCGAGGAGGTGAAGTGATGAGCGCCAGGTATCTCGGTCTCTGCCGTCGAGCCTGCTACGAGGACAAGCTCGGCAGGTACTGGCCCGCGCTGGTCGTCAAGCGGGACAACGTGCTCCGACTGGAGGTCTACGCGCTCGCCACCGCGTTCATGTACGAGGAGCCTGTCGAGGTGGCGTCCTGCCGGTTCGTCCGCATGTCCCACCTTCCCGTCGAGGAGCGCGAGCACCTCGTGCGGACATGGCCCTGGATGCGCGGCAAGGGGAGCATCGCCCCTCTGCTGGGGGACTGGCTGTGACCGGCCAGATGGACCTGTTCGCTGCCCCGCCGCCGGCGTCACCTGCCGCCGCCCCGCAGCCCAGGCGGCGCGCCAGGCGGCCCAAGCGGCCCCCAGACAACGGCGTGGCGACCAGTGTGGCAGCGGCCGACCACATCGCTCCGCAGGCCGCCACGCTGCGCGCAGCCGTCCTGGCGGCCATCCGTGACACCGGCACCGAGGGGATGACCTGTGACGAGGTCGAGTTGTACCTCTCGATGAGGCACCAGACGGCCTCGGCCCGGGTCAACGAACTGTCCCGCGGCGCCAAGATCGTCGACTCCGGCAAGAGCCGGCCCACGCGCAGTGGGTGCCAGGCGATCGTGTGGGTGGCGCGGTGAGCGGCATCTTCTCCCTGGTGGTGATCGACCCGCCCTGGCCATACGGCAGGGTGACGGCGCCGCGGACCAAGGCGCACCGCGGGCGCGCTCTTGGCGGGCACTACCAACCGATGAGCATCGAGGAGATCGAGAAGCAGACCCCTCTCTACTTTGCAGCCCAAGACGTCCATGTGTACCTGTGGGCGACGAACCCGAAGCTCCCCTTCGCTTTCTCTCTGCTCGAGAAGTGGGGGCTCACCTACCAGACGACCGTGACGTGGGTGAAGACCACGCGCACCGGCGAGACGGCAAACAACGGCCTCGGTTGGTACTGGAGGGGCGCGACAGAGCACGCGCTGCTCGCCACTCGCGGTTCACTGGGCATCCCGACGGGACTCCGACGAGCGAACGTGGTCCACGCCCCGCGCACGGGACACTCACGCAAGCCGGACGAGTTCTACAACCTGCTCGATGAGGTGTACCCGTCGTCGTTGCCGCGCATCGATCTGTACGCAAGAGACCATCGCGCCGGCTGGTACGCGTGGGGTGACCAGGCCGAGAAGGTGGACCAGTGAACCCGCAGCAACCGCGCCCCGGCATATCAACTGTATCGACGTGAAGTTCGTTCCATGTTACGGTCCTGATCCAGAGTGGGCCGCCGCGTCAGACGAATCGATGACCTCCCCCGGAACGTCGTTCTGGAAGACGGCCGCCGCCCTGCCATCCTCGACGTGCGCGAAGACGCCATCGAGTCGATGCTCGCCGTGAAGCGCGACGACTGTGATCACTACGAGTCGTGCCTCGACGCGGCGGCGAAGATCGGCTGGCCGCAGTTCCGCTGCGACGAGTGCGCGAAGTACCGCAAGGTCGTGACCAGCGCGACGTCAGTGACCAGTGCGGACCAGGAGTACGGGGAGTTCTCCCTCCACTGCGCGCTCATCGGGTGACCCCATGCCGCTTGCCGACGAACAGTCATCGTCCAACTCAAAGCTGGTGCTCGCCGGCGTCTGTCTGCTTGCGGTAGTTGTCGCCGTAGCGGTCGGCACAAGCGGATGGCGGGAGAAGAGGGAGGAGCGCAAGCTCGACCGCTACTACTCCCAGCGCAGGGCCTACCTGGCTCGCCGTCTAGCGACGCGGTGAACTACGACCTGCGCCAGCTGCACCACTTGCTGGCCTCGTGCCCGCCGTACCCTGGCGGCTTCTCTGGCAGAGGGGTTGTCATCTCGGCCGGCGGCAGACTGCTCCCTGGAGCCTACGTGGCCGTGCGCAGCCTGCGGCTATTCGGCTGCCAGCTGCCCATCGAGATCTGGTACCTCGGCGAGCGCGAGCTTCCATCAACCAGCGTGAGGGGCCTATTCGAGCGCCAGGGCGTGTCCTTCGTCGACTCGCTGCATGTGGCTCATCGTCACGGGGTCAAGGTGGACGGCGGCTGGCAGAACAAGCCGTTCGCCATCCTTCGCTCGCGCTTCAAGGAGGTACTGCTCCTCGACGCGGACAACATGGTGCTGCAGAATCCAGCGCGCCTGTTCACCGACTACAAGGCGACGGGGGCCATGCTCTGGCCCGACTTCCTCTTCGGTCCGGGCAGCCAGTACGGCATCAAGCCGGGCGCCTGGAAGCTACTGGGCCTCGAGCGGCGCGACGGCGCCGAGATCGAAAGCGGGCAGCTGCTGTTCGACAAGGAGCGCTGTTGGAAGGCGCTCGTCGTTGCGCTGCACATGAACGAACACTCGAACTACTTCTACCGTCTGTGCTACGGAGACAAGGACACCTTCACCCTGGCGTTCGCGCTGACGCGCACGCCCTGCACGGTCGTCTATCGACGACCGATGCGCGGTGACCGAGCGGTGAGAATTCACTTCGCCCCAGACGGCAGCGAGCTGTTCCAGCACTGCCGGAAGTGGCGGATGCCGGCGGCGTCGAATGGGTCTCTGCCGTCGTCCCGTCTCGAGCCTGAGTGCTTCGAGTGGCTGCGCGAGTTCGAGGTGGCGAGCAAGGCCTAGGAGTCGAAACAGGCCGTCTCGCGCTCGATCCTTCCCGCCCGGCCGTCGATGATGGCGAGGAGCTTCTTCGCCTCGTTCAACAGCTTGTCTACGTCCGGCTTCACGCTGCGGTCGAGTTGTCGTGCGTTGTCGGCGATGAACTGCGCGCAGAGCAGGTGCTCGAGGGACTTCGTGCGCAGCATGGAGATCTTGGCGGCCGAGCGCGAGAGCGACGCTCTCTTCTCGGAGACGCGGGCTGCGGCCACGGCGACACGGGCGCGAGCCAAGAACGACCGAGCCATCCCGGCGGTGGTGAGCTTGTCCATGTGCGGCACTCCCAGCACGCGATGTGCGTGCGTCGAGTGGAACTGTGCGCTACTGGGAGGGTGCGGTCAAGAAAACGGAGACGGTTGGCGCCTAGGTGCCCGGGTTGTACGTGTTGGCCGACAGCGGGCAGACGGCCGAGTGCGGATCCCAGAAGAGGACGTTCACCGTCTCCGGGGCGGGGTTGTAGTTGTGGAAGACGACGTGGACGGTCTTCGTGGTCGGGCTCAGGTACGGCTCGTCATGCGTGAGCCCCGGCCAGTTGGCGATCGGCGACATCGGGAAAACCATGATGCGCGACGCAGCCCCAAAGGCGGGGTCGTCGGTGGGCTCGCCGACGGGGAAGGCGCGCAGGCACTGCTGCAGGCCCGTATCGACGTCGAGCAGGCCGGGAATCGAAGGGCCCTCTTGGGGCCTGGTTGCCTGGGGAATCGTGATCCTCATGCGGTTCAGAAGCAGGTTGCCGGCGATGTTCGGCATGGTGAACTCCTGTCCTACCGGCACCGGGCCGGCTGTCTGCTGCGTTGCGTGACTACGGGTTCAGGTTGTAGGGGTCGGCGTCGAGCGGGCAGACGATCGAGTGCGGATCCCAGAAGAGCGCGTCGATGACCGCCTCGGGGCCGCCGTTGACGAAGGCGACGTGGACGGTCTTCGTGGTCGGGTGTAGGTAGGGCTCGCCGTGGAGGATGGGGATCCAGTTGGCGAGCGGCATCATGGGGATCACCATGACGCGAGACGCGTCACCGAGCCCGGGGTCGTCGGTGGGCTCGTCGACGGGGAAGGCGCGCAGACGCTGCTGCAGGCCCGTGTCGATGTCAGTCGGCCCGTTGGGAAGGACGATCTGCATGCGGTGGATTAGAAGGTTTCCGGCGATGTTCGGCATGGGGAACTCCTATCCCGGCACCAGGCCGGATTGCTGCGTTGGTTCATGACTAGATGGTCCCATTGTACGGGTCTGCGCTCAGAGGGCAGACGATCGAGTGCGGATCCCAGAAGAGAGCATCGATCGTGACATCGGAACCGTTGCTGACGAAGCGGACGTGGACGGTGTGCGTCGTCGGGTGCATGTACGGCTCACCGTGAGTGACGGTCAGCCAGTTGGCGAGCGGCATCATGGGGATCACCATGATGCGGGAGGCCGCCGCGCCAACCGGATCGTCGGTGGGTTCGCCAACGGGGAAGGCGCGCAGATTCTGCTGCAGACCAGTGTCGACGTCGGTCGCGCCGTCGATAAGGAAGATCTGCATGCGGTGGATCAGAAGATTTCCGGCGATGTTCGGCATCTTCGTGTCTCCTACGTAGGGGGGAGCGGACCGTAGTAGTAGCTGGTCGCGTACGGATCCGCGTCGAGCGGGCAGATGATGGAGTGCGGATCCCAGAAGAGGACGTTGAGGGTCGCCGGGGCCCCCGGGTTGAAGAAGGCGACGTGAACGGTCTTGGTGGTCGGGTCAAGGTACGGCTCACCGTGCGTGATGCCGAACCAGGGGATGACCGGAGCCATCGGGCACACCATGATGCGCGAGGCCTCGTTCGCTCCGGGGTCGTCGGTGGGCTCGCCGACGGGGAAGGCGCGCAGCGACTGCTGCAGGCCCGTATCGACGTCGCTCGCCCCGAACGGGATGCTCAGGTGACGGCGGTTGAGAAGCAGGTTTCCGGCGATGTTCGGCATGGCTGGTCCTCCTATTGCTGCTGG
>Ga0209777_10004668_pt1 | contig 16085 bp, 24 predicted proteins | sample FrelakmetHBP12HB_FD_187147 | JGI IMG/M metagenome (GOLD analysis project Ga0209777, IMG submission 187147) | Freshwater lake sediment microbial communities from the University of Notre Dame, USA, for methane emissions studies -HBP12 HB (SPAdes)... | ecosystem: Environmental > Aquatic >...
CCCTGTTTTATCAAGGCTATATCATCATCTAATCTTTTATCGAGCTCATACACTACAACAACATATCCATCTTCATAATCATAATCATCAATAATAGATTTTGTACGTTCATATTCTTCATCTAGAAAGTTTTTAAATTTATACAAATCTTTAGGTTTAAAGAGAATATACACAGCATTTTCATACTGTGTATCTTTTCTATCATCTTTAATATACCCATTAATAAATCCATTATCTGAAAGCTTTTCTCTTCCGATACTTAGCATTGGGACAAAGAATATACTAGTTATGGTCTTTTTTATCTCCATTAAATTAAATTTACCCTGCCGTTATTTAAATAATTTTCTCTGCTAATGTTCCAAATATCATTTTCAATAGCCCATTCTAAATCTTTAATGAGCTGTCCTACACCAGGATAGGTTCTTCCTTTATATTCAAATCCTTGTGCTGCATTATACCAAGACTTATCACTCATTTCATAGATTAATGGACTCATATAATTTGTACTATCACAAACAATGAATGCTGGCCATTTTACTTTATACCCTTCAAATCCCATTTCTTTAGTCCAATACATTGCAGCTATTCCATATAAATATCCTTGAATATAAGCTCTACGATAGAGATAGTATTCTTCATAGAAGTTTTCTACACTCCAAGTACATTTTAAATCATACACTTGAACTGTTTTCTCCTTATGATCTATAATCACTTTATCCATCATAGATTTAAACAAATGTCCATCTAACAAATATCCTTCCACTTGTAACTGATTAAACACTCCCCATCTTTCACTATCTACAAGATTTACAATAGGAGCAGTGATTGAATTAGTTCTAAGTTCTTCTACAATTCTGTTAGCATTTGTAACATCCTCAGCTGTAACCACTGTAAGTCCTTTACTTCTCACCTCACGAATTTCTTTATAATACACTTCTGCATCACTTCCAATAAACTTACCAAGAACAGCATCTAGTTTAATTTTAAATCCTGACTCTTTATAAGCTTCTGCAGCAAGTTCTTCAAAAGTTTTAGTCACTTGACCATCTTCTGTTGTACATGCAGCTGTATGTTTATATAAAGCTTCAACAAATTCAAGCATAAGTCCTGTAGGAGCAGATGTTACAATAGACATATGAAACTTTTCATCGAATAAATGCTCCTCCATTAGTAAAGTTTCTACTAATCTGCCAGTGATAGATGCTTTACTATCCTCATCTTCTACAGCTTCACCAAGAATATACTTCTTGTGATATTTCTTTCTATTTACAGAAAATTCCTTTAAACTGGAACTGCTGTCCATTACAACTGCTCTATATTGAGCTTCAGTTTTTGCTCCTTTTATCATATTGTTTTTGTTTAAATGCTGAAATAATTTGTGGATAGAGTGCTCTAATTTCTCTAGGCACTCTAGCAAAAAACCAACGTACATCTAGTTCATATTCATTACCATTAGGATCTACACCATCAGGATGAATTAACCAAAATTTATGTTCTTCCCCTTTATATGTAACAGATCCTTCGTACCATTTCTCTGTAAAAGATTCTCTCATATTAATTGAGAGTTCTACATGTTCATCTTTCATTTCTTATCTTTTTTTGTTTTAATATCATGACATTTCCAAATATATGATCAACTTTTTTTACGACCTTCATTCTCATGTTTTGTTTTAGTATCATGACAGGAGGAGCACAAAACTTGTAGATTATCCCCTTCACAAAATAAACGATTAACAAAACCAGGTAAATCCTCAGCACAATTGAGAGCCCCCAAGCGAACTATATGGTCTACATTGATTTTCTTGTCTGGAAACCAGTTTTTACATTCATTACATTGATATTCAAACTTTTGTCTCTTGTTAGGGCCCTTATAAGCTCTGCGAGATTTAAGTTTACATTGTAATATTGGTTTCCACCATCTACTTTTCTGTCTTAATGCACTTCTTATAAAACTCCAAAATGCAGATTCTGTCATTGTACCAGCATTTCTAGTGCGAGACACCTTTGGCTTTTTGCTAACTCTCTTTTTCTTTACTGTCATATGTTTCAATTGAAAATCTGTCGCAATTTTAGTAAATATTTGCGACAAATATTATAAAATAAACCCTGGGGACAATATGTCCCCAGAGCTTACAAAGTTAATCAATTGTAACGATTCTTTTAGATATTTCTGTTTTAATATCATCAAGATTCTTGACAATAGCTGTAATTTCAGCTGTTGATAGAGATGGAATATTGAATTCATGCTTTTTAGATTCTACGCTAAATCCTTCTTTAGCTTTTTCAGCTAAGTTTTCTAATTCACGTACAGCATAACTCTCATCTAATGCAAGAACATCAAAATCTAAATCATGCAAAATCTCTGTAGCTTCTTCACGTGGTACAGTCATGATTGGTAAATATTCCCAACATCTACCTTTAGATTGACCAATACCTACCACCTTCATAGGATTGATAAGTACAAGAACACTAGTATCACCACATCCTACATAGTGAATCTCATCACTGGTAAAATGTAAACCTTCAGCACCACAATCATCAGTGTTCCATCTACATGCATTTGGATCCATATTTACAGCTCTACCAATACGAATATCAAATGTTTTTGTATGAGCATCGGTGAATCTATTTTCTGCTCTATTAGGTAGGTCTAAATAAAGCTCTGTAAGTCCACCAATGTTTTCTCCATGTTTACAAATGAAATCTGTTACAGTTCCTTCACCATCACAATCTGAACATTCAACAGAGTCTTCCCACTCATCAATGATATATCCAGATCCATCACAATTTTGACAATCAAGTGTTTTCTCTTCATAAATATCATCTTTATGAACTAATTTATATTCACCATTGTTTAAGAATACAAAATAATCATCCGGTTTCTTCTTCCAAACAGCTTTCACTTTATTATATGCATTACTTACAAACTGTACAAGCTCTGTACCACCGTGAATAGTTACAACATTTCTTAATGCTGCAAAGAATCCTTGCTTAGTAATTTTAAATGCATTATTCTTTAAGAAATCATACAATTTATCTGCCACTTCAGCTCTTGGATTTAAACAACACCACATGAAGAATCTCTTAAGAGCTTGATATTTTTCATCTTCTTCAAGCAATTTGTTTATTTCATCTGTAGATAATGTTCCAATAAATGGATAATAACCGATGATTTGTAAGAATTCTTCTACCATTAACTGAGGAATACTCCTGTTAATTCCTTTTAAATACAAACTATCATCTTTTATTTCAAAATCTTTGAATTGTGATAGATATTGCATACCTTTAGAAATAGCAATTATTCTATTACGTTCTGCTTCTTGTGTTTTCTTTTCAGCTAATATTTCTTCAGAAGCAACGATATCAAATAATTGCTGTTCTGTTGTACATGTTCTTGCTGTATTAAAGTCATTAGAATTGGCACCATTCTTTGTAAGAATATTTCCATCATTCAATACAATTGTTAATACATCATTTACTAATTTAATATTTGAATAAGGCTTTTCTGTAGAAACAGAAGAAAGGGGGGTGGTTCCCCCTTCTTCTTGGTCTAATTCATTAAAAGCTTGCTCAATTTTATTTTCTACTACTTTTTCAATTGTGCGTTCAATAGCACTTTTAAACCATTTTAAACTTAACATGTTTTTTGTTTTTAATTGTTTTGTAATTCTTCAATAGTTTCCTCTGTTAATTCTTGTTCCAGAGGTTTGTCTTCATTGAGTTTAATTGCATAGTGTTCTAAGTTCACTTTATGCTTATGATATTTAAATAGGTCTGCTACAGCTTTAACTATCACTGGATCTGTAACCTTATAGCTAAATTGACCCATCATGTTATTCAAGAATGAAAGTTTCTCAAATACTTCATTCACTTGTTTATAAATTACATATGTCTCCTGATCAAACAGGTTGTGTTCCTTAGCAAATTCTACTATTTCTTTTTTAGTGTTAAAATCAGCATAAGGTTTATTATTCTTTTGTAAAAATTTAGAAAGAATATTTATTTTATCAGAAAGATCACTGGATACTAAACTAATAAAATTAACTCTGGTAAATATCTTATTATATTTATTTTCAAAATCTTCTATTAAGAATGTTGTAGCCATTGTTCTAAATGGTCTATTTTTTCCTTCCATAAATTTATCCATAGTTATCCAATTATGTACATCAGCAGTTTGTAAATTCTTATATGTAGATTCTGCTACAATAACAAAATTAACATGTGTATTGAAAGCAGACCAAAGACAATCCATTCTTTTTCTGTCAGCTTCTTTAGCATATACATGTAAACATCTTACATTTTGTATCTCCTCCAGTTTAAATGTTTTAGGAGTGAATTTACAATATTGATCAGATAATTGTATTTGCATTTTTTCACCCACCTTACCAGAGAATTCACCTTTCATTCTCACCTTCTTCTGTCCACTAACTGTTAAAGTGGAAGAAATCAATTTTATTCTCTTAGCTTTTTGCTCATCTATCCATTTTTGTGGAATTTCTATTTTATCTGCATCAATAAACATATCTTCAAAGAACTTCAAAACTTTCTGAAACTCCTGAATCACTTGTCTCCATTGTTTCTTTGGATATTTTTGTAAGCTTAATAAATCATAATAAGACTGATAATCTGAACTTCCTTTTTTACGCTTTAAATAGAATGGCACCTTTTTAACAAAAGTATAATTTATATTATGAGAAAGGTGTGTTCTTAAATAGTCTTGTTTCTTCTTAGACAAAACATCAGAAAATAAATATATTTTATCTGGGCTTCCCCAATTAGGACATATGTCTTGAAATCTTACATTAGGAACATAATAATTCTTTGCTTGATTAAATTTACCATTTCTAAATTTAAATTTCATTTGATACTCACCTAAGAAATAATCTTTAAGTGAAGATGCTATTCTTCTAAAATCTAAAATATCTACACCATTCATTTTAGGAACTGCCATAGTAGCTGTTGCATACTTAAGAAGTTCAGAGATATTTAATCTGCTAGATTCATCTTTACTGAACATATTAGCAATAAGCCTATTATCATTACTATAAAATTGAATAATAGAAATAGGATTGGCATCTCCTGTAATTGTGGAATTATATTTTTCCATAAATACATTTGCCACCTTCTGAATCTTATCTAATATGATGGTTTTAGCTTCTTGTGTATATCTAAGAGCTTCTCTATTTGGTGTAGGAAATAACCCATCAGATAAATTAAAACGTAAAGCAATAGGAATATTAATAGAAGGAATACCTAATTTACTAAAATCAATCGGATAATAGACATTATCTAAAGATAGATGTAAATGAGAATTGATAGATAAGCTAGAGAATTGAAAATGTTCAGCTCTATGAATAAGAAAATCATTAGTCACTTGATCTTGATTATATTTACTTTCTATATCAAAATATACACTCTCAAAATAAGCTAATTGTTCCTTGATTTTAGTAACAAAAGCATATCTATCTGAATAATCAACAGGAATAATCACTTTAACACCATTAGATTCTGTTGTTTCTTTCTCATACAACAAATCAATGCTATTAGTGTCTTCTCCTTCATACATCATATATTTTCTCTCCATACCATTCTTTCTAGCTACAAAGTAAAAGCTGGAAGAATAAGCAAGAGGAGCCTTAAATCCAAGACCCATCATACCAAGCTCAGTGTTACTATTACGCTTAGTGGATTTACCATATTTACTAATGATATTTCTTACATCATCAGCATCTAATCCAATACCAAAATCTTCAACTGAAAACTCAAGAGAATTAGTTTTTGGATTATCTTTTAAAGATACAATAATAGGTTTGTCACAACCAGCTCTTCTATGACTATCCAATGCATTACTTGCAGTTTCACGGACAGCAGAGCCTATATTATCAGAATATAAATTCTTACTTAACATCTGCATCAATATCTGAGCAGAATCTAAGTCTAGTGACATTTTCACAGTTTCTTGTGTTGTTCCTTCTTCAAGGATGTGGGCTTCTGTTTGTTTTTCTAGTATCATTTTGATTAAAAGTTTATTGTTATTCCTATTTCTTTTAAGATTTCTTTTGCTTTTTCTATTTCTTGTATTTGTTCTATTTCTGTAAAATTATCTCTGTTTAATTTTATAATTCTTGTATATCTAGGTGAGTTAATATATACTTTCCAAATATTTTTTAATGAAAAAGGTTTCTTTTCTTCACCTTTTCTATTAACTTGAGAAGCTTCATCATAACGTTTCTTAGTATAAATTACACCATTTGGTGTATAATATTGCACTGTACCACATCCTCTTCCATAATAAATACCAACAGCAAAGTCATTATTATAACAAATACCAATTAAATCTCCTTTTTGAAGCATTCCTCCTAATTTTACTACATACATAATTAAATAGTTTTAATGGTTTTAGATTCTCTAAATTGTATTTCACTTTCTTCATGCATAGCTAACATTATAAGTAATTGTTGAGCTTCTGCATAATTTAATTCGATTGATTCTCTATCATCTAATTTTATAATTAATCCATCACCATCATCTAAAATAGATCCTATAGCTTTAGAATATTTTACATTTTCAGAATCTTCAAAATCAAGTATAATATCATTACCAATTTTAATTAAGTTGTAACAATGTTCAAATTGTTTATTTGTTATTGTTTCTATATACACTTGTAATTTTTTCATTTGATTTTTTTTTTAAAATGGTAATACATCCAACCATTGGATTTCTATTCCATTATTGTCCTTTAATATTTTATTAACCTTTGTAAACACACCTTCTGTCTCCCATTCTGTGTTCTTATAGCTGGCAGATGCTGGATGTGTCAAAGAGAATGACCAACTAAATGGTGGTACAAACCTTTCATATCTAGAAGCATCTTTCCCTAAGAATATAATAGGAGCTCCTGTATAAGTTAACACTTGCTCAAATATATATTTTGTAAAAGGTTCCCAAAGCTGTATATGACTACCTGCCTTATTCACCTCTGTTGTGAGAGCTGCGTTAAACATTAACACTCCTTGTTTAGCTAAATAGCTTACGTCTGGGTTTTTAAAATGTTTGAGACTTAGTCCATCATATAGTTCTCTCTCAATTCCATTATAAAATTGTTCTAAAGAAGGTTGTAAATTTCCTGTTGTAGAACATCCCATTAATAACCCATCTGCTACAGGAGATCCCTCTTTTAATGTATGATAGGGACACATACCCATCATTACCACCTTAATATTATCAAAAGAAGTTTCTTTGAAACATCTATAAACATTTTGTGAAAGAGGGGCAATTTTCTTACCCCTTACACTTTCAGCTTTTAATGTTTTATAAATATTATCACATTCCTCACTTTCAATGAATGGTTGCATAAATCTATGCCACGATGGATGAAAAAAGTCTTTGAATTTTTCCCAATTCATATTAATTAAAAATTTCTAATTGAACAAATGCTGGTTTTTCTTCTACAAGAATAGCATCCTCATCTGAATATTTTGTAAAGAAATCATGTGCTTTAATATGATGAGACATCCATGATCCTGGGTGAGTTTCTTTCATAGCAAATGTTGTATAATTATACAATTCCCATAAGCTGTTAGAAGCACCATAATCATGTGTAGGAGCATCTAATTCTTTACTAATAATACTCACTTGTGTAGAAGTGATAAAGCTTTCTTCAATTAACATTCTACCAATTAATTCAGCTTTTGTTCTACGTGTAATTTCAATCTGTTTCATAACATCTCTCTGCTTTTGCATATTTCTAAACACATCTCCTGAATATTCTATATAAGAAGAAATAGCTGAAGGAGAGAATGTTTGTACATCTCCTTGATGTTTTTTTCTAAATGCACCATGATCACCAGATACACAACCATTTTGACAAATTAATATGCGTGTACCAATGGCAAATTTTAAACTCACGGTTTTATCATAACTATTTTGCCAACCAATTTGTAATTGCATTTCACTATCAGCTACATTACTAATAGTGTATCTACCATTAGCTATTTTACCATCTCTAGCTGATGAATATATTTCTTTATCTAATTTAAATCCAGCTTTCTCAATTCCATTTAATGTTAAATCAATCAATTGAGAATGACTCACAGGTTTGTATGTCTTTGTTTCTACAGGCACAGATGTTGCAATTAACAATCCTTTTGTTGTGTTATATGTCTTAGTCATTTTCTGATAGGTTTATTTCTGTATTAAAATATTCACTTAAAATTCCTGATAGGTTTTCTATGCCTATGCATTCTATAGAATCGCCTTCTGTTGTTTCAAGCCATTCTATTTCAGATTGTATCTTTTCTATAAGATCTGATAATTCTGTCATAATAAATTCTTTTTCTTTAAATAATTTTCAATTGCTTCCATACCATGTTCTTTGGCAAGATCTGACCAGTCTTTAATTCCTTCTACCAAATACTTTCTAGGAACATTACAATATCCAAAATCAAACAGCTTAGTTATCTGTTGTGAATTCTGTACACCTGTAACATCACTATCAAAGCTTAATATTTGTATATCAGAATTAGCTTTTAGATAGTCTACATTCTCTTTAGAGAAACAGCCTATTCCTTCATTTTGAACAGCACAGCTGCAAGGAAATACCTTTTTCATCACCATATAATCTTTCTTACTCTTATTGATAAATGCTGTATTGCAATATCTAATATCTTCTTTACCATCCATTGTTGTAATAGGAACATTATTAGGCATCCATTTATTCTTTTTATCAGCATAAGGTCTATATATCTTCCAATATTGTCCTTCATACAAATAGCCAAATGTAAGTTCATTCTCTTTAATAGAAAACTTACTCTTGTTTAAATAGACAGATTTGATACCATACACATTATTATCTCTAAGATCTTGTAAGTCAATATGATACTGATTCCAATATGCAAGTTCTTCTTTAGTAAACTTTCTAGTTTTCACCTGAATAATAGAATATCTCTTTTCCAGTTCAGGCTGTTTGTAAGCTGAAGTTATCTTTTTATACTCTTCTGAACTTTTTCCATTAACTATTCCAAGATGAAAGTCTCTGTCAATCATTGTAAGTATATCATCAAATGATGCTAAATTGAACAAAAGCTTTACAAACTCAAAACAATTACCTCTCTTACTTGTATCTGCAAAATCTATGAATGATACATATCCAAGTTTATTACCTATTATAAAAGAAGGATTGTCCTCTTTTCTAAATGGTGAAAATGTCACTTTATTGAGTTTCCAATCATGTGGCATATAATATTTGAATATATCATACTCTGTAAGCTTTTGCATTACAGCTTCAGGAGTGAGATTTTGCCTTTTCTTTCCCTGTATCATATGTAAAATGATTAAAAAAGCCCCACACATAGTATGAGGCTTTCTTTATTTTTTAGGACATATTAATAATCTCCATCATCTTCAGCAATCACTTTATCTGAAGCAACAAGATTATCTCCTGAATTATATTCTCTTAAGTCTTTTAACAAGAAGAAATCTTTACAACCATATTCTCCTGTGACATCTTTAATAAAACGTTCATGAGGTTTTAAATCTTTAGGCTTCTTGGTGCTAATAGATTTTAACACATTAGCATCTGTATAGTCCATCAATCTAAAATGTTTAATGTTATATGGAGCTAAGAATGCTTTATTGTAAACATTTTGATACTCTTTGGTACCATCTTCTTTCTCTACAGTTTTAATAGTGGCCAATGCTACAACATTTGTAGCATATTCACCATTAATTTGGTCTTTTAAATCTTTTATATTTCCTTTCATCAATTTCTTCCATTCTAATTGTAATGTAGATTCTGCATCTCTTAAATCTAATCCACCAAACCATGTACGTAAGAAGTTGTATAATTCTTCTTCACCAACAAATGCTACACGATATTCACGTTTTGTGAACCAATCAGCAAGATTGTTTGGATCATCAGCCCATGTACACTGACCAATAGAATTAATATATTGTTTCTTAGTATCATCTTTATTAACTTTCTCTTTATTTTCTAAGAAGAATGTCACTTTAAATTTATCTTGATTTTTAATTTCTTCTAACCAAAAGTCAATTCTTAAAGAATCATTCCCATCTCTACTTTTTCCTAAATACTCTGTCACCTTACTATCTTCCTTTAATTCCATGTTTAGCACATCCTTGTATTCTTCTACATTAGGATTGATTGCTACCACTTTTGCCTCAAATAGGCCCACTTTTTTTGCAAATTCTGTACTTTCTAATTGTTCTCTTTTTTTACCACCGATGTTCATAATGTTTGTTTTTTTTTGTTTACTTATAATAATTGTCAATTGTGTCTGCAACCAACTTTAAGTTATTTGGTATTTTAATATCACTAAACATACCATCTGGACTTTTAGCTGGATACTTTTTATATCTATTAGTTATAAAGTTATAAACTCCTTTACCATCTTTATCCTCATCTACATGAGTGTAAAGACATACAGTCATTAAACCTTCTAATACAATTTGATTGTCAATTAATTTACCTGCTGTTTTAATTTTATATCCTACAATTTCACCACTATCCTCAATAGTTTCAGGATGAGTGAAATAAAACACTTTAATCTCATCACGTAATTTTCTAGCTGTTCTGAAGAGTTCTACCATCTCTTTGGCCATAATACTAAACTTCTCAAATCCCTTAATAGAAATTTGGTCTAATAGTGTAAAGCCCATTAAATAGTTTGAATCCTCAATAATGATGTTTTTAATGTGTGGAGCATTTTTAGAGATTTTCTGAAGCTGGTCTATCACTAAATCAGCTCTGTCAATTTCTTTGTAATTTTTGTTTTCCTCATTGTACAGTTTTTCTGCACCTTTGAATGGAAGTTCTTTTTTTGCTACATTAATGATGTACGTTTCTTTTGGATCTAGATGTTTGATTGATGTTGATTTGCCAGTACCTGTAGGACCAACAATTCCAATTAATTTACTTGCCATTTAATATATTTTAGTATGGTAAAGGTACAGGAATTTCCTCAGATTTCAAAACATTTTTCTTCTTTTCTATTAAAGATGGATCAGCTAAAATATCCTTGTAAAGCTGTTCTGCTCCTTGTTTGTTTCCTGTGCCAATTATGTATCTACCATCCACTGTAATGTGATACCAAGGACCTTTATTAAATTCAATTTCTTCGATTAATTCAATTATCATATGTATTTAATTTTTGTTTTGTCAAAAAATTCAAGAGCATTCTTAAGCCATTTTTTTTCTACATCCTCTGTTGAACAGATGATGTATATTTGAGCCTTCTTATCAGGAGTGTTATATTCCATAGCCATACATCTGTTAATCTTCTGGGCCAGGTTTTCAGCATTACTATCAAAATAGTTAATTATCACTTTATTGAGTGGTTTATATGTCACTCCTGTATTTCCTATTTTTACAACAGCTAAATGATTACCTTTTCCATTAGCAAAATCTTCAAATGTTTTCTTTTCCCCTGCTTTACTATGATAGACAGGAATACCCAATCCATCTGCTATAGCTGTAACACCACAAAACACCAACACTCTTTCATCTTTGTATTGATTTAAGAGAGCTTTGGTAGCTTGTAGTTTTGCTACACTATTTTGAATGATTCTCATTCTTGCAAGTCTTAAGAACATTGTATCGCGTCCTTCTCTTTGCAATTGATCTATCACCCATCCATAACTATCAAATTGTTTCTTTTCAGTTCTTTTCTTTCCTTTGTAGTCATTTATTATTTTATTATCAAGGGGCACTGTAACCACTGTAATATTGTAATCTACAATAACTCCCTCTTCTATAGCCTTTTCTATTGGATAGGTGGCTAACACCTTTAACTCCAGCTCATCAAACAATGTTCTCTCTGTCCAGCTACTAAGAGTACCTGTAAGACCTAACACCCAATCATGACTTTCTATTATTTCTTTAGCCACTTCTATTTGTGCTTCTGATAACAAATGTATCTCATCAATAATTATAAGATCAAATGTTAATTCTTTATGCTTATGTAAAGACAAATGAGTGGTATAAGTGATATTTCCATTTTTATATTTTCTCTTCTTAAAATCCTCTTCCCAAGATGATTTAATTTTCAAATCTGGATAGGCAACAAGAATAGATACATCAGGTTTAAGTTTTTCTAATATATTAATAGTGGTAAATATTTTACCAAATCTAGGGCATAAATTAAGAATACCAAACCTACCATGATTGAGCCATATATTAGCAAACTCTCTTTGTCTCTGGTCTCTAAGAGAACCAGTCTCTGCTAACAGTTGTTTTTTCATTAGGTATAATTGTTGTTACTGACCAAAATAACCATTCTAAATTAATAGCTACATACTTGTCATATTTGTGTACACTCTTTAAAATACTTATTGTGGGTAGTAATACTATTTGCCACCAATGGTCTTTTTTTAAGGGTAATGTGTTAAATATATTTAATTTCATGTTCTTAAGAAATAAGTTCTGTTAATAATAGATTCATAATCACTTTCTGTCATATCTTTTTGTCTGGGCAGCTCTTTAAACATACCCACTTGTCCTAAAAACCCAAGTCCAATTCTTACATCATCTTCTCCATAAGAATTCTTTATTAACCTAAGGCTTCTGAAATATTTAGCACCAAATCCATCTTTAAGCTTTTCTAATGCATACCCTGAAGGATCTGCCACCTTATATCTCATTGGATCAAATAATGCTAATACAACATCAGCATCATTTTGTGTTTGTGAACTATCAGCAAAATCTTCCAGCTGTGGTTCTACATCACCATTTTTAATTCTTATAGGATTAGAAATATCCCTATTAAACTGACTCACTACAACAGGACTATATCCATATAAATCTCTAGCATATCTGAGCTCATCACTCATTTTATCAATAGCTTGTTTTTTTGTAGGTTGAGCTTGTGTTGTTTTTAATAAACCAATGTGATCTATAACAACTAATACTATCTCATTTTCATTATTAGGTATGTATTTCTTGTTATATTCATCTGCCTGGATAATTTCTCCACATCCTAACGCATATGTCTTTAGCTCTTTAGCTATACCAACAGGATTCTCTGGACCATCAATAATAGTGATTACATCATTCATTATTCCCATGTAGTCTTCGTACATAAGAAACAAATCATGCTCATCAGCAGTGAGTTTCTCTGTCCAGCCTAATAGTTTTCCTACAGGAATAATTCTACCGTGGTCTAGAAATATTTTCCTACTAATCCATTTGGCCATCTTATATGTCTTACTTCTTTCCATTGATCTATACCATATCTTGAGCTTAATATTTGTTTTGTTCTCTTTAGATATATACCAATCAAATGGATTTAGAACATAAGCATCATCAATAAAACTAGTTTTACCAGATCCTGTTAAACCACCTACAAGTGTATATACACCTTTTCTAATACCAATATACCTATTGAGTCTGTTAAAGCCCATAGGTACACCATTATTTCTACCATCAAGGCCTGCTTGCACCTCTTTTTTAAGATCTTGAAAACTCATATATCTGTTGCTCCTTTTATAACTGGTTCTTCAGTTATGGTTTTACCTTCTCTAATAAGTTCAATAAATGGTTCATAAGTTCTTTGGTTTAAATAAGTAATGGAACTTTGCATAAATGATAGTCTATTACTGCCTGTTTTAACAGAGTTTTCTTTTTTCTGTAACACTTCATATTCCAATGCAGTAATTAATTCATCTATTGTATATTCACCCTCAGAAAGGATTTTGTTCAGTTTAATCTGACAATCATCTTTAGCAGCTCTTAATGTTCTACTGCCAGCGAATGATTTCCCTTTATGTGTAAATACATCTGTGCCTGGGTAGGCTTTCCACCATCTTTCAAACTCATTGAACGTTTCTGTCTTTTTGATTATTTTGGTAGATTTAGCTTTTGAGTCCATAAATTCCAATAGCTTTCTACCAACTAATGTTATTTTGTAATTGTCTGAAACCAACCCCTTTCTATATATTGATTGACATAGAGCTTGAAGCTTGGGAGTGGATTCACACAATGATTTAATATCATATTCCTCATCAACTAATTTAAGGAGAAATATCATATCTAATGTGTATCCTTCAGTTAAAAGCTGTTCAAAATGGTAGGGTGTTACCTTGATATTCATTTTGTTTCTTTAATATATTTTCCTTATCAATTACTAGTATTTCTGCAGGTAATTTCTCATGAAACTCTTGTTCCATAAGTATTTTAGCCTCTAGCAAATATACAGAGTCTTTTTGAGATTCTCTTTCAAAATCTTCAGAAAAATTAATTTCTTTCATCTTGTTTCTTTTGCTTTCTTAGACTATCATCATTCCAAAAATATTCACATTTTGTTACAACAATCCCTGGTGTCTTATCATTAATAATTATAAGTTCATAAGGGGGTTTTTCAAAATAACTCTGATTAATTTCATTAGGTTTTACTGTATGTCTATGACACATTGTTTGTAAAACACAAGCTCCTCCCTTGCAACATGTTATGTCTGGCATAATTTTTAGTTTTTAATTCTTAATCCAAATTGTAAATCAAAAAAGTTAAATGTCTCTTCAGCTCTTGCCTTGTTACATTTAAACACCTTCTTTAATAAAGGAATAGCATAAGCTTTGAATTCATCATGCTGTTTTTGTGTTAATGTCCATTTATTATACCATTCCTTAGTCATATATGCTTCTTGTATGGACTTACCAACTATTCCTAATTGATAGTCTAATAAGTGATCAGCTATTGTCTCGCGATTTACCTTCATAAAATATTAAGTTTGTTTTATTGTTTCTGATACCATAAAGTTGTTTAGCAAAATGATTATATTTTAAATTATTAGCATCTGCAGCTTCTTGTATACCATCATAAATTATACCTGTGGATGTATCTATTACTTTCCTTTTCTTTAGTGAAGGTTTACCTAATTTAGCTTTACTTAGTTTATCTTTATGTTCTTCAGATAATAATTTACCTGTATTCCAAGGTTTAGTTCCCTTAGCAGGACCAAAAGAAGTTCCTCTTAATCCTGTATTAATAGCATGTCTAACATTTTCAGATTGAGTGCACCATTCTAGATTCTCAATTCTGTTATCATTTTTAATACCATTAATATGATTAATTACTGGTTTATTATCAGGATTTGGTATAAATGACTCTGCAATTAATCTATGAACAAGATGTCTTTTGTTTGTATCACTCATTCTAAGTTCTAATGACATATAACCATTTTTCATTAAAGTTATCTTTAATAATTTACCTGGTTTTTGTCCACTCATTCTATTAAAATGCTGTGACCTAACATTACCTAAGTTACTAATTTGATATAATCCTTCATATTCAGGTATATCTTTCCAAATTTCTGTCATTATATTATTTTTGGCAAAGATAAACAGAATAATTGGTATTACCAAATTTATTTTCTCTATTTATCTTTGCCATTAGAATGTATCTATATGTTGAACTACTTCTTCCCAGTTTATATCTGTTTGTGTTTCCTTTAATAAAGTTACACTCACTTTAGCACATTCTTTAGCTGTAGTTATGCCTGTATATGGATCTTGTCCTACAATTGGTAGGAAAGCCATTACTAATTCTGCTGCTTTTTTCTTATTGTCCATGTTATTTGTTTTTAACGATTTCAATTAATTCTTTAAGACAAGCAAGTTCTGCTTCTTCGTACGTATTAAATCCACTATCAGAAAAGAAATGTGAACCATATTCAAACTCGCCTATCTTCCAACAAAAATCACCCGTATCACCTCTCCATAATATTTCTGCTTGATATTTTCTCTCTCTAAACCATCTAAATGCTTGTTGGTAGAGTGGTGCAGGTAAACACCATTCGTGTTCAAATGGTATAACTAAGTTAAATGTAGGATTAGGTAGGTATGGGTCTAAATTATGATAACCAAAACAAGGTTCATCAAAACCTAATTCTTTAAGCTGTAATGCTTGTTCATAAGGGATAAATTCTTTTCCCATTATATTCTTTTTATTATATAGTCATTAAATTTATTTATATCAAACTTACTATCAATAGCTTCAAAGAACTTTTTATAAGCCCAAAAGTAATCTGATGCTGTTGGATATATGTGTCCATTAACTATACAGTCTTCTATT
>Ga0209777_10004669_pt1 | contig 16083 bp, 5 predicted proteins | sample FrelakmetHBP12HB_FD_187147 | JGI IMG/M metagenome (GOLD analysis project Ga0209777, IMG submission 187147) | Freshwater lake sediment microbial communities from the University of Notre Dame, USA, for methane emissions studies -HBP12 HB (SPAdes)... | ecosystem: Environmental > Aquatic >...
CAGCCCACCGACCATAACGACCAAGGACATACTCAAGGCGTATGAGGACCAGTTATACAACGTTTGGTATCAAGCGATAGATCTAGATGCAAATGATAAAGGTCTGAATTGGACAATGAAGACTAACGCGACCTGGTTGAACTTCACGGCAGACCATCATCTGCAGGGGACACCAGCCAATGCCGATGTCGGCTCCTATTATGTCAACCTAACGGTCATGGACTCGAACCTCACGATGGATCATCACAATTTCACTTTGACCGTCATCAATGTCAATGACCCGCCGGTCTGGGTGGACCTGCCTTCCGACACCAATATCACAGACCTCGATGTGTATACTTTCGATGTCAATGCGACCGATATCGATGCCTGCGATGTACTCCGCTATAACCTAACCTCCACGCCGGTCTCGACGATATCGATCGACGATCTGACCGGCATCATATCTTGGGCCCATCCCGTCGAAGGCATCTATAATACAAGGGTCCGTGTCACGGACGGGCAGGTCAATATATATTATTATTTCAAGATCAGGGTCGTCCACGTGATCCTGAACATACCGCCCGAGGCGACCTTGGGCTCTCCAGTAAACGGTTCCAGTGTCGATACCTTGGACCCGACCTTGCAATGGAACGTCTCTGACGCGGATGGCGATAACGTCACCTCAGACCTTTATCTAAGTAAAGACCGTGCCCTGGTCGAGAGGTTCAACTTATCCGCCGGGCTCTCCATCGGGCTCAAGGCCACGTACTTTACACCTTTGACCACCTTGGAACGGAACGCCACCTACTACTGGACCATCGTGCCCTATGATGGCAAGGCGGCGGGCAGCTGCACCAACGGGATCTGGTCGTTCACCATCAAGCAGAACGCAAAGGTCAATCATCTACCGAAGTTCAGGACGACCCCTTCCTTGGAGACCTCCGTCGGTACGCAATGGACCTACGCGCCGATCGCCGATGACGAGGATCTAGGCGACCTCGTGACCTTGGACCTTATTGCCAAGCCCTCGGGAATGGTATTTGCCGGCGACATCCTCAGCTGGACCCCGACCGCTGGGCAGATCGGTCCGCAGACGGTCAAGCTTGAGGCTACCGATGGAAAAGGAAGTACCTTCCAAGAGTTCTCCATAACCGTGAAGCCCCACGGTACGATAGACCACACAAATCATGCCCCGATCGTGCAGCCTATCGGACAAACAACCGTCAAGGCCGGTGAGCGTGTATCTATCAAGGTCCATGCAACCGATGAGGATGGGGACGTCCTCAGCTATGGCATCAATGATACAGCTCCCGCAGGCCTCACGATAGATCCCTCAGGCCAGCTGATATGGGACACAAAGATAGGCGACGAAGGAAAATATGATATATCTATCAAGGTCTCAGATGGGAAGTCGCTGGTGGTCCTTCCTGTTCATATAACGGTGGAGAAGGTCGAGCCGAAGAAGAGCAATGGATGGGCCACGGATAATCTTAAGATCGGGGGCATTATCGCGGTTATCGCTGCCATCGCTGGTGTAAGTGTCGGCGTATTATTATACAAGAGACGGAAGAACGATTGAACAGACGATACAAACCCTTCCGCCAGGCTTTGGAGCGCGCGCCTAATCGATTTTCGGGCAGCGACGGGGCTACTCGAGCCAGGAGCATTAAACTAGTCTGTTTGCCGTTTAAAATGGGCCAAATTCCGTATTGAACTAATACCGCTCATGCGAAGATATATGCCAATGTACGCCTATCCTCATAAATTGATAGGTCTTGAATATGCCAAAATGTGATAAATGCAATTCAGAAGGAATCTTTCTTAAAGTAGTTTGTTGTCAGGAATGCCAACAGAGTTTCTGTGAACAATGTGGTTTTCCTTTCGAATTCATCCCAAATGAGGTCCTTGATGAAATTCGTGAATACAAAGGTGAGGAATTACTATCCGAGCAGCTCCCAAAATTTGATCATTCTGTTGGTGAATTACTATTAGCAAATCCGTACGAACAGCAAATGCACAACCAGGAGCTCAAGTCAGTAAAGAAGGCAAAAGCGGATTATAAGAAAGGCGCTATAACTCTTTGTGAGAAATGTTATTCTAAAGCGCGACGCACAATAATCATTGAATCTGCCTATGACATGTGGAATGAGAAAGAATACAGAGGTGCTATTGACCTTCTAAGTTATTTTGAATTGAATAAAACCCTCAAAAGAATGCAAAATGAAGGTATAGAAGAGGCCCAACGGAATGAAAAGCTTAAGAAATTTGAGGCGGCCGCGAAGATATATGAAGAACTGGATATGGACAAAGATGCGATCCGATGCAGGGAAAAAGATATTGAACGGAACAGGCCGAAAGTGAAACTAAACGCTGATAAAATATTGATGGGAGATGACCGATCGGTAAAGATTGATAATAGTGTTCTAAACCGATCTTCAATTAATAATGCAGGATCCAGTTTCACCTGTTGTCCGTATTGTGGAAAGGACATCGATCTGCCGAAGACACCAAAATTCTGTCCTTTCTGTAAAGAACGATTGGGGAATTGATGGGGGCAGTCGTTTTGGTCCCGAATTCAACTCAGATATCTGGTAAACCGGTCCGTCTGGAATACAACACCGTCACAAAATAGTTCATCAAGGAGTTCTTTGAATGGATCCCTATAGTTTAGCAGTCTATATTATTGGAACTGGCCTAGGCGGTATTGTCGCCAATCGTATAGATGGTTTGTATTGCCAAAGCCTAGGCGCTGTAGTCAACCATATGCAAAGTGGCGGGAAACCTGTAAATCACGACCTCCAACGCGGGGTTCGGAAGGCATATCTTCAGGCTACACAGGTGGTCTGTGAGGCCCGCATGATTGAACTAGGGATATCGCCGAACACTCTTAAACGCGACATTGGACGTATTATCGGATTGGGAAAATCTAATGAGGAGATATTTTGGCTTGATAAGGCACATAAGTCCATGAGCATTGAATTAGGTAATCTATCCCATAATGAATATGTCCCCCCTTCTATCGAATCATTAAAAAGGATCGAACTTTTGCTCTTGCCAAAAGATTCAACGGCTGGAGATCGTGTTGCCGAGCTTAGAATCACTTTGAGCAAAGATCTATTGGACGAACTGCAAGAACTGCACGGCTTACCTCCACGGCGTTTCAAGGAAATGATCAACAAAGGATGGCATGATACAGCACCAGATGGGTCCGATAGGAGACTTGACTGGTTCGATCTGCTTTCTGCGTTCTTTGCCCATGAGCTCAAGACTAATGAAAAGTTGCGAAGCATATTCGAAGGTCAGCTTCTTGCACAGATATCGATTGGCGACATCCCGATAACACTGAAGGCACTTGAGGGCCAATTCAAGGAATTTGGGAAAACGACGATTGCCCAATTGGACCGTCTTGATGAGAAGATCGCAAAAATGCGTGTTGAGCAAAAAGAGGATTTCTCAGCCCTTCAATCACACATAGACGAAATTCTACCAACTTTAGCAATGATATCTAACATTGACGCCCAGCAGCAAACGATGAACGCATTAATTAACATGATCTTGCGTGAATTGCGCCATCGTGAGCTCTATAAACATTATACGTCTGGGGAAGTTGCTGCCAAAGTTGAAGAATACCTTAAAAGCTATTCTCTCCTGTTCGTAGGTCGGGAAGAGGCGCAATCTCAACTTGAGGCATTCCTCGTCAACAAACCCAGTGGTAAGCTGGTCGTATCCGCTCCGGCAGGTTTCGGTAAGACCGCGATACTGGCCAATTTGGTCAAGGAATTACATGGGAATGGCTATTATGTGGCCCATCATTTCTTCACGAACCGCTTCGATGTCACTAGGCCTTTGATCAATGCCTTCCGTAATCTCTTGAAACAGATATATTTCTATTTTGACCTGCCTGAGGAATCATTGCCCGAGGACGAAATGGGTCTTCGTGATACCTTATACGGGATATTCCAGGACCATACCATATTCAAAGAGGAACCTTTGATCATACTATTGGACGGCCTGGATGAGGCGGAACGCCCGTTCTCACCACCCTTCCCTTCTCCCTTGCCCGAAGGTTTATACATTATCGTTTCCGGACGCTGCAATGAAGGCGAGGAACCGGAATATCTTCAGGGATGGATCGAAGGGTCCGAGCGCCTTTCTCTAGCCCATCTATCCAGTGCAGAGGTCAAAGAATATCTGCAACGCATTGGCGAAGGAAAATTAACGAAATACGCAAGCGATGATAAGTTCGTCGAAATGGTGGTCAAAAAGACCGAGGGGGTCCCTCTTTATCTCCAATTTCTCAGCGATGATTTATTGCAGGCCGCCTGTTCTGACGGTAAGGAGCAGAATGTAAAATCCGTTCTTGAGCGAAGCCCAAAGGGCTTTGACAAATATGTCCGTGAGCAGTTCCATCAACTCACGTGTATAGATGATGTGAAAAATCAACCCAAGATTAGAGATTTGTTTGCCTTGCTCTCTATAGCCCTCGGGCCGTTATCAGACGCGGACGTTCGGGCAATCACGAAACTGGACGAGTTCGACCTCCAGGCTTTACCATGGCAAGTGACCAGATGGTTCAGCATACACTCAGAGCCGGTCAAACAGGACAATTCCCAGATAACTACCTATTCCTTCACCTATTCCCTGCTCGCTGAGAAGTTCCGAGGCGTTATTAAGGAAAAGGTGGAGATGGTCCATGAGAATTTATTGGAATATTGTTCCCAATGGAGAGAACATTATAGTCTATATACTCTGCAACATTATGCTGAACATTTAGAAAAATCAAACAAATGGAAAGAACTTTTTGACCTGGCCAGCGATAGAGAGTTCAGATACTTACAAAAGAGGAAATTCCCGAATTCCCCTGAATTGGCGTTATTTACACTTCAAATTGCCCTGCGAGGGGCAATAAAATCAGGTAATGCCGCAACGATGACCGAGTTCGTCCTGAGACACGCGCGGGAGATTATCCGAATTACAACGAGAGAGAATCCGCTTGATACCCTGAGGGCCGGTTATCTGGAACGCGCATGGAAACTCTCCGATCTATTTGAATTTGAAAGAAATGTATTATGGCATCTCTTGATTGCTTGGGAATTGAAGGATAAAAAGAAAATGGACGAAGCCCAAGCAACGTTATTGCGACTTGCACAAAAGAAACTTACTCGCTTGCCTATTCAATATCTTTGGAAGGTATCTTATATTTTTAAAAATATATTTGAATTGAACAAATCAACTATCGATTCCTTATATCAACAATTGATTGGCGATATCCCCTTTAACGAATTGGAAAAAGTTCATTCAAATAACGAAAAAATAGAGAACACTTTGGAAATAGCCATTTCACAGGTACATGCTGGAAAATTCTCAGATGCAATAAGGACCATAAAGTCGATAAAAAGTTACGACGGATATTCAACAGAACTGATTATCTTTGCCGAGCGGTTGGTACAAATTGGGGAACTTGAAAATGCTCGTAGCACAATTGCATTGACTCTTGCCCCTCCAGATGAAATCGATGAAGAACTTATACATGTCACTGCCTTGGGTGTGCTCTCAAAAAGTCTTGCTGAGCATGGTGAATTCTCGACTGCCCTTAAAATTGTTAACGGGATTAGGGATACCGAAATCCAATCAATAACTTTAGGTTATATCTCTGGGATGCAAGCTAAAGCGGGTCAAATAGAAACTGCGCAATCAACCTTTTCTAAGGCAATTGAAAATTCCCAACTTATTATGGATAGCACCCAAAAAGCATTGGCTTTGAATGAGATAATGATAAGGCAATTGAAAGCCAGACAATCGGATAATGCAAAACAGGCCCTCAAATTGGCTATTGAAGCAACGAACGAACACAGTAATGAAAACAGGCGAGATGCTGCCTTATATTCAATGGTGGTAAATCAATCAAAGGAAAATCTATATTCGGCCATTCTTGAAACCGCTTCACATATTGAGATAAATCCTCCAAAATCTTGGGCATTATCTATAGTTGCGATCGCTCACGCCAAAGCTGGATACCATGAATTGGCAGTCCAAACTGCAGAAAGCATCGATTCGGAAAAGGATCGCCAAACCGCATTGCTCGCGATTATAAAATATTTTGCAGAAATCAATGAGTTGGAATTGGCAAATGCAACTGTCATAAAGATTGAGGAGTTAACAATTCGAGCACAAGCGCAGGTTTCAATCGCTCTGAAACTATATACGACCGGGAAATCGAATAAAGCACAGGTGCTTTTCAATAAAGTGACAGAATTTCTTACAATGTCTGTGGATCGATCTATTCAAGATGAACTATTATTGGCAATCGTCGAATATCTAGCTACGATTGGAGAATATTCAAAAGCTAATGAATATATCGAACAAATGAAATATTCAGATACTACATTCAAAGCACAGTCGATTATAAATCTAATTAAGGGATGTTCTGAAGGTGGAGAAGATGCAAGAAACTCTTTCAAGATCGCCTTGGAGAATGCTATTAGAACTGACAGTTTTTGGGGGACTTCAGATGTCCTTGAAAATGTCATCAATACTATGATAAATAATGGATTAAATTCATTAGTAGTAAAATTAGCAGATGAAACAATTAATTACCGTAATGTTCTTCTATCGACTCTTGCATCTATTTTAGCTAAAGATTATGATTTAACAAACTTCGAAAAAATAATCATTCCTAGTGCTTATTATCTAGATACATCATATAAACTTTTCGAATTATTATTAATTTTATATCCTGTGCTCGAAATAAAAGATATTTATACGATAATGGCAGCCGTAAAGGAATATATAAGTGAATTAGAAAATCATATAAGATGAAAAAAGACAAATCACGCCCTATGATTTCAATTAATCTTAATTATACGTCATACTTTTCTTCAGCTCCATAACCTATATTTTCCTCTACCAGGCCCCAAGCCCACACCCTCCTGCCTGGCACAACGGTCCATCTATTTTCAGGCCGGAAGGGGTTCTTCGAGGCTAAGGGCTATTATAGCCCGTTCGCCGTTTAAAACAAGCCAAATTCCGTATTGAACTAGGACCGTTCATGCAAGAGTATATACTCACCTGAACGAATGATACTTTATCTGGACCTATCCAAGGTGTTTCCATATGCCTCCTCGATTTACTAACAAACATTATTGGTCTATTTTCATTGTATTCCTATTTATCATTCAATCAATTCCCTTCATACCTAACACAACGAATAAGGTCCAGGCCCTGCAGACCTTAACGCAAACGACTGAAACCGACTTTAAATCCTCCAGGGTGGACAATATCTCCATCGAAGGAACAGGTGTCGGAGCCAAGCTGAGACTTAGCCTGATCGAACAGAACGCCTGGAAGAACATGAACCCATCCATAAAACCGTCAGCAAGGGTCATTGTCGGGATGGCCGAGATCTACGGGACCGATAAAATTGTCATGTTCGGAGGGAATAAAAATGACAATCCTGATGGTCTCAACAATGAGACCTGGGTCTATGATTACAGCGATAATAAATGGACCCAGATGTTCCCACCGGTCTCCCCCACAAAGCGCAACCAGTTCGGGATGTCGACGATATATAACGATGATAAGGTCCTTCTTTTTGGCGGGTGGGATGGCGTCCTTTGGAAATGGTATAACGATACCTGGGTCTATGACCTCAGTGATAACAACTGGACGAACATGAGCCCGCTCCATAATCCTCCTCGGACCGATATGTTTGGTCAGGCCACGATATGGAACTCTGATAAGGTGGTGATCTTTGGAGGGGTGGTCCCTGACAGCAACAACAATGCGGCATATACGAACAAGACCTGGGTATACGACCTTAGCGATAATGACTGGACCGAGAAGACTCCCCTGGTGTCAAACCCACAGACCACGTGTGAAAATAGTCTTGCCGCGATAAGCGGGACCGACAAGGTCCTGGCCTTCGGCGGCTGGTACATGGGCAACGCCACATGGATCTACGACCTGAGCGATGATACATGGACCAAGGCCAATACGGCGGTAAATCCCCCGTGGAGATATGTTGCGTCAATGGCCTCGGTCAATAATGATGACAAGGTCATTTTAATGTATGGAACGAACACCTCGACTTTGCAACCTGACATGTGGGTCTATGATCTATCTGACAACAAATGGACCTCAAAGGACCTCATACAAAAACCCCCACCTGGCTGTGGTATAGGGTTGGCAACCTTATACAATGACGATGTAACGATCTTCTTCGGCGGGTGGGACGGCATCAACTGGTACTCAAAGAAGGACGAGACCTGGGCCTACAATGCTGCAAGCTATGCCCAAGGTGGATACTTCGTCTCGATCCCATATAATGTCCATGGCCCAGCGGACTTTAAAACCCTTTCTTGGAATTTCTCTGTCCCTGACGGGACCTATCTCGGTTTGCAGTTAAGGACCGCCAAAGATGAGGCGGGGCTTGCGACAGCCTATTTCGTGGGTCCGGCTGGGGCAACGGACGCATTCTATACTTATACTGGCCACGACCCGATCTGGTCCGGGCACAATGGGGACCAATGGATCCAATACTTTCTCACGATGACGACTACTAATGATTCTATAACTCCTTACCTTTTCGACATCTCGATCGATTACAATCTTCTTCCTTACCCCCCGACCTCGATATATCCGGCCAACCTCCAGACCATCAACACGAGCCGTCCCCAGTTCCAATGGGTCTTCAGCGACCCGGACAATGGGACGCAAGGGGTCTTCTTGGTCCAACTGGACAACAGTTCGGATTTCTCGAGCGTGGACATAACAAGCGGGGAGATCACCTGCTCGACGGGCAGCTGGAGGCCCTCTGACCCAATACCGGACGGGACCTGGTACTGGCGGGTCAATACAAAGGACTCGGACGGGGACTGGAGCGGGTACAATTCCACCACCTTCACGGTGACGATAGATACGACGCCTCCGAGAACCGAATGTGTGCTGTTCGGGACGGTCGGCCTGAAGGACTGGTATACCTCAAAGGTCGATGCCAGTCTACGTCTGTACGGCATGACGGGCAGCCTTGCATGGACGAGGTACCGGCTCGACGGTGGTCCTTGGACCAATTACACCTCGAGTTTCATGGTCCCCGGTGAAGGTCATCATACCTTGGAATACTACAGCAAGGATGTGGCGAACAATACCGAGGTTATAAGGACAACCGAGTTCAAGATCGACACGATACCCCCTTTGCTCAAAGTGGACGAACCTTTGGACGGATCGCTCACGAACCTGACCCCGGCCAAGGTCTCCGGTTCGACCGAGGCGGGCGCGACCGTGATCGTGAACGGGGTCGCTATTGTCGTGAGCACTGGTCTATTCAATTCGACCATGTCATTGAATGAGGGCGACAATATCATCAATACAACTGCCTTCGATGAGGCTGGCAACCACAATACGATCCTACGCACCGTGACCCTCGACACAAAGGCACCGGAGCTTGATGTCGAAGCTCTGCCATCCTTGACGAACCGGTCGGCCCAGGCGCTGACCGGCAAAGCCTACGATCTGCATCCTTTCAAGGTGTTCGTTGATGGAAAAGAGGTCGTTGTCCTGAATTCAGCATTCAAAAATGATGTGGTGCTCAAAGAAGGTCCGAACGAGTTCGTGATAACGGCCCAGGACCTTGCAGGGAACATCAACCGGACCGTCCGCAGGACAGTTCTGGACACGATACCCCCTGTCATCGAGATCCTCGAGCCGAAATGGACCAAGACCAAGAGCAATATGGTCTATATCCAGGGCAGGACGGAGCCCAAGGCCCAGGTCCTCTTTGATGGAAAGGAGCTCGCAGTGGATGCCAAGGGTAATTTCAATCACACGGTCTCTTTGCGCCTTGGCCAGAATGTCTTCAATTTCAAAGCCATCGATCCTGCCGGGAACGAGAACCACAAGGATTTGACCTTGGTGAAGATCTCCGAACCCACAAGGACCCATCTTGATTCTGAGTGCACGCCATTGATTCTCATATTGGTCCTTTGCGCGATAGCTGGTGCTTCTGCGTATCTTTGGTATTTGAGACGGAAAGGGCTCATTTGATCGATGCAGGACAATACCCATTACCATTCTGTTCCGCCCGGCCACGGCTTCTTTAGGTGAAAAGCAATGTTCCAACCCGTAAAATCCTCAATAGTGTTCTTTATCGTCCTATCCTTCCTAGGCACCTCGCTCCTAGCTATCCTTCCTTACTCCTTCGCAACTGCCCCTGGATCCTCCTTGAGCAAAGCGAACGCCTCGATAATTGGCGATCCAGGCAGCGGCCATCTTGGCTGGTCCGTCTCGGTCTCGGGGGACCTCAATGGTGACGGTTACGACGACCTTGTGATCGGGACCTATGATGGCGATAGTGTCTATATCTTCTATGGAAAGGCCACCGGCTGGAACAAAGGCATGTCCTATTCCGATGCGGACGCGCACCTGTGGGGCAAGGCCGGGATGACCTTCGGGTCGACCCTGGAGATCGTAGGAGACATGAACGGCGACGGCTTCGATGACCTCGTGATCGGCCAGCAATACTGGCCCTCGAGCTCCGTGCCCTGCTCTGGTAAGGTCTATATCGTCTATGGCTCGAGCACAAGATTGAGCGGGGACATCGAGATCGCGACCTTCTCGACCTACTCTTTCAAAGGTTCGATACCAGGGGACCATCTAGGCTCTGCGGTCTGGGGCGGCGGAGATGTCAACGGCGACGGCCTCGATGACATCCTGATCGGCGCGGACCAGAACAGCCAGTTCGGCACCAACGCCGGCATGGTCTATCTCGTACTAGGCCAAAAGGCCAAATGGGGCTCAGAGGTCAACATAACAAAGGCCGCATCGGCTTCCATACATGGGACCGCACTATCCTTGCTGGGGAACCATCCATCGAAGAACGGCGACTTCAATGGGGACGGTCTGACCGATGTACTGATACCTTGCACCAAGTGCGATGGCAAAGGCAACCAGTTCGGCACGGTATCCATAATCTTTGGCAAGAGGACCGGGTGGGCCATGGACCAAAGCATCCTGAACGCGGATGCAAGTTACAGCGGAACTCACATGTTCGGGGTATCGGGAGAGACCCGGATATCCTCCTCGGTCGGCGACGTGAACGGGGACGGCTACGATGATCTTGCCGCCTGTGACTACTTTTCTGGGAACCAGTACGGCAGGCTCTATCTTATCCACGGACGGTCTTCCGGTTGGGCCCTGGGACGGAGCCTGGACGAGGCCGACCATATCTGGTTGGGGGAATTGGGCGGAGAGGCGCTGTGCGCAGCGGTCTCGGATGCCGGGGATGTGGACGGGGACGGGTTGTCGGACTTCATGGTCAGCTCACCCTATGATCCCGACGGGACCGGCCAATCCGGTCTAGGGCAGACCCATCTGTTCTTGGGCAAGGAACATAGCACCTGGGTCCCGAGCGCCTATGTCTCGGACTATGCCGACACAGACTACAATGGCGAGGCCGTTAACGACACCTCCGGGGTCGGCCTTGCAGGGGGCGGCGATGTCAACGGGGACGGTTACGATGATATCACCCTCGGGGCGACACAGAGGAACAAGGACGGGGCCGGAAGGGCCTATCTTGTCTTTCCAGAGCGCAACCAGCCGCCCATCACGGCGTCCAACCTGACCTTCTACTCGGACCAGGGCTGCACCCATGAGATAATCAATGCCACCGTCGGCCAGACGGTATATCTTGAGCTCAAGGCCCAGGACCGGAACGCAACGCATATCGACCTTGCAAGGATCGATATATCTAGTAATTCAACGGACCCGAACGGTTACTCGCTTTCTCTTAAGGAGACCGACACCTCCACGGGCATCTTCAGAGGCGCGGTCACCATCAAGGATGTTAGCAACCCGTCCCACCGCTGGATCGGCGCAAAGGACGGAGAGATCATCAATGCGACCTTTAAGACCGCGTTGGGAGATGTCTATGATATCTTGATCGTAGGTCCCGCAAAGTTCGACATCTACAACCTCACACCTTTAGTGACGCGCGAGGACGATTGGACAACGATCAAACTTGCCCACAGTGGTCCAAGCAGCCTGGAATTGGTGCTCGATAAGCTGCCAAATTGGGACCAGGTCGGTTATTCCAAGGCGAACCAAACGCTGTGGGGCCGGCCTCTCAATGACGATGTGGGGCAGTTCCATTTCAATGCTACGCTAAAGGACTCGAACCAGGCCTACTCCAAAAAGGAGCTCGTCATCACGATTGTCAACACGCCGCCACTGATAACGACCAAGGATGTCAACCAGACAAAGGTAGATACACCCTATAGTGCGGACTACAACTGCACCGATGACGGCCAGGGGAACATCACATGGAATCTCGATTCACCTGATGGGCACATCCTGTCCTGGTTCTCGATCAATAAGACCACAGGAATTCTTTCGGGAACACCGAAGCAACCGGTCCCATGCGAGCTCAATATCTCGGTCACGGACGGCAACGGCGGTATCGCCTGGAGGAACTTTTCTCTAGATGTTACGGACATACCAAATCCCATCGTGAACATAATATCCCCCTCGCAAGGGGACCATGTCAACAGTACCTTCACAATGTACGGGACCCTCTGGCAGGACCCGCTCAATTTTGTTGTGTCCATGAACTGCAGCGTGGACGGTGGGCCCAGGATGCTGATAGGACCAACGCCCGATTGGAGCGTCAACATCGGGCCTCTGACCCCTGGGCCGCAGGAGCATCTGATCCTCCTCGAGGTCTTGTCGTCCCGAGGCAGCCTTGAGTTCTCCACCGTCTCGTTCTATGTGACGAACTATCCGCCAACGGTCAACATCACAAGCCCCAAAGACGGACAGACCATCGAAAGGATCTTGAAATTGACCGGAACGGCCTTCGACGACCTGGGGCTCAAGGGCGGGGAGATCTTCCTCAACGGGACCCCCTACTTGTCGTTCAACATCTATAACGGCAGCTGGGACTCCACCATCGATGTCGGGGCCTATCCGACGGGTCTTCTCGAGATCAAGGTCGTTGTTACGGACCTCGAGAACCTGACGGCTAACGATACTGTGGTCGTGAAGGTGGTCCGCCCTGTCGCCACAGTGCTCGAGATCAAGATCTTGTCTCCGAACAATGGCCAAAAGATCAAAGCAGAGTTCAATCTGTCCATGTTCATCAATTATAATGGGAAAGGCATCGTGCATCTCGAGATCAAATTGAACCAGACCCCTGTCATCTCGCAGCAGATACTGCCAGACTATATAACGATGAAGATCACGGTGCCCAAAGGAATGAAGAACCCGGTCCTCTCCGCAAGGGTCAACGATACCACCGGATTATCAGGCGAGGATTCGTTACCGCTCACGGGCCCTGATGATGTGATAACACCGCCTCCGCCGGTCATACCCAAGAAACACCTTGGGAGCGAAATAGGAAATTGGTGGATCGCGCTGGCAGTCCTGATAGTGGGGATCATGGTTGTTATTATGGCATGGTCTTATCGTAAACAGTCGACCTCTGAGACGGCAGTCGAAGCTGAGGGGGTCGATGAGGAAATAGAGGACACAGATGACGAAGAGGGATCCTCGGACCTGGAGGAAGCGGACGAGGGGACCTCTGCAACCGAGGACGAGACAACCGAGGATGAGACAACCGAGGATGAGACAACCGAGGATGAGACAACCGAGGATGAGACAACCAAGGATGAGACAACCGAGGATGAGACAACCGAGGACGAGACCAACACTCTTGTTATCCCCTCAAGGGAACCGCAACACTTTGTTGTTGATGCGACCCGCGCCAAGCTTGACGAATATCATGTCGAGACAGAGCACAAGCCGCGGGATAGCGAGATCGAAATGAGCGGGAAGAAGAAGTAAACTCTTCTATTCCTAAATGCAGCACACTATATCTCTCTTTGAATAAAAGAGGTTCTTGAATGAGCGAATTCTGTAATTTATATATGCAAGACCTTGAGAAAGCTAGCTTGGACTATAAGATGGCCATCTGTTGGTTCCTACTTGTAGAGAAAAAGGACCTGGTCTCCAATATCGAAGGTTGTTGTTCGAGGGTTGATGAGATAGAGGAGGAGATGGGGGACTGTCCTGTCTACGAGTTCAGGACCACGATCAAGGCAGCTCAAGAGATCTTGCTGCGAAGATTGGCCAGTGCATCTCCCTACTTCAAAGAGCTCTTTGTCGAGATCGAACCTTTGATCGGCGCTTTGGCTATCCGTCCTCCTGATGGAACGGTGGAAATAGATTGCAGCTCAATGATGTTATTGTTCGAAGACGAGGACCGGACCAAGGTTGCCAAGGACTGGGCCGAATATCCCCTGATGCTCGAAGAGGCCGTACGGGAAGGGGATGTCAAGACCGTCGCCGGGATATTGCACGAGACCGGTTTCGGGGGCATAGACCTGTCCGGGGATGTGAAAGAGGACATAGCCTTTCCCATGGACAATTATGATATGTCCATGCAAATGACATTGATCGGCGGGCCCTGGTTCGAAGAGGACTATTCGAAAAAGAAATAGAGGGGAAATTGAGGCGGGCTGTTATCTCTGAAACAATTTGTTTTCATTATCATAATATCTTCGTGGCCTCGACCGCAAGTCGAGGCCGGATGACAGGAACCTTTCAAATGATCCTTAAGTAAGTTCCAAACCCGACTTTTCCATGAACCGAGTTCCAGACTTCACCTTTAAACCCTTCCGCCCGGCCTTGGCGCGTGCGTCTAATCGATTTTCGGGTAGGAAAGGAACTACTCGAGCCAGGAACATCAAGACAGCCAGTTCGCTATAAGTTTAAAAGATCACTAAGTTTATGAAATCCCACCAGTCCTTAACATGATCGAGAAAATCAAGATCGCAGTCGTCATCGCCACTCACAATCGCCCTTTCGAACTAGCTAACCGTTCATTGCGATCGGTCTCGGAACAGACCGTTCTTCCTGATTATCTCGTTGTGGTAGATGATTCCGACCCCAAATATCAAGATCAGAATCATTCTATCTTGCATGAAGCCGCAAAACGGCATATGACCACAAAATATCTCAAGAATTACAGGACTGCGGGAGCTTGCGGTGCTTGGAATACCGCACTTTCTTGGTTATGGAACGAAGCACCAGATATCTATGTGGCGATCTTAGATGATGATGATGAATGGATGCCGGAATATCTCGAAGTCTGTTCCAAATTCGCCTTTGAAAAGGACCTTGACATGGTGATCCCCGGTCTGATCCGGCACGATGACAAGTACCCAGAAGGCCGGAACCAAACCATTCCCGATCGTCTAGATGCAAATGAGATACTAGGAAAGAAAAGCCACATCCAAGGGTCCAACCTGTTTATCAGACTTAGAACGATCCTGATGGCCGGCGGTTTCGACGAGGCCTTGACCAGTACAACGGACCGGGACCTGTGCATACGCCTTGCGGACCTTGGAATGGTCAGAACCGGCAGTTTGGACCGACATCTTGTGCACCATTATGCCTTTGCAGATTCCGAACGTTTATCGACCAAGGGTTCAGAAAAGAAAAAGAACGGTCTTCTCCAATTCCTGGATAAATACCGGAAAAGGATGACGGAGGCGCAGTTCGAGGATTTCTTAGAACGGTCCGAAACGATCTTCGGTCTAAAGCTAACTAAAGAAGAATGGAAAAAGTATCCAATAGAACCGAAGTCGAAGCCCCATGCTAAACCAAATACTGATAATTCCCAATTGGACCTGATAGTAGGGACGATTTCCTCTCCGGACCTAAATCTATTAAAAAACTTATTGACGGACCTGGGGGAATTGGTAAAGACCGATAGCAATACCAAGATGACCGTATTGATCCTTGAAAACAGTGGGCGCGAATCTACAGTACGAAAGAAAATAAAAAGCATCCCAAAGCAATATCAATCCGACCGATTGGCCATCAGATTGATATCACGGGAAGTCCAGCAACAGACCATTGATTCCGGTCTCATTACAGATATCGATGAGGACAAGACCGGACGCAAGTCCACAAGCGTAAGCCGGACCTTATTACAGCATTATCTCTATGAAGAAGGCCAGCTCCATCCGGGCTCCATGGTCTGGATACTCGACGATGATAGCCGGACCAATAATCTCCAATATCAAGGCGAGAGCTCGATCTTCGAGG
>Ga0209777_10004670_pt1 | contig 16083 bp, 9 predicted proteins | sample FrelakmetHBP12HB_FD_187147 | JGI IMG/M metagenome (GOLD analysis project Ga0209777, IMG submission 187147) | Freshwater lake sediment microbial communities from the University of Notre Dame, USA, for methane emissions studies -HBP12 HB (SPAdes)... | ecosystem: Environmental > Aquatic >...
ATTTTGGATACTGAATTGCCATCGCGCTCATTTTTGTTCCCAATGCGTTGAATCTCTTGAAATTTGGTTTTGCAAAGATTGCATCGGGTGCAATAACTGTTTTGGTTGTATCGGACTTCATAATAAAAAATATTGCATATTTAATATTCAATATGCAAAGAAAGAATACGAAGAAAAAATTGCCTCCATGAAATTAAATTCTTGGAAAGGGATTGAGGAGGCTAGGGGAGCAGCGCACGGATTTTGGATGAAATTTCCGAATAAGTATCACCAAGGGATGAAAAATGTGAACTCAACAGGAGCTTATGTTACCAATTCAAAAAATGTGCGGTATGGATATTTGGTCCGCGAGTGTGAAGATTGCAAATACGTGCAATATCTGCAATCGCCTCCTCCCAGTAAAAATTGTTATGATCTTACAATCTGGGGGCAAAATAATCAGTTAGGATACGAAAGCACAACATCGGGTGATGGAACATTCAATATGAAATTTTTGATAGAATGCTGGCCGAGCATACGCGACACAGAATACTCTGTTTTTTGCCAAGGTTCTTCAAATCTTTTTGCCTGCGTGGGGTTGAATAAAAAAGAGTATTGCATATTTAACAAACAATACACAAAAGAAGGATACGAAGCCCTTGTCCCCAGAATAAAGAAGCATATGGATGAAATGCCCTATACCGATAAAGCCGGACGGATTTATAAATATGGAGAATTTTTCCCGATAGAATTTTCTCCTTTTGCTTATAACCAGACACTCGCATATGATCATTTCCGGCTGGCAAAAGAAGAGGCGATAAAAGCCGGCTATTTGTGGAAAGACCCTTCGCCCCAGGAATATCAAATTACTATGAAAGGCGAAGACTTGCCTGAAAACATTAAGGAAGTGAAGGATGATATTTTAGATGCTGTTATAAGCTGTACAAAATGTAAAAAAGCATTCCGTATCATTAAACAAGAGCTGGAATTCCTTAGACGAGAGCAAATTCCGTTGCCGCGCCACTGTGTGGATTGCAGGCATTTTCTTCGGATTGCGCAGCGTTTGCCAAGCAAACTTTTTAAACGCCAATGCCAGTGTGCTGGCACAACATCGGAAAACGGCGTCTATCAAAACACTGCCAAGCATTTCCACGGAGCAGGAAAGTGCCCAAATGAATTTGAAACTTCCTATGCCCCCGATAGGCCGGAGATAGTCTACTGCGAAAGTTGTTACCAAAGCGAAGTTGTATAAATAAAAATATCTGAAGCCCTGAGTCCGTCGAAGGGCGAAAGTTGCTGCCAGGCCGAGGTAGCGTAAAATAATTATTATTAAATAACAAAATTTATGATCTTCATTTACGTGCCGTGCCAGAATCTTGATACGGCCAAAACCATTGCTAAAATCTTGGTGGAAAAAAGAATGGCGGGCAAGGTGGATATTATGCTTACTAATTCAGTTACCCGGGTCAACGGCCTGCCTGCGCAGGCAGGCGGAGTTATAGAAACCACGGGGGCAACCATGATTATCAAGACTATAGACAGGCATATTCAGGGTGTAGAGGATATTGTCAGAGAACATCACCAGGGCGGGGTTCCTTGTATGGCTACTATTTCGCTGTATCGCCTGAATCGTGATTTTAAAGACTGGCTGATCGCCTCTACCAGCTAGTTTTTTGCCGGATAATAGCGGTAAATAACCGCCGATTTTTGCTTGATAAAGTCACGCAAAAAAGCTATGATAGAAATAATTAAATATAACTAAATAACGTAAGGTGTTCAGCGTAAATTAGACCCTTAATGCATAAGATATATCTGGGTCTAATTTCCGAAGCAAGTCTGTTCGCCTTGCTCACAGACCCGTGGTAGACAAAAATAGAATCCGCAGATTTAAACTGGCGCCTCCGCCTCCGGAGCTGCCTATTTATGGTACAGTAGAGCCCGAAGACTGCTCTTTTATCGGCAAAACCAATTATGAAGCGGCTTTGCAGGAACAAAAGTTTATTTTCGGCATCAAAAGGGTGGACAGGCGCAGGCATGTGTATATTGTCGGTAAATCCGGAGTGGGAAAGTCAAAACTTCTGGAGCTTTTTGTCCGCCAGGACATCGGGTACGGCCACGGGCTCTGTTTTATTGATCCTCACGGAGACGTTATAGAAGAAATTCTGCATTTTATTCCGGAAGAACGGATAAATGATGTGGTGCTTATTGATCCTTCTGACTCCAAATTTCCTATTTCTTTTAATCCTTTAGCTAATATCGACCCAAGTTTTAAACATCAGCTGACTCAAGGATTGATAGAAGTATTGGAAAGGCAATTCGGCGCAAACTGGACGCCCAGGCTCGAGCATGTGTTCCGCTTCACTTGTTTAGCCCTTTTGGATTACCCGCACGGCACCATGCGGGGCATGATTTCCATGCTTACCGACCGCAATTACCGCCAGCTGGTGGTTGAATATATCCAAGACGATATGGTTAAAAGATTCTGGGCCATTGAGTTTGCCGACTGGTCAGAAAAATATGATACCGAAGCCATCATCCCGCTGGTAAACAAACTGGCGCAGTTTTTGTCAGACCCCGCCTTGCGTGGCATTTTTGGCCAGGAAGAAAACAAGGTTGATTTGGCAAAACTGATGAATGAAGGAAAAATTATTTTAATTAATTTATCCAAAGGCAAGTTAGGGGAGGAGAACGCCAGCTTTTTTGGCTCGATGTTTATTACAAAAATAAAGCAAGCGGGAATGGAGCGGGCTTCTCTGCCGGAAGCCGAAAGAAAAGATTATTATCTCTATGTTGACGAGTTCCATAATCTTATGACTGAAACTTTTGAAAATATTTTGTCTGAAGCCCGCAAATATGGCATCTGCCTTACCGTGGCGCACCAATATATGGGGCAGCTTATCCCTAAAGTCCAACAGGCGGTTTTAGGAAACACAGGGACCATCATTGTGTTTAGAGTGGGCGGTGAAGATGCGGTCAAGTTGGAGCCGGAAATGGCGCCGATATTCGGCGTCAAAGATATGGTGAACCTGGGAGTCCAGAATTTTTACATCAAAGAAACTATTGACGGGGAAGCTTATGACCCTTTTTCCGCCGAAACCCTTAAAGTTATGCCGGCGACTCATAAGTCTTTTAAAAAAGAAATTATTGAGCAATCCCGCGCAAAGTACACCATTTCAGCCGAGGCCGCAAAAAAACTTATGGAATCGGAAGAGTCAAAAATCATGAGAAGCTCGCACGAAAAATCTATAATTCAGGGTAAGGGGAAAGGTCCAGAATCCCAAGATAGCCAGAAGCCGCAAGATAAGCCGGAAGAGCCATTAATTTAACGCATAATCTAAAATTTAAAAAACATGAACCAAGAAACCAGGCAGTGTCAAAACTGTAATCAGGATTTTGTAATCGAACCAGACGATTTCGCGTTCTATGAAAAAATGAAAGTACCGGCGCCCACGTGGTGTTGGCGGTGCCGTTTTCCCAGACGTTTGGTATGGAGAAATGAGCGGTCTTTGTATAAGAGAACGTGCAGTTTGTGCAACAAGTCAATGATTTCCATGTTCAAGCCCGAGGTTCCTTTTCCGGTTTATTGTCATGAATGTTGGTGGTCAGATAAATGGGATTCTTTAAAATATGGCCGGGACTACGATTTTTCCAAAAACTTTTTTGAGCAGTTCGCTTTACTGCAGCGGGAAGTTCCCAGGCCGGCCTTATACGCATCGCAAAATGTGAACAGCGATTATTGCAATTTCACTGCTCGGCTAAAAGATTGTTATTGGATGTTCGGAAGCTGGTTTTCAGAGAATTGCGGTTATGGAAAAGTTGTGGCAGACAGCAAAGATTGCTGGGATTGCTGGTCTGTCGAAAACAGCGAAGGTTGTTTACATACTATCGACAGTAATAAATGTTATAGAACTCATTTTTCGCAAAACTGCATAGGGTGTGCGGACTCAGCATTTTTATATGACTGCAAAAATTGCCAGAGTTGCCTTTTTTGCTACAATTTACGCAATAAAAACTATCATATTTTTAACCAGCTGGTGTCAAAAGAAGAATTTATCCGAATGAAAGATGCAACCCTAAGTTCTAACACGTTGCTTGAAAAAAGATTTTTAGAATTTAGGAAAACAGTTAGAGAAAAAGCCATTAACAAAAATTTGATTGGAGAACACAATCTTAACGTTTCCGGAGATTTTATTTTTGACGCAAAAAATGTCCATTTCGGCTTTATGGTTTCGGGTGGAGAAAATGATAAATACGTTGCAGTATGTCTTAAAGGGCAAAAGGATACCATGGATACTTACGGAGTAAACGCCGGAGAGTTGGGGTATGAATCAGTTAATATTGATTTTTCTTCAAAATGTCGTTTTTCGTTAAACGGGGAAAATCAATCTGATACCGATTATCTTGTTGATTGTTTTAACGCCCAAAGTTGTTTCGGATCCATTTCTTTAAAACATAAAAAGTATTGTATTTTAAACAAAGAATATGACGAGAACACATATGAAGAAATAAAGGCAAAGATTATTGATCAAATGGCAAAACAGCCCTACGTCGACAAAGCTGGCAGAAAATATTCTTATGGTGAATTTTTTCCATTAGAATTGTCGCCGTTTGCATATAATGAAACAATTGCTCAAGAGTATATGCCTCTGACTAAAAAACAGGCCGAAGAGCTTAAATATCCCTGGCAGGAAATGGGAAACAAGGAACATAAGCCGACAAAAAAGTGGGATGAACTACCAGATACAATTATGGAGGTGGACGATTCAATCCTGAAAGAAATAATACTTTGTGAAGCATGGGATAAAGACAAAGAAAAGGCCAAAGAGCACAATTGTACAATGGCTTTTAGGATAACGAGAGATGAACTGGCGATTTATAAAAAATTTAATTTACCATTGCCCAGAAAATGCCCGAACACCAGAAATTTTGAAAATTTTCAGTTGAGAAAGCCAATCGGTATTTGGCACCGCCAGTGCATGTGCGACAAGAACCACCCGCATCATAGCGGAAAATGTCCTAATGAATTCGAAACCAGTTATGCCCCGGATAGGCCGGAAATCGTTTACTGCGAGCAATGTTACCAAGCAGAAGTAGTATAATTATTAATAAAAAATTTATGAATCAAGAAACCCATTCGACAGGCTCAGGGCAGGCCAAAACGTGCGAAAAATGTAAAAATAACTTCACTATTGAGCCCGATGATTTTTCGTTATACCAGAAGATGGACCTGCCTCCGGCGATTCTGTGCCCTCTCTGCCGCACGAAATATCTTTTGGCTTTTTGGGTGAACGGGAGATTCAGAATCACTAACTCGGCATTGAGTGGCAAAAGAATCATCACGGTTATTCCCGAAACAGCGCCTTTTCCTGTTTGCGAAAGGAGCGAGTTTGTATCTGATACTTGGGATCCGCTCACATACGGTAAAGAATATGACTCTTCGCGCCCATTCATCGAACAGGTCGTTGAGTTGCAATCAAAGGTGCCGCACCCCCACCAAGTCGGAGTTAAAAATATTAACTGCGACTGGGCCGATGATGTGTGGGAATCAAAAGACGCATATCTTACGCGTTCCGTTGCCAATGTTGAGTCGGTTATTTACGGATATCGTTTGATAAATTGCAAGAACTGCGTTGATGCGACTTTTTCATTCGACCTTGAACGCTGTTACGACTGCCTTAATTGTTTTAAAAGTTACAATTTGAAATACTCTTTCAATTCCCGCGATTGCATGGACAGTTCCTTTTTGTATGATTGCCGGAACTGCCAGAACTGCTTTATGTGCTGGAATTTGAGAAATCAAAAATACTGCATTAAAAATCAGCCGTATTCAAAAGAGGAGTACGAAAAAAAGCTCAAAGAATATAATTTAAAATCATGGGCAGCGATCCAAGACTTGAAGAAAGAATTTTGGAGGCAAATCGGACAAAACGCCGTACATCGGCAGAACTATAATATCCAGGCAGTAAATTCCACGGGAAATTTCCTTGAAAACGATAGGAATTGTTATCAGAGTTATTTTTTGCAAGAATCTGAAAATTGCAGGTATAATTTCAGGGGTTTTGGCAATAAGGAATGCATTGATATTGTTGGCGATTTCAGGTGCGAAAAGTGCGCATCGGGAGTGCAGGTGACGTCCGAATACGGTAATTTTTGCAATCTTTACACGGTTAGTTGCCGATTTAGCGGTTATCTGGACAACTGCGAGGAAGCCGAATACTGTTTCGGCTGCGTTGGCTTGCATAAGAAAAAATACTGCATTTTAAACAAACAATATACAAAAGAGGAGTATGAAAGTTTGCTTGAAAAAATTAAAAGCGATATGAAAAAAAGGGGAGAGTGGGGCAAGTTTTTCCCGCTCTCGGCCGCCTACTGCGGATATAATCTTTCTTTGGCCGGCATGCAGTTTCCTATGTCAGAGAACGAAGCTTTAAAATTTGGAGCCAAATGGGAAAAAAATAATGAGCCCCGCTATGAAAATATCATCAGCGGAGATGATTTGCCCGACAATATTGACCAAGTTAAGGACGATATTACTAGACAACGCATTCTGTGCCCCGAAACAAAACTTAGCTACAATATCACTCAGGATGAGCTGGCGTTTTACCGGGAACATGGAATTCCGCTTCCGCGACGGCATTTTGACTGGCGCACACAGGAGCGCTATAAGCCTTTCAGTTTGATGGCAATCCCGCAAAAGGGAGTTTGTTATTACTGCAAGAAAGAAATTGAGCATTATTACAGTTCCGAACTTGGTTTTCAAAAAATAGCTTGCCTGGAAGACTACCAGCGCGAAATAGCATAACCAATGGATTCAGAAACCCGCAAATGCCAAAATTGTAATAAGGAGTTCATAATTGAACCCGATGATTTTGCATTCTATGAGAAGATTAAGGTGCCGCCGCCGACTTGGTGCCCGGAGTGCCGTATGATTCGGCGTTTGGCATGTCATAATTGCTGGTTTCTTTATTATCGGAATTGTGATAAATGTGGCGTTAGAACATTATCAATGTATCCGCCTGAACAAAAAATCACTGTTTATTGTCAGCCATGTTGGTGGGCAGATGATTGGGATGGTGCCGAATACGCGATGGATTATGATAAAAGCCGGCCATTTTTAGAACAAGTAAAAGAGCTTTCAGAAAAAACTCCATATGCTCCCCTAGAAACGACTTATTTGACTTTAGAGAATTGTGACTATAGTAATGCTATAGCTTATTCAAAAAATTGCACCTTAGCAACTTGGGCTGATTTCTGTGAAAATGTTTGCTATTCTTCTTTTCTCAATACCTTAAAATCCAGTTCGGATTGTTTCCGAGGTTATACTTCCGAATTATGTTATGGTTCAATTGGTTTCAGCAGGTGCTATAGAATGTTTTTTTCTGATGAATGTGATGACTGCGTAGATATTTTTTTCTGTAGAAATTGCTATGGTTGTACAAACTGCATTGGTTGTGTAAACCTAAGTGGTGCATCAAATTGTATTTTTAATGTTAAGTATTCCAAGGAAGAGTATGAAAAAAAATTAAAAGAATTTGATCTTGAATCATGGAGCAATATAGAAAAACTGCAAAAAGAAGCGCAAAAATTTTGGCTGACAAAACCGTATAGGGCATATCATGGGCATTCTTTGAATAAAAATGTGACCGGCGAGTACGTTTATGAATCAAAAAATTCAAAAGAGGTGTATATTTTCAATGGTGGAGAAAATAGTAAATATTGCCAGTTAGTTACAGTTAAACCAGTTAAAGATTGTTATGATTATTCTGGTTGGGGCAATAATGCCGAGCTTTTGTATGAATGTTTTAACATTGGAGATAATGCCAATAATTGTAAATTTAGCGGTTTTCTATTTCCAAATGTAATCAATACGGAATATTCTTTTTGGTGTCCTTCTTCAAAAAATAATTTTGGTTGTGTAAATTTAAAGAGAAAATCTTACAGCATTTTAAACAAGCAATACTCAAAAGAAGAATATGAAAAATTAAAAAATGAAATTATCGAAGACATGAAAAAGAATCCGTATATAGATGAGATGGGGCGAGTTTGGGCATATGGGGAATTTTTCCAACCCGGTTTTAGTAAATTTGCTTATAATAATTCAAATGCATTCAAATTTTTTCCTAAAAACAAAGAAGAGGCTTCAAAATCGGGTTATTTTTGGAACGAAGAGGCTGCGCAAAATATTACAGAAACAATAAAAGGGGAAAATCTCCCAGAAAAAATTAGTGAAGTTGATTCAAGCATTCTTAACGAAGTTATTTCCTGCATTTCCTGTCATAGAAAATATAAAATTATTACGATTGAATACGATCTTTTAAGAAAGATGAACTTGCCAATTCCACGCGAATGCCCTAAGTGTAGGGAAGCAAAAAGATTTGCCAGATTAAATATGCCAAAATTATATAATCGTAATTGCGCTAAATGTAATATAGAAGTTAGAACCCCTTATGCTCCGGACCGCCCGGAAATAATTTATTGCGAAAAATGTTATCAGCAGGAAGTATACTAAAATTATGAATCAAGAAACCAAAGTTTGCCAAAACTGTAAACAGGACTTCATAATCGAGCCCGATGATTTTGCGTTTTATGAAAAGATTAAGGTGCCGCCGCCGACTTTTTGCCCAGAGTGCAGGTTGATTCGGCGCATGACTTTTCGTAACGAAAGAACACTTTACAGACGCAAAAATAACGCTCCGGGCAAAGATGGGGAGTCAATTTTATCAGTATTCTCTCCAGAAAGCGAGCAGGTGGTGTATGACCATGCCAGTTGGTGGGGCGACATATGGGATTCGGCTAGCTTTGGACAAGAAATCGACTATTCTAAACCTTTTTTTGAGCAGCTTAAGAGTTTATGGAGCAAAGTGCCAGATATAGGACTTTTTAATATTAACCCTGTAAGAAGTGATTATTGCAGCATAACTGAAGGAAACAAAGATTGTTACATGGTTATAGGGGGAGATTTTAACGAAGATTCTCTTTATAGTGCATTTATTTTCAACAGCCATAAGCTTGCCGATTGTTATTGGGTTTCAAAGAGCGAAGGTTGCTATGAATGTTCAGACAGCATTTCGTGCTCCCGTTTATTCTACTCGCGCTATTGCGAAGGATGTTTGGACGGCGCATTACTTTTTAATTGCAAAAACTGTTCAAATTGTTTGGGTTGTGTCAATTTACGGAATAAATCTTATTGTATTTTTAATCGCCAATATACAAAAAAAGAGTACGAAGAAAAGATAAAAGAGTATCGGCTTGAATCGTATGCGGGTAGAGAAAAAGTGATGGAAGATTTTGAAACATTTTTTCTAAACTTTCCCAGGAGATTTGCTCGCATGATTTCCTGTGTTGAGTCGACCGGAAATAACCTTGAAAATTGTAGAAATTGCAAAGAGTCCTTCGATGTTTTTGGCGGAGCGCAAGATTCTAAATATGTATGGCTAGTCTATTCAAATGTAGCCGATCTTTATGATTGCGATCACTCTGGTTTGAGCTCTTCACGGTGTTTGGAGGTTTCAACGGTTTATCCCGGCAATGATGTCATGTACTCTCGTTTTATTTTCAGCTGTCATCATATACAGTATTCTTATAACTGTCATAATAGCTCATATTTGTTTGGCTGCGTCGGCATGCGCAATAAACAGTACTGCATTTTTAATAAACAATATTCTAAAGAAGAATATGAAGAAGCAATGCCGCTTCTTGTCGCGCATATGAATGATAAGCCGTATATAGACAGGAATGGTATTTTATATCGTTATGGAGAATTTTTTCCGACAGAAATTTCTCCGTTTACACACAACGAGTCGGTTGCGCAGGAACTGCAACCGCTTACTTATAGCGAAGCAAAGAAAAAGAATTTAGATTGGCGAGAGTCATCCGATAATAAATATCTACCAACCGTTGACGCTAAAGACTTGCCCGATAACATAGATGAGGTTCAGGATTCAATCACAAAAGAAATAATCGGTTGTTCTCATAATAAGCTCTGTGCGCACTCGTGTATTGGTGCATTCAAGATTACCCCGCAAGAATTGTCGTTTTATAAAGCCTTTAAAGTCCCGATACCTCATCTTTGCTCTAATTGCCGTCATTATGAAAGGATTGCTCCAAGACCGCCTTTAAAGCTTTGGCATAGACAATGCCAATGCATGGGCGTGGCGTCAGAAAAAGGAGTATATCAAAACACCGCCAAACATTTCCACGGTGGCGGACATTGCTCCAACGAGTTCGAAACCTCATATTCTCCGGATCGGAAAGAGATTGTATATTGCGAACAGTGCTATCAACAAGAAGTGGTATAATTCTTAAAAAATTATGAATCAAGAAACCAAAGTTTGCCAAAATTGTAAGCAAGAGTTCACCATCGAGCCCGATGATTTTGCGTTTTATGAAAAGATGAAAGTGCCGCCGCCGACTTTTTGTTGGCTTTGCCGCGCGCAGCGCCGAACGGCTTTCAGAAATGAAAGGTCTTTATATAAACGTAAAAGCGATTTCAGCCAGAAGGATATTTTTTCGGCATTTGCGCCGGATGCGCCGGTAAAAGTTTACGAAAAAGAAATTTGGCTGACAGACCAATGGGACCCAATGGACTATGGCAAGGATTTTGACGAATCGAAAACGTTTCTTGAACAGTTTAAAGAATTACTGCATGCCGTGCCCTTAAAAAATTTGAATGTGGTAAATGGCGTGAATAGCGATTATGTAAATAATTTTACTGACCCAAAAAATTGTTATTTAATTTTTAATGGTAATAATGCAGAAGATTGCATGTATGGCAACGGGTTGGGCTATACGAAGAGTTGCGTAGACAATTCGCATGTTTCAAAATCCGAACGTTGCTACGAAGGATTTTGGCTCACATCATGCCAAAATGCCATTTTTTCTTCACAGTGCGAAAGTTCATATGATATTGCCTTTTGCAAAGACTGCGTTGGATGCAATGATTGTCTTGGTTGCGTGGGTTTGCGCAAAAAATCATTTTGCATTTTTAACGAGCAATATTCTAAAGAAGATTACTTAAAAAAAATTGCGGAGTTTAATCTTGGTTCAAGCGCGGCACTGAAGGATATGAAAAAAAGATCTGCGGAATTCTGGCTGAAGTTCCCGAATAAATATATCAACGGGCTTTCAAACACTAATGTTTCCGGCAACTACATTTCGCACTCTCGCAATGTGCGCGATTCATTTCTTGTGAGAGAGAGTGAGAATATGCGTTTTTGCCAGTATATTCAAGAGTTGCCGGGAAGTAAAGATTGCTATGACTATACTTCATGGGGGGATGGCAGCCAGTTAGTTTATGAATGCGCCGCCTGCGGTATTGGCATAAACAACATTAAGTTTTGCTACAACGTACAGGAGAATGTGCACGATATTGAGTATTCGTATATGTGCCAGTCATCGTCTAATTTATTCGGCTGTGTGGGGCTTCGCAAGAAAGAGTACTGCATTTTGAATAAGCAATATTCCAAACAAGATTACGAAAAGCTTGTTCCAAAAATCAAGAAACATATGGATGACAAGCCCTACGTAGACGCGAAGGGGAGAGTTTATAAATATGGAGAATTTTTTCCGGCGGAAATGTCACCGTTTGCTTACAACGAAACGTTGGCTCAGGAATATTATCCAATTACTAAAGAGCGGGCGCAGGAATTTGGTTTTACTTGGCGCGATGCTGCCCAGCGAAATTATAAAATTACAAAACACGCAAGCGAACTGCCTGACAACATCAAAGATGCGCCGGATTCTGTTACTGCAGAAATTATCGGTTGTGCGCATGAGGGCAAGTGTAACGATCAATGCACATTGGCATTCCGCATACTCCCTGAAGAGCTGGCTTTTTATCGTAGTATGAATTTGCCTCTGCCGCGGCTTTGCCCGAATTGCCGGCATTCTGAAAGAATCAACCAGCGCACCAAATTGAATTTGTATAAAAGGCAATGCCAGTGCGCAGGTTCAAAATCAGAAAACGGCGCTTATCATAATACCGCAGAGCATTTCCATAAGAATGGGCATTGTCCCAACGAATTCGAAACAGCATATCGCCCGGACCAGCCGGAGATAGTTTATTGCGAAAAATGCTATCAACAAGAAATAGCATGATCAAATCAGAAACCAAGACATGCCAAAGCTGCAAACAGGACTTCGTAATCGAGCCCGACGATTTTGCGTTCTATGAGAAAATAAAGGTCCCTGCGCCGACATGGTGCCCGACCTGCCGGGCCAGACGAAGATTGGCATTCAGGGACTTCCGCGTGTTGTACAAACGAAAAGACGACTGGGATGGGAAAACTATATTTGCGATATTCCCGCAGGACTCTCCATATAAAGTGTACGACCGCGAAGTGTGGTGGTCGGACAAATGGGATGCCATGGAATACGGACAAGAATACGATTTCAAAAAACCATTTTTTGAACAGCTTAAAGAATTGTCCCTCAAGGTTCCTCAACCAAGCCAAACAGCATGGAACATGGTGGATAGTGATTATTGCACTGGCGCCAACAATCTTAAGAATTGCTATTTGGTATTTGTGGCTACAAGCGATGAGGATTGTATGTACAGTTCATTGGTCAATAAAACTAAAAATTCCATAGATGTCACGCGGACAGAGTCTTCAGAGGGGTGTTATGAGTCATTCGGCCTTATTAAGTCGAACAAGGCCTTTTTCTCATCCGATTGCGAGGATTGCGTTGATGTCTGGTTCTCCAAGAATCTGCAGGGTTGCATGAATTGCGTGGGGTGCGTCAATTTGCGCAACAAGCAGTACCATATCTTTAACCAGCCTTATTCCAAGGAAGAGTATCAAAAGAAATTTTCTGATTTCAATTTTGGATCATTCAAAAATTTGGATAATTTTGCCGCGCAGGCAGAGGAATTTTTCTCTAAGAACATTGTCCGCTTCGCCCATGGCAAACACAACTCCAATGTTTCCGGCGAATATATCAATAACTCCAAAAACGTCCGCGATTCTTATTATGTCCAAAATGGCGAGGATTGCCGATACGTGCAATATTTATTTACGCCTTCAAGTAAAGACTGCATGGACTTTACCCAGTGGGGAGAAAATTCAGAGCTTATTTACGAAGTATCAAGCTCCGGCGAGAATTCTTCACGAATTAAATTTAGCTATAGGACATACCGCGGTTCGCACGATTGCGCTTATTGCATGCAATGTTTTTTTTCGTCCAACCTTTTTGGCTGCATTGGCTTGCAGAAAAAACAATATTGCATCTTAAATAAGCAATACACGAAAGAAGAATACGAAGCTCTAGTTCCTAAAATTATTGAGCACATGAATTCAATGCCCTACATAGATAGAAAGGGAAGAGTATATAAATATGGAGAATTCTTTCCGTCCGAACTTTCCCCATTTTCTTATAATGAGACGCTTGCCTTCGGAGACTTTCCGATGACAAAAGACCAAGCCCTTGCCGACGGTTACAGATGGAAGGATCCTGATGAAAAAGATTACAAGATTACGCTTGAACCAGAATTGATTCCTGACCATATCAAAGACGTAACAGATGGAATTATGAATGAATCAATTGGGTGCGCACACAAAGGCCAATGCCTGGATCAATGTACAACAGCATTCCGCATAACAAAGCAGGAGCTCGATTTCTACAGGGCTAATAATATTCCGATTCCGCGATTGTGCCATAATTGCAGGCACGTAAGGCGCGTCAGAAATCAAAGCCCAATGAAGTTATGGCACCGAAAATGCGCCTGTGCCGGTAAAAACTCGGAGGATGGAACATACCAAAATCAAACAAAACATTTTCATGGAGCAGATGGATGCCCCAATGAATTTGATACTCCATATGCTCCGGAAATTCCCGAAATAGTTTATTGCGAAAGTTGCTATAACAGCGAAGTAGCATAAAATATGAAATCAGAAACCAAACAATGTCAAAATTGTAAAAAGGATTTTATAATCGAACCCGATGATTTTGTTTTCTACGAAAAGATGAAAGTCCCGCCGCCGGAAATTTGCCCGTTGTGTCGCCAAAAATTGCGTACCACTTTTAGGAATTTTAAGACTCTATATAAAAGACCTTGCAGTAAGTCCGGCGAATTGATTGTATCAGCCTATAATCCCGACACGAAATTTCCTGTTTACGGTATTTCAGAATGGTGGAGCGATGATTGGGATGCGATGCATTATGGAATGGATATTAATTTCGAAAAATCATTTTTTAAGCAATTAGGAGAATTATTTGATATGGTTCCGCATCTTTCTCTTTGGGTTGTGCGATCGGAAAATTGCCAGTATTCTAATCAGATTGATAATAGTAAAAATTGCTACCTTGCTTTTGGAGCTATTAACGACGAAAACTGCGATTACGGACACATTGTTTGGGACTGTCGGGATTCGGTAGATAATTTATACCTGTTTAAATCAGAATTTTGTTATGAGTGTATTGATTGTTTGGAATCATCAAAACTTTTTTATTCGCAAGAGTGTGAGAGTTGTGTGGACAGTATTGGACTTTTTGATTGCAGAAATTGTTTAAATTGTATTGGGTGCGTAGGGCAAATAAACAAGTCCTACTACGTTTTTAATAAGCCGGTCACAAAAGAAGAATACAAAAATTTCCTACTAAAATATCCGCTAAAAGAAAAATCAAGTATTGATTATATTTTAAGAGAGCGAGATATCTTACGTACAAAAATTCCCCAGCGTGCTTTCTTCGGTTCACACAACAATAATGTCTCTGGTAATCATATATATAATGCACATAACATTCACTATTCTTTTGATATAAAAAGAGGAGAAAATTCTAAATTTTGCTTTACTGTTCGAGAGGCGATAGATTCTTATGATATATCCTTCACTGGTAATTTATCGGAGTGCTATCAATGTCTGACAATACTAGGAAGCAATCGGGTTATTGGTTCGCAAACGATAGTCGATTCTCATGACGTTTTTTACTCTGAATCCTGTTTTAATTGCAGTGAGATTTTTGGTTGTTATGGACTTCGTAAAAAATCTTATTGTATCTTTAATAAGCAATATAGCAAAGACGAATATAATTCTCTAAAAGAAAAATTAATAGAAAAAATGAAGAAGGATGGAGAGTGGGGAAAATTCTTGCCCTATTATTTAAGCCCTTTTGCGTATAACGAGGCTATTGTGAACGAGTATATGCCGCTAAGTAAAGAAGAGGCCATAAAGGAAGGATTCAGGTGGCAGGACGATATACCAAGTACTAGTGGACAAGAAACAGTAAAGTTAGACAATCTTCCTGCAATTCCAGCGGACTACTCGGAAGATTTATTAAAAGAAATTTTGAAATGTGAAAGGTGTAATAAAAACTATCGTTTTATAAACCGGGAAATTGGATTTTACAAAAAAATGGGGCTTTCTCTGCCCAGGTACTGTTTTAACTGTAGGCACGAAGAAAGAATGAGAGCGCGCAATCCGCGCTATCTTTGGGATACTAAGTGTTCTAGGTGTGGTGGGGAAATTAAAACATCATACACACCGGAAGATCAAAAAATATATAAAATTTATTGTGAAAAGTGTTATCAAAAAGAAGTATACTGATAATATGAATCAAGAAACCAAACAATGCCAAAACTGCAAAAAGGACTTCGTCATCGAGCCCGATGATTTTGCATTCTACGAAAAAATAAAAGTGCCGCCACCAACCTTTTGTCCAGAATGCCGTATGCAACGGAGAATGGCGTTCCGCAATGAGCTTGTCTTGTACCGCAAAAAAAGTGCTGCCACCGGGAAAGAAATCATTTCCATATTCCGGCCTGATTCGCCCATGAAAGTATATGAGCACGAGGAGTTTTATTCTGATAAATGGGATGCGTCAGAGTATGGGGCAGATTATGATTTCCAAAAGCCGTTTTTCAAACAGCTTCAGGAACTTATGATCAAAACTCCTACGCTTGCGCTGTTCGATAACAAATCGGTGAATTCAAGCTACTGCAATGTCGTGGTGTCGCATAAAAATTGTTATTTAGTAAGCGCAGGCTGGACCAACGAAGATTGTATGTATAGCAACCGCGTCGATGCCAATAAAAATTCGCTGGACCTTTACATATGCGGTCGGAATGAGTTTTGCTACGACAATGTATATTGTGAAGACTCATATCGG
>Ga0209777_10004671_pt1 | contig 16082 bp, 19 predicted proteins | sample FrelakmetHBP12HB_FD_187147 | JGI IMG/M metagenome (GOLD analysis project Ga0209777, IMG submission 187147) | Freshwater lake sediment microbial communities from the University of Notre Dame, USA, for methane emissions studies -HBP12 HB (SPAdes)... | ecosystem: Environmental > Aquatic >...
CTCCCCTATCCCTAAAAGACCTCCACGCAGCCTCCCTTTCCCTTCCTATAAACCGCTTTTCTGATGGTTTCGTCGGCTATGTGATAAATGCCATCTTCGAATTTATTTCCATTAATTCGGAAAATGCTTAATTGACAATTACTTTTCTGTCTGCCCCAAAATCGAAATCCTATTTTTTTGTAAAACTCTACAGATTCAGGTTCTGACGAAACTCTGAAATATTCAGAATCGTTCATTATCGCAAATTCTAAACCATATTCACAAAGTTTCTTTGCCACACCTTTCTTTCTGTGTGCTGCGAAAGTATGCAGCAGTTGAAGATTGGCGATTGCTGGTTTGCGTTTAGAGATCGTTACAATAATTGAGCCAGCTAAAGCTTCATCAAGAAATAGTCCAACACAATTATCCCAATGTTCGAACGCATCAGCCTTAGCAACAAAAGTTTTAGCAAAAGAATCTGCTTTATCTTCTGTTATCACATTTACAAATTCTTCTCTAGTTATATTACGCAACTTCGAAGAACTGACGTTGTTTATTTCCACGTTCTTTTCCATATTTGCTATTTTCCCAACTCAAATAAAGATCACGATCAAAGATCATAGGTGGAAATTTATAGTTACCGTCTGCGATAATTTGCTCAACAGTTCTACCTCCGTTAACAGCAGCATCAACAAAATCCTGAGCAAACGCAAGACATTGTGCCATTTCTTCTCGATTAACTGTATCTCTGAATAATCTGAATTCAAGAGTTCCAGTGTGTTTCATACAATATGTATTAAATGCATAACGAAAAGGTCTTCCCATTGACACTCCATCTTTTCCAGCACAATGGAGCTTAATGAAATGATTAAAGTCGGTTGCCAGATTAATAATATTATCACACATATAATCTGGCATTGGACGTCCACAATCCCATTTCAGATAAGTCTTAGCAGTTTTAGTGTCATTCATTAGATAATGTTCTTTGTACTGGTGTACACGTTTAATCAGCTCATGTTGATTTTCTTTAACATAAGAGATCATACGTTTTAATGCAACAATATTTTCTTTCAGACCAGGAACAAATACATGAATATGAAAGTGACTTACTGGAGAAGCAGTTGGAGTATTACCATTGTCTATAAAGAATTGATAAATCTCCATAATGCGATCAAGTTGTTCTTGCCAAGTCTTGGTGGGCTTAGTATTAATTTCGCCGCCAAATGGAGGATCAATTCCAAGAGGATCACAAGCACGCCCCCAATATGGCTCATTGACATTTACAATATCAGTTTCAGCATATTCCCACTGACCTAAATGTTCAGGAATAGTTAAACGACGATCAACATCACCCCACTCTAGTTCTGCACCCCAAGTAAAAGTTTTAGGATCAAACATGCTGTAACTCCATTGTGCCAGTATTATAGCGTTCATAATTGAATGAAGTACCATCATAACGTATTCGACAATCTTTTTCAACTTCTTCCGAAACAATTTCAGAAGAAGTTGCACGTTCCATAATATTTCTAGTTGAAGTTACTATAACTCCATTTGAAAGTTTTGCATGGTAGAGTGGACGCTTGCCGTTGCGGTAATAAGAAATAGATTTAGTTTTTCTGTGTAATTCAACTGCTGCGATTGAAGAATTCAACCACTCCACTAATGGTTCCTTACCTTCTTCTATTGTTTTGAGAAGCAATTCAGAATCATTTTTAGTTAGTGTTTTGTAACCATACATTCTATGCCAATTTTCTGGCAATTCTTGCGTTATGACTCCATTATGGACAATGGAAACATCATCATTAAAGAAGGGCTGGTTATATTCAAGATCAGAAGTTGAATATCGACAATGACCAATCAAATAAAGATTACCATCTCTGTTCACTAGAGAACTCAAATCATTAAGCGCATCAAAAGCAACTGCTGGTTTTGGATCAATATAAGTGTGTATTTCACTTTTGATCACAGAAAGACCAGTTGCATGCAATCCTCGAATGCTGGATTCGAGGAAAACTCGACGCAATAAATCTAAATCTTCTTTAGAAGGTTTGACTAAAAGAGCACCAATAACTGCACACATTATCCAAACAATGCCTCGAGAGAGGAGTTCTTGGGATGGTATTCATTGAGCATAGCTTCTCCACCATTAGTTTTCAAATACTCAAACCACTCATCTTCTTCCCACATTCCTTCTGAAATTCCGTTCCATCTGAACTCCCACTTCGGGTGTTCTTTATTCTTGCGACGAGATTCTACATATTCGAATCTTAAATTCTCATATTCATAAGAACCAAGTTCAAGCATTTTCTCTCTCAAATAGCAGACCAGAGAAATTCGTTCAGCATTTTCATCCTGAAGAACAATTGGCGTATTTCCATGAATGACCTCATGATTATTCACCAGCAATAGATCTCCAGGTCGAACATTTACTGCAACGCGAACCTCAGGAAACACCAGATATCCACCAGTGTAATTGCCATTATTGGAAAGAACAAGAAGATTACTTAGCCCATCAGTGAAATCACCAGCGTCTCGGTGACATGCAGTTCTGAATGTCTTATTTACAGTAATTGTACTGAACACTGTTCCTGGAACGAGAAATCTTGAATCAATTTTATTCGCTGCTTTCTTTTGATTTTCCCAGCGCCAAGGAAGAAGATCTTTAAATCCTCTGTTCAGAGATTGAAGAAATGGGAAAGCCATCTTAAACTTTTCATAATTATTTTGAGTATAAGATGTTGCTCGACCATATGGAATGCGAGGATAACGATCGAACCAACCAGCAATGCCAGAGTTTACAGAATTGGCATATGTAGTATCTGAAACAAAAGTATCAAGAACCCAATTGGATTCCTTTTTAATTTCATCAATATTCTTTAATAGAATTTGTTCAAGCCAAGATTCAAAATTAAAATTATGTTTCTGCACTTCAGAGGTGAGCCAAACTAGCCCACGATTTTCATTTTTTGTTTTATTGATTGCTTTGATTCGTTCAATATCATTTACATCAACACTATAGTTGTCCTTAGACAAGAACTTTAGAATTTCTAGCTGTTCAACAGTAACCCAATCTCTGCCACCAAGTTTTTCATTTCTTGGTCCTGCAGCAAGACCGCGATTCTGTGATGGTACTGCAGCCTCTCTGAGTCCAAGATAAGCTTGTTGCTGTTCTTCTTTTGTGAAATAATTTTTACGAAATTTAAACGCAATTCTTTTTTCATCTTTGGTTCTGGCGTCTTCGCAATCAGAACAATTAGCAGTTTTACATGCTGCTTTATTTTCTATACCACAATCAAATGGAAGATAACAATCTGTATCTTCTTGAATAAGAATATCATAATGGGATTCATCAACAAACTGACCTAACAGTTGTTCACATTCTAATTTTGTTTTGGCTACAATTATATTAACCATATTAATTCTCCTGCATAAAACTCTATGATACTCTGTTACTTATGCAAAATCAAATTAAAAAAATGGGGGCATTGCGCCCCCAATAAACTTTATTGTTTTAGATTACAACCTAGAATTAGGCAGCAATCGCGCGGCGATAAAGAGCCTTACGTGCACGAGCATAATGGCTCGTCTCAAGGTTCTTGATAAAGGCAGCACTGGGACGACCCATGCGATAAGCAAAGGTGCGAGTGCCATCAGCAAGCTTCACTCGGTTGGTGTACACTGCGACACCTTCATTGCGAAGACGATAGACAACATCGGCAATATTCTCAACCTTGAACAAGGTACGAGCCTGACGAGTTGTCACCTGATTGCCATTAGACAAATAGTTAAACATAGATTCAATAGCAGACATATAATAACTCCAAACAAAACACCGCTCCATAATTAGTCGTAAATTAGCGGCTTACTTACGACTACCCAACCATTATAGGTTGATTCTTTGTAATAGTCAAATTAAAACGGAATTGTTTCTTGCGCAATATTAGCATGCCCCTCGACAACCGAATCAATAATCTGTTGCTGAGAAAGATTAGACTGCAGAATGTCGGAGAGAGAGATTACAGTCTGTTGACCATGAGATGTTACGGTTACATCACCATTAGTTGGATTTGTGTTAATGCTAACTGTCGGCTTTACCTCAGCAGTTGGGACAACAACCTCAGGCTGAGGCAACGGTGGATTTACAGAAGAATCAATTTTCGTATACAAATCCAAATACCCAGTTTTAACTTCAGTATCAAACCGATTAGTTGCAAGATTAATAGATTTGAGTCGATCTTTAAAAATTGAATAAGTCTTAACAATATGCACAAGTCGTCGAGTTGTAATCAACTCATCGCCACCACCGTCAAAAAAGGTTTTACGAATAATCTCAGCCCAAGTGCAAAGTTTGGTAGCGAAATCATCATCAACATTACCCAGCTGTTCCATGTTTTTAATAAGAATTTTCTTTTCAATTGCAGCAGAAGGATATTCCTGTTCCATTGTAATACTAAAACGCTCAAGGAATGCTTCATTCATTACCTTAGTGCCAACGAAACGACCATCCTCTGAGCCTTTACCCTTGGTATTGCCAGTGATAAAAATATTGAATCCTTCTGCTGGATAAATAACTTCGCCAGTCTTTTTATTCAGATACGGTTTACCTTCAAGGATAGGCATAAGACAGAGAATTTTAGTATTGTTAAGATCACCTTCATCAATAAGAAGTACAGATCCGCGACGCATTGCAAGAAGTACAGCACCTTCTCGGTTTACAGTATTACCATCAACCAATTCAGTACCACCAAGCAAATCAAGTTCATCGGTTTCTTCAGTTACATTGATACGAACCAATTCGCGTTTCAATTTGGCGCAAGCCTGAATAATTGACATTGTCTTACCGTTACCAGAAAGACCAGTTACATAAACAGGGAAGAAAATCTTAGATTTGATAATAGTCTCAATGTCCGAATAGTTACCGAATGGCACATAAGTTGGATCGCGATCAGGGACAGTGCAAGAAAGATCTGCTTGCATCGACTTGAGTTTCATTGAAACCACCTCAGATGTGGTTTCAACAACCACAGTTGTTTTGTTTTGTGGAATTTTAGGCATCGGAGGGAGTCGAAGAGGGGAGACATTAGCTACACTCATAGCAATAGACCAAACCCCACGAGAAATTTTGCGATTCTTATCGCGAAACAAAAAGTATGGCGTTGGGATTTTCTTCTTAGCGACGAAATTTTTTATTTCTTCGCCATTAACAGTCTGTTTATTATAGAACTCACTGATATCAATAAGAAATTGATTCTGTTGTTCAGCAGTATACGAAAGTTTCGGCATATATTCACTCCATTCATTACAAATTAATCAACTATAGAACTATTCTATAGTACATCACTCAACATAACAAGTTATATAACATGTTATAAATCAATAACTTACACAGCTATGTTCTGTACGAATTTGTTTAAAAACATGCGCTGCAGTCCACGCGAATTCAATGATTTAGCAAAAGCTCGAGCGATTTGACCTTTTTTAGCACCATCGATGACCTCGAGTTTATGATCTTCAATTTTAAGATTGTTATTGGGTACAAAAAAGTATTCGGAAAAGCCATGGTGCTTAGAAGAAATAAATCCATCATCGTTCAATTTATTCAATATTGATTTGCGCTGCTCTTTAGTCACGACATAATTGATGTAATTAAACTCATAGGGCATAACGGAATGCACTATTTGTGTTTTACTTGCAATAAGATAACCAGTATATTTCGCACCAGTTACACGCTGAGCGATTTCAATAAGAGCGCGAGAGCTCATAAACATATCATCGTCATTTTTGTTCTTTGTTCGTTTTTCCATGCGAACTCGCACTTTACTATCAGGATGTTGAATGAACACAGTATCGACATGAGGATGAAACCAGTTATTGCACAATGCAAATTGACTCGTCGGGTGGGCTGTAACATAATTTGAAGAGACACCACCACAACCATCTGTCAAAAAGATAGAATTAACAAGATCTAATTTATACAGTTTTTTGAATTCGGAAACAATATTGATAGAAGCAATAATAGATTCATCAAGCGGAGTACCATAGAGTTGTTCACTCGGAGGAACACAATCACGATGATAGTGTGAGGCATAAGCAGCACCCACATAAAGCATGTTTTGAACAGCTTCCCGATAAGCGGAAGAACTCATTGAGGAACTCAAATACTGTTTTAGATGAAAATTAGGATCAAACACGGAAAGATCATTAGCTTTTTGGGTAAAATAAGGTTCGCGAGTGCCAAATGATTGGACGTTATAGTGATCAGAGAACCCATAAACTTCAAACGGAATATTAGTTTTTTTACAGAACATAGTAAGTAAGATTGCCTGTTCAAACGTCGGACTTAAGATATCCTGCATTGAACCAGAAAGATCAATGAATAACACCATACCATGGTTCTGACCCTGCGGAACAGACATAACGCGCTGAAAAATATCACGGTCTAAGCTGAAACGTGCTAGTTTCTTAGGATTGATTTTACCAGACTTAGCATTTTTTGCGCGGGATAACTGAGTTGCGTTTTTGCGCATTTCAAATTCTTTGATCATGTAATTAATTACAGGATTAGAACGCTTGATGAAATTAGTATATCGTTCAGGATTCTGAGCGACGAAAGCGACGAAATCTGCACTGTAGTGATCGCTCATCAGTTTTATTTGACTGCGAATTTTATCATGAACTTTATTGTGTGGAATAATACAGTTTTTATTATATTCAGGAACATTTAATATGTAAATCTGACCATTTGAATTATCAACCAGATTCTCTTCATTCTTGCGCTGAGCATTATCAGTAATAGAACTTACATCCTGTTCATTTCCAGATTCTGGATTTTTATTAATTTTTCTTGAAGGTTTCTTATCATCCTGATTTTGTTCAGTTTCATTCTCTTCAGCATCTGAAGATGAATCTTCTTTGTCTTCTTCCAAAGAATCAGAACCTGACTTGGTCGATTCATCAAATTCATCTGACTCATTACCATCTTCGTAATCATCACCATCGTCATAATCTTCATCTTCGAAGTTATTGTCCGGATTCATTTCATCGGAAAAATCTTCCAAATTATCTTCATAATTCTCAGGTTCGTTTTTCTTATCTTCAAGAGCTTTATTGTAAAGCTCACGCGCGATAAGTTCAACATCATCCCAAGATTCAGCAACATTAAGACGATCAACGAATTTCATTTCATCAGGAGTAAACGGCACACGAACATGCGCGCCAAGTTTAAAGAAAATATTAATGCGATCGATCAAACGCATCGTAGATACGTTAAGACCATTAAGACCAAAGAAGTCACGATTATGGAGTTCTTTGTAGGCGAGTGAAAATGAACGTCGCAGACCAGGATAACGATCTTTAATCTTTCGTTCAATGCGAGCATCTTCACACACATTCAAATAAGACTTGAGTCCCTTATTATCAATAACAGCATCATGCCAGCCCTGTTTCGGGGTGTAAAGAGCATGACCGACTTCATGACCCATGAGAAGATCATAAAGAATACCATCCATTTCTTTCCAAATCGGAAGAATAATAGATCGAGAATTTAGATCAAAATACGCAGTTTGTACTTTTCGGTGCTCGACATGAATATTCTCTTCAGCGAGACATTTAGCTAGAACAGACTTAGATTCGAATAATTGAGTCATTTACGTGTTTTCCTTACTTAACCCTTAATACCATTGTACTACTGTGCGAGTCTAAAAACAACGTAAAAAACTTTAATAAAATCAATAACTTACATGCTCCGATTTTTCAAAAAGATCTAATTGTTCGGGAATTTTGACTTTTTCAGTTTTCCCAAACTCTCTGCGATAAACAGTTTCACCCTTATCTGGACTTTCGTAGATGTATTTCTTATTTTCTTCCATAATATCAACCTGTCTTATATTCAAAGACTTTCGGAGTTTCTTTAGGAACTGCAGCGGCTTCTTGTTTTTCAATCTTTCTTTGCAATTCAAATGCCTTTCTTTCTTTTTCTAATTTTTTTAGATTAGATTTAACTTTCTGTTTCGATCTATCTAAAACGAGAGAGCTCACTTTGTTGATATAGAGCTGACCTTCTAGATGGTCATATTCATGCAATACGATTCGAGCAGTAAAACCACTAAATGTTTCTTCTTTTGTTATTCCATTATAATCAGTATATCTGAGTTTTACAGATTCTGGTCTCTTGACTGGAATAAACAATCCTGGAAAAGATAGACAACCTTCTTCAAACTTAGTCTCACCATATGTTTCTATAATCTCAGGATTGAAACACGCGAATCCAACTTTTTCCGCACCCATCACAAACACGCGATAAGGAAGCCCAACCTGATTAGCAGACAAACCAACACCACGATGCGCAACCATTGTCTCAATCAAAGAGATTGCAAGATCTTTTGGGTTTATTGGTGGATTAGAAAAATCAAATGGTTCTAATTTTTGTTTAAGAATATCAGAATATGGATCTATCAGATCATAAATTGTATATGAATACATCTGATTATCTATAAATTTAATTTTTTTCTCAGCCATAATTAATTCCTATAATTTATATGTTTCTATTCCAAAAGAACCATTAGCATATTCAAAATGCGCATCCAGTCCATCTACAACTTTATAACCTTGTTGTTCTTGTCCAGTGAAACAAACTTTAAACTCTACATTGTTATATTTGCTAATAGTTTCCAATTGCCATTGATATAAATCTGTAATGTGTTGCAATTATACTTTCCTCGAAAAATTCTTAACCTTTTCAAATCTAATAACATTTCTGAACTTATCCATAAGTACATCTCCTTTATGTGATATTACAAAAACATTAGTATCGCTTAATGTATCAATTAATTTCATAAACTCTTCGGTACCACTATTATCTAACGAACTATCAAACACTTCATCTAGAATCAACAAATTTGTGTTCATACTGCTCTTCATCTTTGCAACAGCACGCCACGTGAACAACAGAGCCAAATCAATTCTTAATTTTTCACCTTCAGAGAAGTTTTGATAACTAAACTCATCTCTGTGTCTAGACTTAATAGTCTCTTTGAATTCTTCATCAATCTCAAAATTAACAAAGAAATCCATAGCTGCGAGATATTTATTCACTAGCTTATTGATTACTGGCAAATATTGTTTGATGATCTTTGCTTTAATCCCTGAGTCTTTTAAGAGAGAAGCAGCAACATCAATATAGCTTTTATTCTCTGTGAGAAGTTTTCTCTCTTTGTTTAATTCTTCTAATTTATCAACCAACTCTTTAGAGACATTCATCATATCATCACTCAATACTTTTTTGTTCTTGAGATCATCTATCTCTTTAATCAGTTTTTTAGTATATTTTTGAATTTGAGTCACAGAAGCATTTAGTCGGGTAACTTCATTATTGTGATCGCTTATTTTTTTATTGATCTTCGCAATTTCTTGCAATCTTTCGCTGGCTGAATTATATTCTTTCTGCAGTTTCTCCAACCCACCAATATACTCTGTTAACTTATGATTGCACTGAGTTATCTTTTCATCTTTATTGTTGATTGTCTGATCGCAACTTGGGCAAGTACTGTTCTTAGTATAAAATTCAATTTCTTTTTCTGCTTTAGTAATATTCTGTTCAATCTTAGCTTCAAATTGAGAAAGTTTTTTCTGTTTAGATTTTACAGTATCTTCATCAAGAATTTTTGTCAAAAGATTGTTAATGTGTTTTTGGACTAATGTCACATCTCCATTAAGTTTATCAATTTGGGCAATATGATCATGATAGTCTTTTTGTTTGACCTCAATCTGTTCATCATTATTTTTCTTAGCATCTTCAATGAACTTTTTTTGCATTTCAATCTTAGAAAGAGTTGATTCAATTTCAGATTTAAGCTCCACGGCTCTTTGTTTTATTTCATTAGACCTTTCTTTGACGACAGCATTCATGGAAGAAAACACATTAATATCCAAAAGATCTTCAATAATCGCTCTTCTGTCCGCAGCATACAACTGCATAAATGGAACGAATGATGATGAGCCCAATATTACAATCTGTGTGAATGCTTTATAATTGAATTTGAGTATCTGTTCTTCTAGGATTTTCTGATAGTCTCTCATCAGAGCTTCTTGATTTAGAAGAATTCCATCACACCAAATTTCAAAAACATGAGGTTTCATGCCTCTAATAATCTTATAATTTTTATTTCCGATAGTGAATGTAACTTCTACCATCAAATCTTTGCCATTTATGGAATTGACAAGAGTTGGTTTATTAATATCACGAAAGGGTTTTCCATATAGCGCATAAGTCAATGCGTCTAGCATTGTTGATTTACCAGCACCATTCGTACCTACAACAAGTGTGTTCTGAGACTGATCTAATTTTATCTCAGTAAACACATTACCAGTGGAAAGAAAATTCTTCCATTTTAAAGATTTAAAATAAATCATTTTGTCTCTAACGATTGAGCTTCTAAATAAATTTCGCGCATAACATTTTTCAATTTAGATTTATCCAAATCTAACTCCAGCGAGTCAATTACTTTATCGAGGATTGTTGTAGTATCTTCAGATTGATCTACAATATCATCATCTGTGATTTCAGAATAGTCAGTGAAATCCTCAACAACAGAAACATCTATTGGTCCTGCTTTATAAAGATTATCAAGAAACATGTCATAGATGACTGGATTAGTTTTATTGGCAACAATGACTTTCACAATTCTATCTTTATATTGGCTAAAGTCTCTAGTTGATACTGATTCTAAAGTTTCAGACTTATCGTCATACATGATCTTATGGAACATCACATATGTGTTTTCAATAAACTGCAACTCTCTAGTTTCAGTATCAAAGATATGGAATCCTCGTTTATCTCCATAATCTGCCCAAGTCATCTGACCTGGAGTTCCGACATAGGTTATAGTTCCGTCGCTGCTTTTATGATGAAAATGTCCACTCAATACAACATCATACTTATTGAGTGTTTTCCTATCCATGCCCTCATGACACACATTACCTTTATCCATTTCAAATCCAGCAAGTTCAAAGTGACCAAAACAAATTTGTGAACTGCTTGCTTTAATGAATTCATAAATTTCAGATTCGTTCTCTGAACAAATCCAAGGGATAATATCTATTGATGTATTTTCTAATTCAACTGTTGTTGCTTTATCATAGATAGTAATATTATTGTATTCATTTAAAAGAAGTTGCGGAGAGTTGACTTCTAATGTATTTTTAAATGTTATGTCATGATTGCCCAACAGTACAGATAACTTTATATTAGCTTCCTGCATCGGATCAAAGAAATATTTGCGACTAAGAGCTAGAGTTTGAAATCCAATATATTTCCTGCGATCAAATAAATCGCCCAATTGAAAAACAGTATCGATATTGTTCTGTATTAGATAAGGAAAAAATATCTCTTGATAAAATTTTCTATATAGATTGTGAAATGGGATGGAATCACCGCGCATTCCGAAAGTGTGTGTCGCCAAGAATACAAATTTTCAAGCCGACCCTCCTTGATGGATCTTGTCCATAGTTAATGTTGATGCCGCAGGACCATCCTTACCAATTCTTGGTTCAGGATCGATCCCATTTAAGTAATATTTTTTATATAAATCTTTCGTAACGCCAGTTGCTTCTTTTAATTCGCGCCAACCATAATATTCTACTCCTTTGTACTCTAAAAGTAAAGCGCGAGGGTGCGTTTTTCCCTTTAATCCGTTATCTCCATTTTTTCTAGCTTTTTCTGCCAAAGATTCATAATTATCTTTCCACATTTTTTTCATTTTATTGGAGTGCAATTTTCTTCTTTCCGAATTATTATTCCATTGTTTTATGGCACTTTTTGAAGTTATTTCTTTCCATTTATCAGGATTTGTATGCGCCATGTGCTGCATAGTTCTACCATATTTCCAACCTTCGGGGAGCATTTCTTTTGGATCGAGATATAAATTTTCTTCACCATTAGTGATCCAAACTAAGCCAGAAACATAATCAGTCCCACCGCAAATACCATCTTCTGGAATATAATTTAGAACCTGATCACTAATTGGTACGAATTCGCAGTTAAATGCTTCTGAAAGAGCTTTTGAGATATTATAAGTATACATGCTGGGACTCCTGTTAAATTTATAGTTCTAGAGGTACTGGGAACGCCAATTCCGCGAGTACCACCTATTTATAACTTTAACAAATCTGGTCTCCGCCCATAGATACTATCAAGTATAACTTATCCTTTAGTAATAAACAATATTTTTTGAAGTTGTTTCTCCACAATCTCTTTGCGGTTTGGCCAACGAATCATAACCTTCTCGGGATCTTTCATCAGATTCTGCATGAATGGGACTACAATAGCTTCAACTGCTTCTAATTTTTGTTTATATGTTTGTGATGTGGTCAGAGTTGCATTAAATGCAGCAGCTTTAGCTGCACTATCTTTCGCCTCTTCTATTTCACTCTCATCGTGAAATGTAAAACCGAAATCGTCTTTATCATCAATCATTATAGTACCTCATCTTCTTCTATTAGTAATTCGAGTGATTTTTTAGACTTCTTTTTCTTTTTATCTTTGGCTTTCTCATAATTATCTATGAATTCAGATATATTGTCATACATTTCAAACTGTCTATATTGTCCACCTGATTCTTCCAATTCAAACTGTTCATACTCATCAAGTATTCCAATCTGTTCAGTAGACTTGTATTTCACATACAACTGTTTCTTTTCTTTATGTATACGACGAATGAAAGCGAAGTATATAATTTGTGTAAAATACGCAAAAGGATTCTTTGATTTCTTTGGGTCAAAGTTGTCAAAGTACATTACACAATTTTCAATTGCATCAGCAATCATTTCATCTCTAAAAGAATAAGAAAGAAAATTAGGTTTATGTGAAAGATTTTCAGCAATTAACATTAGACATTTACCAATGTAATCTGGAATTTTTGGCTTAGATGTTCCTTCGCGCTTTGCTTTCCTGCAATCCTTTTTGTACTGCTCAATTGTCTTCAATAAATCTGCATTATTTACATAATGATTGCGTTTTCTAGTTTCAGCCATAATAATTTGCCTTTAAAGTTCAAAGTCGTTATAATCAGTATGTCGTCTATGAAATGAGTTAATTTAATTTATCTTTATTACTCTTATTAAAAGATATAACTTTCTTATCATCATCCATATATTCTTTTTCTTTCTTAAGGGGTAGACGGTCTTCTACCGTATCAAAAACTACACCCTCATAATAATCTTTAATGTCTTCTTCAAGTTCAGCAATAAAGATTACATCTTTCTTACTCAAACGACAAACATTCCCTTTAGCGATGCCTTGTGGCATCCAAGAATGCATATAGATAGTTTGTTTGCCAACATCTAAATCAGCATCAATAAGCACACGCATTGGATTAGTTAAGATCATACTAACTTTATTATCATCTTGTATTTCAGAGATGATGTCATCTCCATTACTCAATCTCATAAATTTAACAGTTGTTTCTAAATCTACTTTATCTGTATTCTTAGGCATTTTTTAACTCTACTTTATAAGTTGAAATTTTGAATTTCTCTGCATGGTATATTTTCACTCGCTCAGCATAATGGTTCATAGTATAATTTACATGATTACCTGTTCTGAGGTCATCCGATATATCATAAAGAGTTGCACGATCTTTTCCATCACCTAGTCTCAATCCGCGCCCAATAGATTGAAGATTTCTTATCTTTGATTTGCTCGGAGAAGCAAATACTATATTATGTAGGCGTCGTATACTTACGCCTGTAGAAAATACTCCAAATGAAGCAACAATTATCGCATCATTTTGTTCTTCTGTGATATGCCTTACTGCTTCACGATCTTCAGCTTCAGTCGCACCAGATACAAAAAAGATCTTTCTATTAGGCTGATCTTTAGTGCGTTCTAGAATCATATTATATAATATTTTGCCGTGCTTTTCAACAAATTGAAACAATATTAATGAGTTACCGTGCAAGTCAAGTGTTAAATTTGTTATGAATTTATTTCTTGCAGTATTAGTCACAATGAAGTCCATTTCTTCATGGAACTCCATTTCTTTTACTTGTTTGCATAAGTGCTCAGGATATTTCAATACGAGGCATTTAATTTCAAGATCAGATAATTGTCCTCTGTCCATAAGTTCTTTAGTTGTGATAATTTTCATAGTTGGTCCAAAGTGACCTTCTAATACTAGTTTATGCACCTCAGTGTTATCGATTGTACCTGTAGTCCCAATTCTATATTGAGCATTTGTCAATTTAGACATAATATTTGAGAGAGACTTTGCTTTGAATCCATGAGCTTCATCTCCAATGACAAAATCAAATTGTTCAAAGAATTTCTTTGGAAAATCATGAATTGATTGCCACGTTGAAATTGTCAAAGATTTAGTTACAAACTTATCTTTGCCTTGGTAGATTTTTTGAGTTTCTTGTTCAACATCCCAACCATTAGCAGATGAATAATCTTTAAAGTCGCCTTGCATCTGTTCTACTAGAGAAATAGTGGGAACAATCAGTAATCCTTTTTTACAATCATTATTTAATAGCAGACGTGTTATCAGATAAATGATTAAAGATTTTCCTGAAGCAGTTGGGCTTATTAATAGTGCTTTTTTATATTTGACAGCTTTAATGAAAGCTGTCATTTGATAATCACGAGGCTCAATGGGTTGATTGCGAGAATGCAGATTTAGATTTTCAACAAACTGTTTTGCTTCTTCTTCCGTGAACTGATTGAAACCTTGGACTGAAGGATCTATGATTACTTTGATTTCTCTTTCTGCACAGAAATCTTTTAGATAACGAATTAATCCACCATAAAGATACGATGTTTTTTTATTGAACAGGTAGATTTTACCATTCCAAACTTTTTTCTTATATAGAGGATTGAATTGATAATTGGGAGCAAAAAATGAGAAGTACTCGCTTAATTCTGCTTTAATGCTATCATCACAAATTAACTGAACGTAAACCTCATTTATTTTATGAATTGTTATTTCTGACATTATCCCTGCCCATGAACAAATCTTTCAAAATCAATAAAGGCTCTCAATTGATATGTTCTTGCATTAAGTTCTTTTATGATCATACTCAATGCTTCTACTGATTGATCATGAAGTGATTTCTTTGCTTGAAGTTTTGACAAATCTTCATCAGACTCAAGATATGTATTAATGTCGCTTTTGAGTACAAATCTAAACGGTTCCCAATTATACTTCTTCAATTCGGATTCATCTAGGCGACCTTGATAGTATTCCCATTTGAGTTTTTTCATTTTAGAAAATTCAATAGCGCATTGTTTTGCAGCCAGAGAGTGCAGTGTATGTTCTCTGACATATTTGGAATGGAGAATTGGAATGCGAATCAATTCTCTACTTGGGTCTGTTGAATCTATAACAGAGTCCTTTTCCCACATTTCAATCAATTTAAAAATATCAGTTGGTTTCATAATATTCCAGTAGAAAAACAAATAAACTCTATTATAACCTTTCTATGTTATAATAGCTAAATTTAAATGAAGCTTCTGCGTATATGATATGATCAGCATTATACTCAGTATCAAATGTAACTGATGATAGACTAATTGGAAAACAATCAATAAAATGAACACGAATATGTGGATTATTTCTATTAGTATAGAGTGATAATATCGCATCACTGTATTGGTATGCGGGTTCTTTGCTTGGAACATTAGGATATCGGTTTTGAAGTTTTAGATTATCATATTCTTGAAATTCTTTGGGAAATGTTGTGCCACGAATCCAATCATGGACACTTTCCCAAGATCTATAATCTTCATCCACTATGAATCTAACATCTAATGTTTCATAAACAATTTTATCACCTGGAGCATATAATTCAACAAACAGTGTCTTTTGTGAAACAGGAGTTGCAGTGACTCCTGGAATATTTGCTGACATGCAGAAAAATGTAATATAAGGAAGACGACTGAAATTTAATTGAAATTTCGCGCCTTGTGCCGCATTTTGATTTCCTGGTGCTAGTGATATTGACATTTATTGTTTACGACCTTTGATAAATCCTGAAGGAATTTCGTCATCTACCTTTATTCTTTTATTTAGGGTTCCATTATTGATCCATATTCTACCTTTTACGTGCCC
>Ga0209777_10004672_pt1 | contig 16078 bp, 14 predicted proteins | sample FrelakmetHBP12HB_FD_187147 | JGI IMG/M metagenome (GOLD analysis project Ga0209777, IMG submission 187147) | Freshwater lake sediment microbial communities from the University of Notre Dame, USA, for methane emissions studies -HBP12 HB (SPAdes)... | ecosystem: Environmental > Aquatic >...
CTTCGCTGTCTATAGACAGATAATCCCACCCACCTTCGCCGCCAATCTGAATCTTTTTGATTATATGATATCCGGGAGCCGCAGCATAAGCAGTCGAACTAACAACTACAGCACAAAACAAACAAAACACTTTAAAAAAAGTAAATTTCATTATTGTTGCCTCCATCAAATTTCGAGCCTTTCATAAGATATTGCTTCTGCATGGCTGAACTATAGGAAGAACGGTATTGTATATCAATGAATTCTTGGGCGTAAATCGTGTTTATTCCGGATTGAAGTCCTGCATCTTTGTGAGGGGTAAAGATTCCCTGGTTTTATTTTTCCAACCGCGGATTCTTTCCCTTTTTTTTTCGCTTTTGAAGGAATTAATTAAACATGTCTAATGGATTTGACATGCCGAACACCCGTACCACATATTAATCTGGAATACAGCTTATTTATGTTTATTATTTATTGATATTTTATAAATCTTACATCTGCTGAATTGATCAGGCAATTCTCTTGAAATCTATGAACCCTTGTTCCACATCGGTGTGTATCAGCTGAACACGAATTCTGTGGCCCACGTCAATACCTTCGAAACCATATACCAGTTTTCCTTCGATGGGAGGATGGAGAATACGGACCCATGTGCCCTTGGAAGCCGCACCGGTTACAATTGCATCAAACTGTTCACCAATTCTGGATTCCAAAAGAATTGCCGCAGCCGATTTGCTGACCTGTCGTTCCACTTTGTTGGCAGCATCTTCTCCCTCTGTGCAATGCTTAGCCAGAGCCTCTAGTTCATTATTGCTATATGGCAGAGATTTTCCTTCTAATGCTGCCTTCAATAAGCGTTCTGTAATAAGATCTATATACCGACGATTAGGCGCCGTAGCATGCGTGTAGTCTCTGACAGCAAGACCAAAGTGTCCAGGAGAAGTGTCTCCCGGAAGTTCCGCAACATATTCACCGGCTCCCATCAGTTTGATAATTGAGAGTGAGAGGTCAGGAAATCTTAGTGGATCTGTTTCTTTCTCTTTCCTCAAAAACTCGTCCAGTGCTTTTGCATCCGGATCATGAGGAAGCTTGAACCCATGTTCATCAGCAAGCTCGACAATTCGTTCCCATCGTTTTGGGGTGCGGACTACACGGCGTATAGAAGGGATTTTTTTGACGAGAGATACCGGGCGGTCACACCGTTTGCTGCTATCATGAAATCCTCAATGATGTCCTTTGCGCGGTTCTTTTTTTCTTCTTTGAGATCACGAATTTCATCTCCTTTGAATATCGGTTTCGTCTCAATGGTTTCAAGACTCAGAGCTCCGTGAGTGTGACGCAGGCTTTTCATGCTTTGCGCTACTTTATCCTGAATGAGCAAATTATCAGTAAGTCCATTTACGGCCGTAATAGCCCCAGGTACAATCCCTTCCCCTTCCAGCCACGCGGCAACACTATTATACGCGAGCTTTGCATGATTGCGGACATGGGCCTTATAGATATCCGACGCTTTAAGAGAACCGTCTAAACCAATTACCATTTCGATGACAATTGCCGGTCGATCCTCATTAAAATTCAATGATGTTAGGTTGGTAGAAAGTTTTTCAGGAAGCATCGGGAATATTTCAGCAGCTGTATATACAGAGGTTGTATTGTGTTGTGCATGATCATCAATCGCTGACTTGCTCTTAACGATCGAGTCGACATCAGCCACTGCAACAAGAACCTTTACCTCATCTCCGGGCATCATTTCGGCAACCGTGAGTTGATCCAAGTCACGTGAATCATCATTATCAATTGAAGCCCATAAAAGATTCCTAAGGTCACGAACCTGTTCGCTGTCAATCATTGCAGGACCATGAATCTTGTCCAGTTCAGAGAGTGCATCACCGGAAAACTCCGGGAGCAAGCCTTTCTCAAGCATTACTTTCTGTGCTATTCTCTGTAGAATAGAACGATGCTGTTTATCGGTCGACTTCATTTTCTACTTCCTTAAAATCTTTCCCTGCTTTAAATACGGGGACTTTCTTGACAACTATTTTAACGGTTTTGCCTGTTTGGGGGTTTTCGTTGCTACCCTTTTTGTGGCCGCTTTTCCTTTCTTTGCAGGCTTTTGGGGTGCAGCTGTTTTTGTCTTTTTGGCCGCTTCAAGCTTGCGTAACTGTTCTTCCAGCTTTTTTATCTTTACAAATACTGCTTTTATCTTTCTATCCGTTTCCGGACTTTTCTTTTTATTAAGGACATCGTAAGTCCTCCCGCCCAGCTCGGTCATTTGAGTTTGTATTTTTAAGTTCAGATTAAATATCTTATACTGTCTTTTACCTTCCGCTGAGAGTTCACTCATTTTTGCGGATACGACACTTGCCCCCTGCACTACGGCTGCAATGCCTTCTTTAAATCCATTTTTCACATCTTTCTTGATTTTGTCAAAAAGACCTTCCATAGTTTTCTCCTTGTGATTTTTAATAATGCTTATTCTATTAAACTTTGAAGTTAATCCCATTTTCGTACAAATCATTTTTTGAAAATGTAGACTTTTTAATCACCAATGATTTGCACAATAATATCCCTATGCCTTCCCCGATTGTCAAAGTCAATGAAGACAATCTGCTGCCATGTTCCCAGAGTTAGCTTTCCATTGAAAAGAGGAACAGTCAGGGAAGGTTTCATTAAAGCAGCGCGGACGTGTGAAAATCCATTGCCGTCTCCCCATCGTTCATTATGTTCATAAGTAATGTCTGACGGGGCAATTCTTTCGAGAGCATCCTTTAAGTCCTGCAAAACTCCAGATTCATATTCAATGGTTGTTATCGATCCCGTAGAACCGGGACAGAAAATGGTAACCAGTCCATTGGCAATCAACGATCGTTTAACAATGGAAAGCACTTGGGAATTAATATCAATAATGTCGCAGAAGCCTTTTGTATTAATCGAAATCGTTTCTGTAATAATCATAAATTCAACTTTTGGATTTAATCATTTTAGCGTTCACTCTCTTCATTTCATCTAGCAATTCTTGTTTACTGATAATGCTTTTCTTGTCCACAAGATTGATAATTGCTTCCGATTGAATAACTTCGGACATCAGCAATTCTTTAAAGTCGACAATTTGTTTGGGATCAAGTTTAGTGGCTATTTATTATCTCCCTTCTGCTTCTCTGGATACTTATTATTCAACTGGATACTAATAACTGTATACATACTATCCATTTTTAATGAAAAGAATCCAATCAAAAAATGTATAATTGCTATATATGATTTGATATCTTATACTTACATTGTTTTCCCCTTTTGGGTGCATTTCTTGCTTATTATTCATAATAACACATTGAAAAGTGGAGTATAAAGACTTAAATTATATTTATAGAGTTAGGCAAGGAGGAGAAATATGAAAAAAGTTGCCTATGCAATCTTTATTTTTACAATGATCTTCTTTCTAGTAAATCCATTGTCTAGTTATGCACGTGGCGACCATTCGGGCGGCAGTCGTTCGGGTGGTGGTCATTCGGTAAGCAGTCATTCTGGCAGTGGTCATTCGGTAAGCGGTTATGGAAGAGGCGGCTATTGGAGCGGAGGCTATTGGGGTTGGTGGGCACCTTGGGCAGTAATAGGAGGTGCAGCAGTTCTGGCACCTTATTATTATGATCCTTATTATTACTCACCCTATTACGACCCCCCACTAGTGGTAGACCAAGAACAGCCTTTGGTGGATGTTCAACCGGCCCCATCAGTATCGCCATCAATGGCTGAAAGAATCTTTATCTATCCCCGCAAAGGCCAAAGCGAAGAATTACAGGCGAAGGATCGTTATGAGTGCCACCGCTGGGGCGTGAGTCAAACAGGATATGATCCAACTCAGCCTACCAGTGGCATACCAGGAGCCCAGTTGAACCAAATGCGTGCAGACTATAAACGGGCGATGAGCGCCTGTCTTGATGCCCGTGGGTACACCATGAAGTAGCCAACGTCAGCTTCACGGATAAAGAGACAGCCTCATCTGCTAATAGCCTCTAATAAGAGGTTGCTTTAGAAAGAATGAGGTCTGTGAGCGGAATCTCCACTATAATCTCACTAATACCAAATAACGGAATAATGCTCCTACTGAACCATGCATTACTCTCTTTAAATCCGTAATCCTCAATTATTTTAAATCTGACAAATGTTTCTTTGTGAAAGAGACAATTTCGCTGGTTCGAAAATCGGATTTTTGTTTCTTACTTCCTTAACAAACAAAACGCCAACCTCAACAAAAATGCTTGCTTTCAATCCGTAATAAACAAAAAATAGTTGAATTCTAACTTAACTTGTGATAGAAATACTCAGCTATAATATCTGGTTATTAAAATAATAAAATAAAAGGAGACCATGAATGAAAAAAATATTTTATATAATGTATTTTGTTTTATTATTTCTATGTTCAATAGGTGCGAGCGGTGTCTGTGCCGCCACGGAATTTCCCATTGCGACCACTTCGGGCCGCGAAATGAGCGGAGGCGCTGCGACCGACGGCATCAACTATCTGGTGGGTATTCAAGGAGACGCCAGCGCATCCAACAACATCACTGCCCAGCTCGTGTCCGCCTCCACTGGGGCTTTGGTCGGGTCGCGGATATCCATCGGCCGGACCGGTAGTGCTCCCAGTGTTGCCTTTGATGGCACAAACTATCTGATGGTTTGGGCTGATGATAACCCTCATATAGATGGATATGATGTGCAATACGGCCAGTTTGTCAGTAAATCAGGCACATTGGTCGGTTCTCCATTCAATTTTGGTTTATCATATAATGATCAAGGGACAATCATTTTTGATGGAATCAATTATTTTGTTGTATGGGAAAAAAGGAGACGTACAGAGTCATCTGATGTCGCTGACGTATATGGACAACTTATCACAACTTCAGGAACACTGTTAGGTTCGGCTATACCAATAAGTACGGCTAGCCATGGGCAGAGAATGCCTTCCCTTGTCTTCGACGGAACGAAGATCCTTATTGTCTGGGTGGACGGGAGAAATCAAAGTGCTTGCTACACGGATGGTGGAGGCACTCATTGCTACGAATCTGATATATATGGTCAGTTTGTCACCAAATCGAGTGTCGCGGTAGCCGGTGTCCTGTCTGGCGCAAACTTTCCGATCAGTTTAGCCAGCTTGCCTCGTGACTCTTCAACACCGATAGTTGCATTTGACGGAACGAGATACCTGGTGACATTTACCCAGGAGACAACACTTCCCAATGCCTGTCCAGTCAGCGGCTGCAAATGGTATATCTATGGCCAGTTTGTGACAACAGCAGGCGTCGCCGACGGTTCGACGATCACAGTGAGCAATACATCGCCAGACCACAATTTTCCTGTTGTATTCTGGAATGGAAACCTAAACCGATATCTGGTGACGTGGACGGAGAATTTTGGAACTGATTCTGATATCGTCAAGGCGCGTTACTTCACGGCTTCAGGCTCTATTCTGGGCGACGAATTCATCTTTCTATCCAAGACGGCTGATAACCTTATCCCATTGTTTGCGGAAGCGCTACCGACGGCAACAGGATACTTTGCTCTTGTGAACAGGGGGGTAACAGGAACTAACTTTGATGATATGGCAAAGGATGTTTATGGCGCATTCATCTCACAGGTGCTCTATAGCTCATTCACCAACGCCGGCATCTGGAAATGGGAGGGGAGTTCCTGGAGCCCGATCACACCGAGTACTCCTGAAATGATGGTGGTGTCAGGTTTGATGCTATATGGAGACTTCGGAAGCTCTGGTATCTGGAAATATGATGGTTCCATCTGGTCTCAGGTTACGTTCAGTAATCCGGAAGCAATGGCAATCTCAGGTTCGACACTATATGGGGACTTTGGAAGCTCCGGCATATGGAAATATGATGGTTCCACCTGGACTCAACTTACTCCAAATAATCCTCAAATGATGGCCCTTTCGGGTACGACTTTATATGGTGCTTTCTCAGGAGCTGGCATCTGGAAGTGGGATGACTCCACTTGGACACAGTCCACGCCCAACAATCCACAGCTGATAGCCGTCTCTGGTACGACCTTGTATGGCGCCTTTGCGGGCGGAGGCATCTGGAAATATAATGGCACTAACTGGACTCAGGTTACTCCCAACACTCCGCAACTGATGGTGGCTTCTGGCGACAACCTGTATGGCTCCTTTGCCGGAGCAGGCATCTGGAAATATAATGGCACTAACTGGACTCAGGTTACTCCCAACACTCCGCAACTGATGGTGGCTTCTGGCGACAACCTGTATGGCTCCTTTGCCGGAGCAGGCATCTGGAAATGGAATGGAACGAACTGGACACAGGTAACCTCCAACAATCCGGCAAGCATGGTTTTAGGTTACTAAGACCTGAAGGTTATCACTCATTAATAAAGTTTCTGAGAGTCTGAGATTGAGGTAGTCAGACATCAGAATAAGCAACATCGGGGAGGGAGGAATCCCTCCCCAACTTTAATCCATCATTAATCAACACCGGCAGATTGCAGGACAATTATGGATGTTTCCCCTGAAAATAGAAGTCTAATATATTGATGTTATTACACTCACAATAAAAGTGTCAACAAGGCTATTTTCATTCTCCTTTGTGACAGAATGCTGTCATGGATGTTTCAATCGAAAATCTTCATTATCCGCTTCACGTTGATATTGAGACTTTGTGAAACAAACAACCGATTGGGACTTAATTTGGATCTGTTCACTAAACGGGAAAAATGCACGCCAAGGCAAGCTTAGCCGCCGGTGCAAAAATAGTTTAGCCCTGACATTTATAGTAGGAATGATTGGCAAAACCTCTTTGCATTTTAGCAAAACCTCTTTGCATTTGATATTGGGTATTTGGGTAATAATTTACCTTTTACAGCCATTAAAATGAGATGGCTATAGTGAATTACACCTTGTTGTATTCTGAAAAAATCATGGAAAAAATGGCCCGGCCTTGAGTGGCTGATCTTAAATCTGTGGAATAACCAAACATGGCCTTCAAGGGCACTCTGGCTTTAATTTCGCTTACTGTTCCCTTGGGATTAACGGATTGAATTTCACCTTTGCGGGCATTGATATCACCGATAACATCACCCATAAATTCACTGGGTGTAATAATATCGACCATCATAATCGGCTCGAGCATAACCGGATCAGCTTCGCTACAGCCATCACGGAAGGCAGTCGCCGCAGCGATTTTGTAACCCTGCGCTGAAGAGTCGCTTTCCCGGAAAGAGCCGCCCGTTACCGTCGCCTCGACATCCATTACCGGATAGCCATTGAGTATGCCGTTCATCATCGATTCCTTAATGCCTTCCTCAATTACAGGATAATATTCGGCGGGAATTATACTTTCATCTATCTTAATAATTATTTCATTTCCTGAACCCCGCTTACGCGGCGTCAAAGAAAGGCGAACATGACCAAAATGCTTCTTTTCACCCAGTTCCTTTTCAAATATTCCTTCTATTTCCACCTTCTTTTGAATCGTTTCACGGTAAACAACCCTGGGTCTGCCAACATTGACATGGCTATTGAATTCGCGACTCAAACGATCAACAATAATTTCCAGATGTAGTTCTCCCATGCCGGAAATTATCGTTTGCGCGGTTTCCTCTTCGTATTTTACCTTCAGCGTTGGATCTTCTTCTATTAACTTATCCAATGCCATTGTCAGCTTTTCCTGATCTGCTGGTGTTTTGGCTTCAATGGCCTGACTGATTACCGGCTCGTAAAATTCTATCAGTTCCAACATAATAGGATGCTCTTCATCACAAATAGTATCGCCTGTTGTTGTAGTTTTCAACCCTAATACGGCAACTATATCCCCTGCGGAGGCTATATCTATTCTTTCCCGTTTATTGGCGTGCATACGTAACAGGCGGGCGACTTTCCCCCGCTTCTTTTTTATTGAATTATAAATCTCATCATTGACATGGATTTTGCCGGAATAAATCCGCAGATAGGTAAGCTTTCGGCCTTCATCAAGCATAATTTTAAAAGCCAGCGCCGACAGAGGTTCTTTGTCGGAACTATGCCTGACCTCTTCTTTTTTGGTAAGGGGATTTATCCCTTTAACGGGCGGAATATCTTCCGGAGACGGCAGATAATCGATGACGGCATCAAGAAGGGGTTGAATTCCTTTATTGCGCAGAGCCGCACCGCAAAGCACCGGCACTATTTTTAGAGAGATTGTCGCCTTTCTCAGAGCTTTTACTATTTCGGCTACGGTAATTTCTTCACCACCAAGATACTTGTCAGCCAGATCATCATCAAACCCGGCGAGTGTTTCTATCATCTTTTCCCGCCTTAGTTTTGCCTGACCGGCAAATTCTTCCGGAATCTTCTGCGTTGAAAATTCCATGCCCTGGGTTGAATTATCCCAAACCAGCATCTTCTGATTAACCAGGTCTATCGCCCCCCGAAAACTATCTTCGCTGCCCGCGGGAATCTGGATGGCTACAGGAATGGAAGTAAAACGCTCACGCATCATATCGATAGCTCTGAAGAAATCAGCGCCTACTCTGTCCATTTTATTGATGAAGGCAATTTTAGGAACACCGTATTTATCCGCCTGATGCCAAACAGTTTCCGATTGCGGCTGTACGCAACCGACAGCGCAGAAAACAACTACAGCTCCGTCTAAAACACGCAGGGAGCGCTCCACTTCAATGGTAAAATCCACGTGCCCGGGTGTGTCAATTATATGGATATCATGATTATTCCATGCGCAAGTCGTCACGGCTGAAGTGATGGTTATGCCTCTTTCCTGCTCCTGAGGCATCCAATCCATAATTGCTTCGCCGTCATGGACTTCCCCCATCTTGTAGGATTTTCCGGTGTAAAAAAGAATTCTTTCCGTCACCGTTGTTTTTCCTGCATCGATGTGAGCTACTATACCGATATTGCGTGTGCGTGATATTTTTGATTTCGCTGCCATAAGATAATCAACTATTTTTCTCTTTTTCCGGAATAAGAAGTTCCAAATCAGGGCTGAACGCTTTTCGAGTAGAAATATGACCTTTAATTGAGGATAGTTCTTTTCCTTCCACTAATATTTTTACTTTTTTTATACTGGGAATATTTTGAGTTATAGAATTCGTTAAGGAATAAATTGTAGCCATTTCGGCAGTGGAACCACCCTGATACTTTTTAATCAAATTTTTGCTAAAGTTAACAAAAGCGATCCCGGCATCGCCTACTTTTACATCTATCAAAACCACACCTGCAGGAAATGTATTAATCAACCCTACTTTCGAACCTTCAAGCAAGGCTTTAACAATTTCTTTGGCCTGCGCCGCAGCATCATTTTCCTTAATAACATAACGCTTTTCGGACATTAAAAAACGCTCCTGCGGGTCGGAAAAATAAATTTTAGCTATCTGTTTTTCCTTCTTTTTCAGGGCGTCCATGTCCACAGGAGGGAATATGAGGTTAAACAAAGTAACAAAGAAAAGAACTAGCAAAACAAATATTCCGCCGAGGATAAGCGAGAGATAAAGAATTCTCGTAGATTTCTTTATTTTTTTTTCCTTGATATTTTCTGACCGGCGCTGTCTTTTGGTCGTCATAAAAACTGAACTCCTCTAAAAAAACTGCGCCAATCTAGGGTATTTTCACTTGGCTGTCAAGAAGAACAAACTTAATGAGACAAGCCTTTGGCGCTATGAACTGACATGGCCTGACCGTGAGTGTCAAGACAATCGATAACTTCCTGAAAGAAACAATTTTTTGTCCTAGTCAAATATGCTTTCTGTCAATCAGTAATAAACACAATTCAAGCCAGGTGGCAAACATCTAAACCTCATATTTTGTGGTCATTTCTTCATTGACATACAATTACAATTTACCTATACTTCCTTTAAAGGAGAAGTAAGATGACCCTATGTCCTATCGCAATAGTTGCCAGCTGCAAGAAATGCCCGGTTTTTACAATCTGCCCCTTGAAAAGTGTCATCGGCGATTACAAGAAGCCAGACAAGGCACAAACGCAGAAGGATGCCAATAAAGTACAGAGAGGTATGAAACGGAGGATGTAGACGAAGACGGCGAGGACTTTGGAAATGTCCATACATTACGTTCTAACTTTTCAATACAGACAGCGGTCTGTCGTAGGAATTTATTAGGTGCAATCAACAGTTCTGATTATTCGGGAATCAGATTTTTATTTATTTCTTCTTCCTGTAATCCTCAATTTGCTATTTTGTCGTTTTATGCTAGATTACGTCTGTAATCGTTAAACAATCCTTTAATTATTTTAAAAGAAATGTTTATGAGAATATAAATGAGAGGTGAAATATGAAAAAAACAGCACAACTTCTGAACATATTGATAATGGCGGTTATTTGTGTGTTCGTTACTAGTGCTGCATTTGCCTCTGATGCCATTAAAACTATTCCAAACATACAATCATCGAAACAGCCCTCTTCTATTCAACCGATTACTCACCCGTATAAAAACCCCATTCCAGCAGCTCCCGCAGGACTGACAGCCATTTCATCAATGGGGGGAATACAAGTAATCCTGAACTGGAAGGGCACGTCGTTGAATGCGCAATTCTTTATAATACAGCGAAAGATAGGACATGGTAGCTACGAAAAAATCAACGAAACCCCTGCCAATATCACCACTGCAATAGATACCAACGTAAATCTGAACACCACCTATACGTATCGAATTCAAGCGTATAATGATGCGGGATATTCTCCTTTTTCTAATGAAGCGATCATTACAGTCAAGCCTGCATCAGCGGAAAGTGGAGAGATTATTCAATGTCCGGATATGAAAGGGAAATCACTGCTATTAAGAGTTAATCCCCAGGACATACCTGCTGGTTGGACATTTACTAATCAGTCTATAGATGTAAAGTATTTTTTTTCTGCTGTTATTTTCGACGGTAAGCTCTCTTGCAGCTACTATGTGCGGGAAGGTGTTTATATGGACATCCTTCGCCCTTTCCCGACAGGCAAGACTTGCAATTCAGTCGAGGATAAATATTTCACATGTCAGTAGAGCCCTTCTATTCAAATCTATGATGGACGCTTTTCAAGGCGTTAAGGACTATGTAGCTCTAGATTAATGGTTTTTCTTCAGCGGTATATTAATGCAGTGCGTATGTTACAATCCGTAATACTTACTTTATACAAAGTCTAGCTACTGATACTTTGTAAATGTTGTATTTCTTTCTTTCTTCCTCAGTCCTCAAATCGTCAACCTTGTATAGTATACTAGCTTTCAATCCGTAAGAAATACAATACACTCTCGACAAATATTGGCAACGCACCCCTTATTTTATGGTCAGTTTTTTATTGACATGCAAGTGTAGATTGCCTATTCTTCCTTCCCATGAAAGCAAGTTCTTATAAAAAGGAGATACATATGAAGCTAAGACAAGAGATGAGAATAATTGTTACATTGATTGCCTCCTTTTTTGTTTCAGTGGCAGCACATGCCCAACTTCCGTCAGCGGCGAATGTCGTTCCATCCGGCTTCAAGGTGACTGAAGAAGTGAATATGTCAGGCACTATTAAAATCGAGGCCAAGAAGCCCAACGAGACCTATCCTAAGCACTTCAATGACAATGGCATCAAGATTGAAATTACTTGGATGAAACATCCCATGCCGGACATGATAGTGGACATGGTGGTTAAAAGCCTTGAAGAACCGACTCATCTGTCTACTATTATTTTTGCTAAAGGTGGCACTATATGGATTCCATCGAAACCCTTTTTTATGGAAGGCATACGGCGGATATAAATATGATAAATACTAAAGTTATTAAGGAGGTTTTATGAACAAAAAGATTTTGATATTGGGAATACTATTGCTGTTCGCAAGTGTCGGTCTTTGCCAGGCGGGGTGGCTGGATGATACGCTGGAAAATGTCGGCAAGAATCTGGGGGAGCGGACCGTAAACGAGGCTGGTAACAACGCCTACGACGCGACCAAGGAGGGCGTTCGCGGTGCAGTAAAAGGCAAACCTGAAGAGGGGAAAAACCCCTCTTCGCAAAAATCTACGACAACTGGAGAGGAGAAATCATTTAAATCAACATCAGGCCGGCAGGAGACATCTGACAATGCCATGACCATCGAGGACGCCGAGGCGGTCTATACCAAGTTCGACTTCATCCCTGGTGACAAGATGATCTTCTTTGACGACTTCAGCGATACCGATGTGGGGGAGTTCCCCCGGAAGTGGACACTGAACGGCCCCAAGGATAGTAGTAACAATGCCGTCGAAGTTGCCGAGTTTCAGGGTAAAAGGTATCTTCGGAGCACGCCAGCCAAGAAGGAGAGTAGCCAGGGCGGGTCAACGCAATACATTCGCCTGGAGCAGAAAGGAGACATGCCGGAGAAGTTTACTGTCGAGTTCGATGCCGTATTTGCGTCTGCCGGCGAACCGGGTTTGGGTTACTATAACTATTACCGCCTTTTCCTGCTCAATAATGATAAGTCCTTTCCGGGAGCCAAAGAACCTGGAGTACTAATGCTCACCGGGAAGGAAAACGAATCGGCGAATACGAGAACCGAACTGAATCTGGTGGATGGCAAACCGCACCATGTCCAGGTCAGTGTCAACGGGACGTTCGTCAAAGCTTACATAGACAAGGAACGCGTGATCAACGACCCGGACGGGATAAAGCGTCCAATCAAGCTTATCGGTATGTTTATGTGGACCCCTAACTGGATGCCGTGCGACAAGGTCATGTTTACCAATTTCCGCGTGGCGGAAGGGGGAAAGGATATTAAGTCGGCCCTTAATACCGATGGAAAAATCATAACCCATGGCATTCTGTTCGACACCGGCAAGGACACCATTAAGCCCGAATCGTTGCCGACACTGAAAATGATCCTTGGTTTGTTGAATGATGATCAGGAACTGAAGTTTTCCATTGAAGGACATACCGACAACCAGGGAAGCAAAAGCATAAACAAGCCTCTTTCCGAACGCAGGGCTGAAGCGGTGAAAACATGGCTGGAGAGGAAAGGAATCGATTCGTCACGGTTAAAAAACAGAGGTTTCGGTGACAGCAAACCAATCGACAAAAACAATACACCGGAAGGACGAGCCAACAACAGAAGGGTTGAGTTCGTCAAATTCTAAACTTACATTCTGCAAAATATTCAGAAGCCGCTGTTGAAAGGCAATCAGCACAGCAGCGGTTTCTGACTGCCTGAAATTATTTCGAGAGAAGGGCTATTATCACTTACATAAGATATGAAAGCCAACCATAAAACATGTTTCGGAAATCTTCAATTTTTTAGGCAGAGAGATGAAAAGTTGTATGTATCGTTCTAATCAAGCAAAAGTTGGCTCATATTTTGGATCATATTTTTAATTTTTCGTTGTCGAAAGGTGTTTTATTCATTCCCGGAAGCGTTTATCTCTTTCAATTGGTAATCTTCAGTTTTTCCTAGGTCATGAATCTATTTCTTTGTAGGTGAAATCAACAATTCTAACGGGTCGGAAATTTGAATTTTGTTTCTTACTTCCTGAAGTCAACAAATTGTCAACCGTGAAGGGTATGCAACATTTCAATCTGAAATAAACATAATTCAAACCTGACAAATATTAACGCCGCAACATGAAGAAAGAGAATGCATAGAAGACAACTAATGCGACACTAGGGTATGACGTGCATACAAAAGCGCGGCCTCGACCCTATTCTTGATCCCAGCCTTCATGAAGGCATTGCGCAGATGAGTCTTGACAGTCTTGGGGCTTATGAAAAGCTTATCAGCGATCTCTTCATTGGTCATACTGTAGCTGATCAGTTTCAGAATCTCCATCTCCCGTTTGGAAAGCACTTTCAGTTTTTCCGAACTCAGGTCGGTGAGGGATTTAAGAAGATCTCTCCTTTTCGTGTATTCTTTGATGAATTCATCGAAAACCGGTGTGATCAGCTCAGCTTCGAGACAGATCTCTCCCTTGGCAACCACGCGAATGCATTTAATAAGTTGCTCGTCATCCTGTGTGAATCGAAGAAACCCCCGCACACCCCCCTGCATCATCGCCATAACATTTTCCTCGTTAAAGCGTATCCCGACGATGATGATCTTCATGGTAGGCATTTTATCCCTAAAATTAAGGATTCTTTCCAAATTCAGGGCCGCCGCATCTCGCAAAATACCCTGATCAAAGAGGAAAATATCTGGCTTCTGATTGATCATTTGCTTCATGAAGGCAAGGGTCTGTTCCACCTCGCTCTCAGGATTTTCGATGATGCTGCTGAGGAGGCTGATATCTTTCTCCCTGCGAAGGCGATTTATAAGTTGCTGCAAATACTTTTCATTACGAGTGACTACGGCCAACTTGATCATCTTCTACCTCCTGATAATATTAACATTGATAGTCCGCCATCGATGAAACCAGCTCTGGAGAAAACGCTACCACTTAAAGGAAATCGTCTTGTATACGCATAAAGTAGTATTCATAGAATGTCAACTATTAATTGCTCGATCGTAAACTATACCTATTCCCTAAAAACTGGACAGGGCAATAATGTGCATTTTACTCTGCCAAAGGGGGTGCGATGCTGACTTTCTAATGGTTATCATTGAGTATAAGTGATGAAGCTAAGTGCACCTTCATAGGTGTAACAGATCAAATAAAAAGCTTTCCCCTAATATAGTTGATATTCAATATTGACACCCAAGAACACACTTCATATACTTTCATGGTGAAAAAACAATGCCTTATCCATTCAATAGGAGGATTCACCCCATGGGTATACGTAACGGTGAACAGATTTTAGAATTGATGCGGGCCTATCAGATTCCCTGCATGCTTGCAGCAGCAGCAGACCTGGATCTATTTGAGAAACTCGCTCCAGCGCCCCGGACCGCCGCTGAAGTTGCAACTGCTGCTGGATGTGATTTGCGTGCGGTAACTATTCTGCTCGACGCGCTAGCGGCAGTAAGAGTAATCGTCAAAAAAGATGAACGTTACTCGATTTCTCCAGAGCTTGCTCCGTTTCTGTGCGAGGCATTTCCGCAGAGCGTCATAGCCATGATACGTCATCAGGCGAACTGCCTGCGTCGCTGGTCGCGATTACCATGGACAGTGCAGACGGGAAAGCCGGACTATCCGGGGCCAAGTATCCATGGTGAAGACACGGACAAAGCTTCGTTCATTGAAGCGATGAACGTGGTGTCGCGTGATGTAGCCGACAAGTTGGTTCAGGAAATCCACCCCGGCGGTATGCATTGTGTATTGGATCTAGGCGGTGCATCGGGATCGTGGACCTTGGCCTGGTTGAAAGCAGAACCGAAATCACGTGCCATCATCTTTGATCTTCCGCATGTGATTCCAATGGCTCGTGAACGCTTTTCCACTTCACCGTTTGCCGACCGAGTTGAAATGCGCGCTGGGGACTTTTACACCGATGACTTGCCCAAGGGTGCAGATCTTGCCTGGGTAAGCGCGATTATTCATCAGAATTCTCCGGACCAGAACCGCGCACTATACCGCCGCATTGCCGCTGCGTTAGAGCCTAACGGCTGGATCTACATTCGTGACATCGTTATGGAGTCTTCCCACACGGCACCAGTAGCCGGCGCACTGTTTTCTGTTAACATGCTTTCGGGCACTGAAGGAGGTAAATGCTATAGCTGGACCGAGATTCAAGAAGATCTTCTGTCAGCCGGATTTACGGATGTTCAATTCGTGCGCCGCGACGAAGGCATGCACTCGATCGTGCGGGCTCGCGTGAGATAGATAACTTATAAGCTGAGGTCATGATGCCAGTACCAGTGCGCACAGACTTGTCGGTTTCAATTCGAACCGTAATCAACATTTCTACCAGTAATCCTCAATTTGCAGGACTGTCTAATACTGTGGATTTGTAGGTGCAGTCAACAATTCATATGGTTCGGAAATCGGTTTTTTGTTTCTTTCTTCTGTAAGAAACAAACCATCAACCTCGACGAAGATGCTAGACTTCAATCCGTAATAAACACTTTCAATACCCGAAAATGAACATTGGTACTACACTTAAATTTTGTGGTCAAGATTCTCTTGACATACAAAACCGCATTTCCTACACTTTCTCCCACAAAAATGAAGTTCTTATCAAAAAACATTTCAAGGAGGAGATA
>Ga0209777_10004673_pt1 | contig 16077 bp, 15 predicted proteins | sample FrelakmetHBP12HB_FD_187147 | JGI IMG/M metagenome (GOLD analysis project Ga0209777, IMG submission 187147) | Freshwater lake sediment microbial communities from the University of Notre Dame, USA, for methane emissions studies -HBP12 HB (SPAdes)... | ecosystem: Environmental > Aquatic >...
CGTCAGAACCCGGTATTCCGTAAAATGAGCAAAGAAGAAGTCGCTTCATTTGTTGGACAATTCAAGCAGTGACCTTCTATGATCCCACTCGATAAGGCAGTGGTAGCCCGCCTCGAGAGTTTCGGAGAGCACTTTGAGATTCTCGTTGACCCGAATCAGGCAGCTCTGGTCAGGCAAGGCCAGAAAGTTGATATTGAAGACGTAGTTGCAGCGTTACATGTCTTTGGCAACGCTTCACGGGGGACCCGGGTATCAGATGAATCACTTGAAAAAGTATTTCACACTACTGACTTTGATGCTATTGCCCGCCGCATCATTGAAAAGGGAGAGATACATCTCACTGCCGAACAGCGCAAACATATGATAGATGAAAAGCGCAGGCAGGTAATAACCTTTATCGCAAGGAATGCCGTAAACCCCCAGACCGGTCACCCGCATCCTCCGCAGCGGATAGAAATGGCGATGGAAGAGGCGAGGGTGAATATCGATCCATTCAAACATCTGGATGAACTGGTCAAAGAAACAGTCAAGGCGTTGAGACCACTTCTTCCTATCAGGTTTGAAGAATTACGGCTGGCGATTCGAATTCCGGCGGATTTTGCTGCAAAAGCATATGGGGATATCGCTGCTGGTTCCACCATGGAGAAGGACGAATGGCAGAAAGATGGTTCATGGATCTGCGTGGTTCGCATTCCTGCCGGTATCCAGGGCGAATTTTATGATCTCATCAACAAACTTTCAAAAGGAGAAGGGCAGGTAAAAATCCTCAATCAAGTATATTAATCACGAGGACAAATAAAAGAAGACAGATCGGTGGGTACACATAATGGCAAGCTCGACTCATAAAGCAAAAGGAAAAGTAACAGGTAGTTCAGGACGTTTTGGCTGCCGGTATGGAAGATTTGTGCGCAAGAGAGTGGCAGATATCGAAGCAATTTCAGGTGCTCTCCACCGCTGCCCGAAATGTGACATGCAATCAGTTCAGCGTAAGGGTACCGGGATCTGGGAATGTCGAAAATGCGGTTATAAGTTTGCAGGAGGGGCATACCAGCCGCAGACACCGGCTATGAAGATAGCCCAGCGTGCAATCGACCGGACTCCCGAGCAAATTAAAGGATAATTTTGGACCTGATATGGCAAGTACTTATAAATGTGCACGGTGCAAGCAGAAAGTTGAGATTGACGTCAATGTCAGGTGTCCATACTGCGGACACCGCATTCTCTTCAAAGAGCGCGGTGCTGCGATCAAAGAGATGAAAGCCCGTTAAATATTTTATATGGCAAAAATGCCCGCATAATAACTACTTTTATCATCTTTTTTATGCATATTTCTGTGCGTGGTAATCCTGTGGCGCTTCACGAGGCAACCTTCCGGTTTTCGACATCCCATGCCCAGCAGATCTTCAGTGCACTGGCCCCGGAACTTTGCGATGAGGTGAACTCCCGCTCGCAAACCCAGTGCTGGCTTGAAGGGGAGGAAACGCTTGTGCTTACCATAGAAGCACGGGATATTGCAGCACTTCGGGCAGCGCTTAACATGTTTCTCCGGCTCGTTAATGTAGCCGATGAGATGCAGGATATTAAGTAGTGCCTTGTTATCGAAATGCTCCTGCAATAATACCCGAAAATATAAAATATGCAAAACGATACCCGACTTTTAGAATAATCCTTTTTATCGATTGGAACTGATATAATAACAGGAAAAACAATCATGAACAATCTTTCACCAAAAGTTCAGAACCAGTTGGGCATGCTCCAGCAGATACAGCAGCAGTTACAGACCATACTTTCGCAGAAAGCCCAGTACGAGATGGCAGTGCGTGAGGCAAAACGTGCCCAGGAAGAGATCAGCGATTCGGCAGAGGACGCTGTTATGTATATGAGTGTCGGAACGGTAATGATGCAGAAGAAAAAAGACGTAGTGAATGCAAAGCTTACCGAGAAAATTGAGACGCTTGAGCTGCGTATCAAGTCCCTGGAAAAGCAGGAGAAGATGATGCAGGGGAAATTTGAACAGCTGCAAGCCCAGATCAAGGCGGCACTTGAGGGTAAGGGTGCCCCCCAGGCAGCATAATCCTCTTTTATTTGGCCTTTACCGAAGAGAACCTGATTGAGCACCGAAAAGCATTTCCCATCAGCCATGGCTGAACCGGGCATGTTTTTCCGGATGGATACCCTTGGTGTAAAAACGTCTAACGGTTTTTCTTCCACCCGTCATGGAGTTCTTCTGCCAATATGGAAAACCGTGATCGAAAAAACAAAAAAGGGTTGAGTAATTTTTACGCCCGGTGGATCAGGTTGATCGCATTGACCAGCGCCTCAACAGATGACAAGACGATATCATCCCCGCTCCCGCTGGCATCGAAGATCTTCCCGTGCTCGTCCTCGACCGCAATCGTCACGTGGCACATTGCGTCCGAACCGCCCGAGATCGCCTCGATATTGAACTCCTTGAGTGCCAGCTTCGAGGGTGTGATCCCGAGAATAGCGGTCAGCGCCGCATCCACGGGGCCGTTACCCACCGCGGAGAAGACGTGCTCCTTTCCATCTACTATCGCTTTTACGCTGGCAGTCGGGATTACGTGGTTGCCGGTCATGATTGCGATGTCCTGTAAGTCAAGCACCTTGTTGTTCAGCTCGATACCCATCACGGTCTCGGCAATCTCATAGAGATCTGCGTCGGTTACCCGCTTGCCCCGGCTAGCTATCGCTTTCACTTTTTCGATGATCGCGTCGAGCTGGGGGTCGTTCGGATCGATATGGACGTCGGTCAGCATCTGCCTGACAGCGTGCCGGCCCACGTGCTTGCCAAGGGTCAACCTGCGGCGGTGCCCTACCATCTCCGGGGTCATTATACCCGGTTCGAACGTAGCCGAGTTCTTGATAACACCATGCGAGTGAATGCCGCTCTCGTGCGAAAAGACGTTCTCGCCGACCACTGGCTGGGTCGGAGGGATGCCGATGCCGCTGAACCGGGAGACGAGACGTGAGGTCTCGACAAGTCTCGTCTTCTCGATCCCGGTTTTGATCCGGTACATCGACTCCATGATCATCACGGTCTGGGCAAGGTCGGCATTGCCGGCGCGTTCACCCAGTCCATTAATAGTCACCTGCACTTGCGATGCCCCGGCTTCAACGGCGGCGATCGTATTCGCGACCGCGAGCCCGAAGTCGTTATGGCAATGCACATCGATAGGGCACCGGATCTCTTTGTTGATGCGTTTGATGAGCATCTTCATCGCCGATGGCGAGATAACGCCGACCGTATCCGGCACGTTGATGATTGTTGCGCCGGCGTCTGTGGCTGTCTGGAACACCTTCATCAGATAATCCCAGTTCGTCCGTGTGGCATCCATAGCGGAGAACATGCACAGGTCGGAGTGCTTCCGGATATAGCCGATGATATCAGCCGTAATCTCGAGTACTTCCTTCCGGCTCTTGTTAATGGTGTTCTCCCGCTGGATATCCGAGGTAGGGATAAAGACGTGCACCATGTCGACGTTACAGTCAAGGCAGGTGTCTACATCGTTTTTCACGGAGCGGGCAAGCCCGCAGATCTTCGACTTAAGACCGAGCTTTTTGATGGCGGTTACCGTCTCTTTCTCGGCTTTCGATGACGCAGGGAACCCTGCCTCGATTGTGTAGACGCCGATGTCAGAGAGCTGGCGAGCGATCTGGAGTTTCTGTTCAAAGGTGAATGCAATCCCCGGGGTTTGTTCTCCGTCCCGGAGCGTAGTGTCAAAAACAGTCACTTCTTCACGAGCTGAGCTATCAGTGAAGAAGACGATCCCCCGCAACATCCTTGCGAGCAGTCATGTATCTTAATGGGTATGTGGATTATTTAAATAATGCCCAGAAATTCCTGAAATTTGAGCAATTTCTGCCATTTCACCCTAATCTTTAACGATATGTTTAATACCAGATTATCCCTACATTTATAGCGCAGTGCCCCGCCTTAACTCAGCTCGGTAGAGTGCGCGGCTGTAGTATGGTTTACCGGTATCGGTAACTGCGCGGCTACCGCGATGTCCCCGGTTCGAATCCGGGAGGCGGGACATTTGTTCATAAGAGAGCCCAGGTAGTGTAGTGGCCCATCATGTTTGCCTGTCACGCAAACGACTCGGATTCGAATTCCGACCTGGGCGTTACTATGATTTTTTTGTAATTTTAAAATGTAGTGGAATACCTTTTCACTCCACCCGGTACCCTTTCTCCCGAAGGAACGTGGCTATCCAAGGCTCGGCCTCCACATCGGACTTCGGCCGTTTCCGCTCCATCGCCACCCACACTGCCCTGAGTCCCGGGTCATCGGAATGGAGATCGAGAGTTCCCCTGACGGTACCAAGCACCATGCCCTGCCGATCCTGCACCCGCATCACCACGCAGCGGTAAAACTTGCACTGCGGCGGGCTGTCCCGGTGGATCGTGCATCGGACGAGGTCCCCGTCCGGGCGCAAAAAGCGACAGGCCGTGGGATGCTGCTTTGGAAACGAGAAATCAGAAAAGATCCGCCGCTTGTCCCTGTCCACTTCTGCATTAAACGGGGTACCGGTCGAGACCGATTCACATTCAAAGGTGAATGGCCCGGTCTGGCGTTCGATCGCGATATAATCGCCCATATACATGCAGCATGACCCGCATTGCCTGCAGATAAATACCATAGTCCGATTATTACCCTTCCGGTTCAGCGGGCAGATGTCTGCCCGCGAATTTTTCGGGAGAACATCAGCGAATCTTTTCCGCTGCCTTTTGCGCGATATCTTTTAATGTTTCATAATCTGTAGTCGTGCCTGTCATGGTAATTTTTTCATACACGTTCTTTTTTGTAAACAGGACTGTATAAACCACGAAGTCATAAGGATCATTAGTAAGAGATCCCCGAAATGCGATGCTCATATCTCCCATGGTCGGGAATGGAATTTCATAGAATGTGCTTGAACCATTGGACCCGGATTTCATATCCTCTTTTTCAATGGAGAATACTTTGTTCATGTTCTCAAGAGGAAAAATATTGATCGACTGCCGGATAAAGGTCTGATCATCTTTATCCTTATTCAGGCGATAGAACAGGACAAAATACCCTTGTCGCCAGCCAAGATCATGCGTGAGCTGAGTTACTTCCGGAGAGATCATTACCGATCGGTCTTTGATAATATAATCTGAGTTCATATCTGACAGCTGGAGTGCCATATCAGATGGGGGAACAGTGGCAGTTCTGCTCTCGGGTGTTGACGGGACAACCTGTGTTGGTGTCGGGGTTGGCGTTGGTTGGGCAGGGAGTGAGGATGAACATCCGGCAGAACAGACAAAAAAAATGAGTACCAAGACAACTAACACATACCATTTTTGCATATCATACTCCATGGCATAGCGAATTTAATATGTTGCCGGTGTGGTTATTTGCATCAGCACAGCTCCGACCAGAATCCCGATAGTATGAATTCGCATTCAGAATCGTTGCAAAAAATTCCAATTGACTGCACTTCGAAGCAATTACCTGCTGATCCGGTAATCCTGGAGTAACAGATTATACCAGAATAAGGAGAAAATATTCTTTTGTCAGCTTTCACTCCCGGTAGTAAAAATCCCCATCTGAACCGGATTCTGGATGATTGTTATCACAGATCGCAAACCGTAATTGTCAAACCTGACAGGATCCCTTTACAATTCAGACAATAATTTTTAACAAATCTTTTTCTCGCTAGACCTACTATTTTCTACACAAGTGTCGAGAACTGAGGGGTATAATGGGCGATCCGGAACTGCGTAGTGATGAGTCTGTCATCTTACGGACACAGGGAATATTTGTCAAATCGATTCCGTTTGAGGGTATTCTTACCAACAAGCGGATCATTCTTGTTGACAGGGCAAAAAACCTCTTACCCCAAAAAGAGATTCCCCTTGTTACGATTAAAGATGTTGAAGTGGGCGAGAATGCGATACGGGACCAGATTATAACATTGTCAGTCCTGGCAAAGACCGGTGAAATACGGCAGATGATCCTCACATTCTCCCGTCAGACTGGAGGGAACAGGATCAGGGAGCGCGATGCGTGGGCGAAGGCGTTGAAAGAGAATATATCATCATCCTTTGAACAGGCCATTCGTAAAGTCATCCCGGGACGAGGACCAGCTCCAAAAAAACCGGAGCGCACTGTAACGCCTCGTATTGAGGTCAGTTCACCAGCAACACAAAATATCCCCACAGTGATGAAAACCACTGCGAAGAAAGAAATGGATGTATTTCAGCCTGTTAATGTTAATGAGACTACTACCAAAAAACCTGCCCCTTCATCGCCAACGATAAAAGAGTCTAACATGTCGGTTTCCGGTTTTGGTACCTATTGTTCACGGTGCGGAAACCGTGTGCCGGAGGGATCGGGTTTCTGCAACCGTTGTGGATCTCCGATCGTTGTTCCAGGCAGTATGGGAGCATTCACCACAACTGAGAAAGTGCCGCAATCTCTCAAACAGGAATCTGGTAGAAATATTCTGCCAATCAACACGGATATACTACCGAAAGAACCTCTCATTGATCGTTCAGCAGGTATTATACCATTGGTTCCCCCCAAGGAAGTTCCTCAGCAACCCGAGGCCCCCAAAGAGCCCGAATCTTCTGCCTCCCCCCAAGAAACAGTTGTTTCAGAGTCAGATTCAACCTCTCCCCAGAGTGACGAGATACCCGGACAGGAAATCCCTGATATCTCCCCATCACAATTCTCAGAATTCATGCTTCCAGCGGAGGAACCTCCTGCCCCGCAGCAACCCGGGTCTGGTCCCGGCATTGCGCCCGGGAGAAAGTCTGTTTACCGTATCCTTGTAATTGTAATTATTATTGCGGCAATTTTGGGAGGATTTTTCCTCTATCCGGCAATATTAAAGGGAGGATTGACAGCGCCCAAAACGACTGCTTCACCGACCGCCATTGAAACAACTCTGAAACCTTCAGGAACGACTATTATCCCTACCGTGAAACCTGCGGTAACTGTTCCAAGCGAGGGCATATATGTTCACATTAAGTATCTCGGTGGGTGGAAAGGATCGTACGGCATGTCATCCGCTCTTATAACGGTGACAAGTTCAGGTGACAGGTACTATCCTGTTGAAAATGCAACCGGTTCTGTAGAGGCTTCATTCTCAAAACTTGACGGAACGACAAAACAGGTTCTCCTGGTGGAGATTCTCAAAAATGGCAGTATACTCACCTCCGGGAACACTACTGCCGGGTTTGGAAACGTCACTCTGTCGGTAGATACTGTGACGGGCATTGCCAAGACTCCTGTCGTAAGTTCTGGTGCAACAGCAGTAATCTCTGCAACGAAAACTGCTAATATAACGGGAACTTCAACAACAGTTGCAACGGCAAACACCACTACTGCAAAAACTACAGTTCCGGTGAACAATACAACCACTGCGACACAATAAATCCCATTTCCGATCCTTTTTTATCAAGGTCCAGCTCGAATTTATCGGGAAAAATCTTATTTTGTTACTTATTACGCCATTCAAACCAATTGCAGCGACTTTATTGGCATACCACGGGTTTTTCTCGGTACTTCTACCCTTTTTCTGAGAACGGTACTGCGTAAACCTTGAACAAACCCATTAGAGGACTCTCTTCGGATCACTGAATGGTAAAAGCATTCAGATGTTCACGACTTGCACCGGAACAGCAGAATAATTAAGGGTAGTCTTTCCTTTGATTCCGATTATACGAAGAGAACATATAAAGATGAATTCATCCACGTCTTTCGTGCAGCCACCCTATACCGGGAAAAATCCGCACCCGTATGAGCTGATAAACGCCCGATAATCAAAAAATTTATTTTTTATCGGATGATTCAGGTTTCTCTGCAATTTTCTTACCCTTTCTCCATCGGTAGATCCCGTATCCTGCACCACCAACCACAATGAGCGGAAGCAGCGTGAAGAGAATGATAATTATCGCATCAATCATGCCAAAGAACCCTGCGATCCCATCATTGATGGTTGAAATAAAGTTATGACCGGTATCACCGCCAACCGGTTGGGGTTCCTGAAGGTTAATGGTAATAGTAGAGAGGTCAATTTGGCTGTCAAGATATTTCAGCCTGCCCTCAAGACGGTCTAATTCTGTCTGGACCCGGTCGATCTGCTGTTGAATAACTATAACATCCTCCACTTTCACCGCTTTTTTCATGATTTCATTATACTGGGCAAGCTGGTTCTGGTATGAGGTTTTCTGTGCCTGGAGATCGACATACTCCTCAGTTACGTCCTGCCCCTGGGTCGAGACCGATTTGACTGTCCCGATCGCCTTGACTCCGGTGAGGGTATTTTCAAATTCTGCTGCAGGAACCCGGAGTATCACGGAACCAGAGACAAGGTTATTGTAATTTTTCTGGATATTTGTTGAGGATAAATAGCCCCCCTTCTGTGATGCAAGATTTTTTAGGATTTCTACGGATCCGGGAACATCTTTTACTTCGATTGTTATGTATGCAGTCTGGATGATCTTCGTATCGACAACGGAAGCCGCTGAGCCGGATTGTAAAGGACCACTTGCTGGTTCTGTTAGGGTGTTACTGGCATACATCGCCTTGGATTGATCCTGCGACTGCCCGCCGGTTCCGCTTAAAAGTACACTTTTCTGTGACGAGGCTGCCTTATCTGAACTTATAGCCGGAAATCCCATGCAACCGGCAGCCGCGACTGTTGCAATGCACATCACGATGAGCACGATGACTTTGTAATTCATACAAAATGCATCACTGCGTGAAATATTTATATCCGTCGTAAACTACGAATAATTTTGGAGTTATCCTGGTAGAGGTACCTTTTCCCGAAGTATATTTCGGCATATCGATAATCATCATCGTCTTACTGTGAATGACGTAAGCACCTGAATATTCCTGATAAAAAAATCCATTGATCTGGCAATTACACGGTACACAAGATTCGGGTGATCGCGCTTATATAATACAACAGGAGATACTTCATGGTGGTATTATGGTTGAAATAAATGCGCCTGAAAAACCGGATGGAGCCGAGGAACTTGAGAAGATGGGAGTGAAGGATCTGATGAACTCCCTTCGTGACAACACCGATCCGTTGGTACGGCAATATGCTGCATACCTGCTCGGAAAGGCCCAGAATCCCCGTGCCATCCAGCCACTTATCGAGGCGCTCGGTGACTTTGACAAATCGGTTCGCGAACAGGCGATGCTTGCACTCTCCTCAATTGGTAAAGCAGCAATTGAGCCGCTATCCGCGACGCTGAAGGAACCCCAATGGGAGACCCGGTACCGTGCTGCTGAAGCTCTGGGAAAGATTGCGGATGAAAAAGCAGTCAAACCCCTCATCCAGGCTCTGAAGGATAACCGGGATCACGTACGGTATATGGCTGCAAAAGGTCTTCGTGCACTTCGCGATTCAGATACCATTGAACCGATGATAATCCTGCTGAATGATGAAAACAGGTACGTCCGGATGATGGCCGTCCGGGCACTCGGTGCAATCGGCGGAAAAAATGTGAACAATGCGCTTAAAAAAGCGCTTGAATCCGAAAATGATGAGAAGGTAAAGGAAGCAATCATCGAAGCAATGAAATAAAAAATTTAGTGTTACGTATCAACTTACCTCTTTTCCCTCTCCCATATTCGAGTGTTTTTAATACATTCCGGATCCGTTCGGTGATTGTTCCTCCAGACATTCTCTCCTAAGCTGAGATCAATCTCTTTTTAACGAATATCTCCTTTTAATGCAGGTTTTCGTTTCAGGTATCACCATAATATTCCAATCCCTTTATATGATACCTTTCCCGTTACAGTAATGATATTCTTTATCATTGACGATACGATGGACATATCCTTGTGCAGGTATCTAACGGATGAAAGAACCCGGTTTTTTCGTTGCATAAGTGATTGAAGAGTATCAGCATCAACGTCCTTGATAACCCCGGATCCGACTTACCCTTGCAACAGAGGATTCCGAACGTGGATCCTGCGATGCAAGTAAAAAGTACATCCATGTTGTATTATGATTTCCTGACAGAAACAGTTGAGATAAACAATCCGGCCCTGAAATTTATTTTTCAGAATCCATTTTAGGTTAAAAATTCAGGAAAATCGGCTCCAAAATATATTCGCACAGTAACTTAGTTAGTATATACTTTTTCAAAATAACAAAACTTATCGTTACAGCGGAGTTATCCAATGGTACTCGATATTTTCGAATGAACATCTGAATTATTTGGGTTTTAACAGAGATGGAGCAGACAGATGGTGAAGGATCCACCCATACGTAGAATGCGATCTCTCTCCCTCTCACTTTTACTATCCATGATTCTCCTTATTATTTGTATTGTCGGTTTCATTTCTTTCAATGGTTACCTTTACACAAAAAACAATTTTGAACGTGAATCCAATTTGCTCCAGGCACAGACTGAACAAAATATTATTGAGGCAATGCGGCTTGAGGATATCACCTGGAATGTTTACGATGAAACCCTCAATGACCAGATGAAGCAGGGATTGATCTCGGTACTCCTCGAATATAACCGGACCCGGGGGGAGCCTGACAAAATGGACCTTCCCATGGTCAAAAACAGCCTCGGGAAAAATTACGATATCTATGTGATCAATGAGTCCGGGATCATTATCTCTACGACATATACGGAGGAACTTGGGATGGACTTCAGGCAGATCCCGTATTTTTATGATTATCTTACAAAGATCCGCCTGTCAGAGGGATTTTTCCCTGATCGTATTGTCCGTGAGAAGCTGGGGGCAGGTCAGTTGAGGAAATTTGCCTATATGCCTACCCCTGACCATCGGTATATCCTGGAACTCGGTCTCTCTGGTACGACATTTGATGCGATAAGCCAGCAGTTGGATGACAAGAATAATATCCTTAAAATCGTTTCAGTTAACCCTTACGTGGCGCAGTTCACGATTTTTAATTCCATGGGAAGGCGACTGGATAACAACAGCCTTCCTGAAAAAACCGTACAGGGTTATATTAATGAGGTGCTAAAAGACCGGAAAACGCTTGAAGTGCAGGACCGTGAACACCAACTGACAACACGATATCTTTTTGTGGATTTAAAGGTTGACAAGTACGGGTCAGACCCGAGCAGGGTTGTTGCAATCACGTACAACTTGCAATTAATTCAGGACGCTCTGAACCGGCTTATCCTGTTTCATATCGTTACCGGGATTGCCGCAATCAGTATCGGGTGTGCTCTGGCATACGAATTTTCACGACGTATCACCCGTCCTATCAAAAAGATTGTCGATGACGTAGATATCATTGCACATGGCGATCTTGAACACCGAATCGGCTCGACACAGATTACCGAGTTTGCCATCCTTGAAAACAGCACCAACATGATGGTTGATTCGCTCAAGCTCGCCCTCCAGCAGGTAAAAGACGGAGAAATTCTCCGAAGGGAAATAATCGATCAGCTGCCCGTGGCGGTCTTCATGAAAAGCATAGAAGATGGAAGATACACTTTCTGGAATAAGGCATGTGAACGGATTTTTGAGCTGGAAGCCTCTAACGTAATCGGAAGGACAGACCAAGAGCTGTTTTCAAAAGAGATAATATCCATCATTGATCATGAGGATAAGGAAGCAATTCTCAATCATATTTCGATAAGTAATAAGAAAATTTCAAACAAATCACGGGGCCAGCGTATTCTCCATATGATCATAGTCCCGATTTTTAATTCGGAAAATACCTTGCAGTATATTCTTGGGATTTGCGAGGATTTGACCGAGGAGACCCGGAACCTGAAAATGGATCTTCTCTTCAGTATAATCAGGCAGGATATTCTTGACCATCTCTCAGTTATCGTGAATTATCTGGAACGTGCACAGCTTAAGACAACCCATGAAGCAATGCAGTTGTTTTTTGATAAGACGATTGAATCTATCGAGTCGATCCGGAAGCAGATGGCATTTGGAAAATCACTCCAGGATCTCGGGATTACCTCTCCAACATGGCAATCGGTTAAAAAGTCATGGAATGATGCGGTCAGGTTATTGCCGGCATACACTATTGATATCAGTATTGAAACGGCAGATATCGAATTGTATGCAGATCCTCTCCTTCCAAGGGTTTTTTATAATCTCCTGATGAATGCGTTAATCCACGGGGATCGTCAGCTCACAAAAGTCAGACTTTATACCCGCATATCCGGCGAATCTCTGGTCCTGATCGTTGAGGATAACGGCATAGGGATTCCCTTTGATGAAAAAGAGAAAATATTTGAATTCGGTTATGACAAGGGTGCCGGTTTTGGCCTGTTCCTGATCCGTGAGATACTGGGATATACCGGAATTATGATAACTGAAACAGGCGAACCCGGGAAGGGTGTGAAGTTTGAGATTCTCGTCCCGAAGGGGAAATTCAGGTTTACATCATGAGCAGACAAAATTCCAGCGGAAAAATACATAAAGATCCCTAATTTGTAAGATCAAAAATGGAATCAGGAACTCCTTTTTCAGAAGATCATCTGTATAATCCCGACAAATAGTAGCTTTGTAGAACAAGTACTTAAAAAAAATTACCTATCGCTGCACAGCACCAAGATTTGCCTGTTCTACCGTTTTTGCGTATCGGGAAAGTACTCCGGAAAGGATTTTTTTTACAGGCTTCCATTTTTTCTTACGCAGTACGAGCGTCTTTTCATCGACTACCAGATCAATCTTTTTCGCAAAAAGATCAATTTCGATCCGATCATTTTCCTCAATGAGGGCAATTGGCCCGCCAATCGCTGCCTCCGGCGAGACATGGCCAATACAGGGACCACGTGTCCCCCCGGAGAACCTGCCATCTGTAATCAGAACAACGTTGGTGTACCCAAATCCTACAAGGGCTGACGTTGGTGAGAGCATCTCAGGCATGCCCGGGGCACCGCGTGGGCCTTCATAACGAATGATAATCACGTCCCCCTCATTGATCTCACGGGCAAGAATAGATTTCATCGCGAGCTGTTCATTATCAAAGACCCGTGCTGGTCCGGTATGTTTCCACATCGCTTTTGGCACTGCTGCGCATTTCACAACAGCACCATCGGGCGCAAGAGAGCCAAATAGAATTTTCAGTCCCCCTGCCGGACTTATGGGTTCTTTTGGGGATCTGATAATCGTTTCATTATGTACTACGGCCTCTCTGGCAATCTGCAGGATTTTTTTACCTGAGACCGTCGGGTTGTCCTCAAGATATCCTTCCAGACGTTTAAGAACTGCCGGAATGCCACCGGCCCTGTAGAGTGTCTGCATGGAATGCGGTCCGGATGGCTGCATATTGCAGATATGGGGGATAGAGTCGGCGAGCCTGTTGAAATCCTCAAGTGAAAGCGGGACATCTGCCTCGACAGCAACAGCCATCAGATGGAGTACGGTATTAGTCGATCCTCCAAGCGCCATATCCACCCGGATGGCATTGCTGAGACTCTTTTTTGTAATAATGTCCCGGGGTTTGATTTGTTTTTCAACAAGTGGTATGATGGCTTCTCCCGTCTCCCGGGCTATTCGCAGTTTTCCTGCATCAACAGCCGGGATAGCGGCACAGCCCGGAAGTGACATTCCCATCGATTCTGTCATACATGCCATGGTATTGGCGGTATAGAGGCCCTGGCAGCTCCCGCAGCCTGGCATTGCACAGCGCTCCAGTTCGTACAAAGACGTTTCATTCATAGTACCTGCCGCGACTTTGCCTACCCCTTCAAAAATATCTATAAGTGACAGGTCTTTTCCTTCCTGATAACCGGAGAGCATCGGACCGCCGGTCAGGATAACAGAGGGAATGTTGCACCTTGCGGCTGCCATAAGCATACCCGGCACAATCTTATCACACGTACCGATGCAGACTAATCCATCGAACCGGTGTGCCTGAACCATGAGTTCAACAGAATCCGCGATATTCTCCCGTGAAGGCAGGGAATACCGCATTCCCTCGTGTCCCATCGCTATGCCGTCGCAGATGCCAATCACGCCGAATTCGAATGGTACCCCTCCCCCCGCAGCGATACCTTCATGCACCTTCTCTGCCAGCGACCGTAGATGGATATGCCCGGGAACAATGGTATTATAAGCATTGGCAATTCCAATAAACGGGAGGTCCATTTCCCGGTCGGTCACACCAAGCGAACGCAGCAGCGATCGGTTTGGCGCCCGCTGATATCCGGATTTTACATCATCGCTGCGCATATATTCTCAACCTTGTTCTGTTGAAGATAGATTCGCGGTTCTATACTTTTATTCCTTGTGTACAAAATGAAAACAGCTTGAACAAATTTTAAAATCTTTGTTACTGGTTTGAAAAACGAGATGCCGCATCGACAAATATGTCTGCAAATGAATCTGTAAAATATGCATGGGTATAGGTTCCAAGTGCATTTCCCGAGAAAAGCCCGTCCTTGCCGGATTCAATGCCTTTTCCTCGTGTCAGTCTGAATGCGAATTGCGCATCGCGATCCGGATGCAAGCAGGAATAATGGAATTCGTGGCCTGTTATGAACTGGGATGGAGGAAGAAACGATGTATTTTGGATACTTTCACCTTTAACATAACCAAGTGCCTGGATTTTATTTGTCATCTCACTATGTCCAGGGAGAATTCCACATAATTTATAGGTTCTATCAGATGCAATTTCTCGAGTGAGATACATAAGTCCCCCGCATTCAGCATATACCGGTATACCTCTGTCAGCCACAGATTTTAATTCCCTTGTGCATTTCGAAGATTCCAGTAAAGGAAGGAACAGCTCTGGATATCCTCCTCCAAAATAAAGGGCATCAGCATCAGGAACGGGTTCCTGCAGAGGACTAAAAAAAAGAAGATCTGCACCGAACGTTCGCAGACGATCCAGATTATCCTCATAGTAAAAACAGAATGCATCGTCCAGTGCCACTCCTATGGTGGCGCGAATCCGTTTCCTTTTTCCCGATAGCGAAATCTTTTTTTGTGTTTTAAGGATCCGGCTTTTATTTGCGCATGTTATAATTGCATCCAGATCGCAGAACTCCTCGATTAAACGACCGAATCCTGCCATCGATCCGGTTTCATGTGCCATCTTAAGACCAAGATGACGACTTTCGATGGTGATATCCTCCCGTTTTGGAATCCAGCCCAGTGATAATACTGGAAGGGAATTTTCAATCATCCGGCGGTGTCGCAGAGTTCCCACACGATTTAAGATTACCCCGGCAAAGAATATCGTTGGATCAAAGTCATGATACCCCCTGATAAGTGCCAGAACACTGCGGGACATCCCTTTTACATCGACAACAAGGATGACCGGAGCATTCAGGATCCGTGCCACATGGGCGGTGCTTGCAAAATCAGTCCCATCAATACCATCGTATAAGCCCATGACACCTTCGATAACTGCGATGTCAGCTCCGATTGTGGCCCGCTCAAATGTCCGGGCAACCCCTTCTTCCCCCATCATGAACGGATCAAGATTCCGGCAGGGTCGTCCGCAGACGCTGGTGTGATGAGAAGGGTCGATAAAATCCGGACCAACTTTAAACGGCTGGACTTTTTGTCCCCGCGCGGTAAGCGCTGCCATGATGCCACTTGCAACCGTTGTTTTGCCGCACCCGCTTTGCGTGCCGGCAATGACAATACGCGGAATGGTCATTATGACCCACCATCCAGCGTTTTCACAACGATCGGGATACCCCTTTCTTTCACAGAGGCATCAAACCGGTTATATACCCGATCGATCATGTTTCCGGTTGTCATGATCAGGGAATCTTCTCCAAAAAGTGCCTTGAGAATGCATTTGTCAATGACACCGTAAGTAAAATCCCGTTGGATCTGTTCGTTTTCTGCCCGCTGTTTTGCCCGTGTCCCCATAGCCCCGACTGAAATGACAGGTTGTCCCGAATGCCATGCCGGGAATGATTCAGAGCTGTGCCGGTCGACATAATATATCGTTGCCGCGTTTTTGCAATTCCCGTGCAGTTCCCGTCGCGCAGGGAGAAACAGGTGTGCACTGCGAACATACTCAGGATTACCGAATGCCACTTCGGGCACATCTTTCTTGAGAATCTTTCCCTCAAGAAGTCAGCCCCGTTTTTTCCTGT
>Ga0209777_10004674_pt1 | contig 16076 bp, 12 predicted proteins | sample FrelakmetHBP12HB_FD_187147 | JGI IMG/M metagenome (GOLD analysis project Ga0209777, IMG submission 187147) | Freshwater lake sediment microbial communities from the University of Notre Dame, USA, for methane emissions studies -HBP12 HB (SPAdes)... | ecosystem: Environmental > Aquatic >...
TTTTGGTTTTGCGGTAAGAATTGATGAAGTAGCGTCGCTTTTAAACATTTCAGCATGGGATGGTACAAGTGTAAATGCTAATCAAAATACGCCAACTGATATAACTTTAGATAAAAGTTACCAAAATCAAGCTTCAGTAACTATAGGCGGTAAAACGTACTGGCAAGTGGGAAAGGTTAATTATTAAAAATTAGCCCAATACCTATTTTTCAATAAATACATTTATAACACAATTTCCTTTTTTTATTCTCAACAATCTAATTAGTTGATAAAACATAATTATAAGCTATAATTTATTAATATGATAGTATTTGATGAGAAGTCACACACGTATTTTAATAACGTAACTAATAGAGCTTACATTTCGGTTTCAAAGTTATTAAGCTTGTACAAGGAACCATTTGATAGGGATTTCTGGTCAAAAAGAACAGCTGCTAAAGAGGGTATTACTCAAGAAGAAGTGCTAGCTAAATGGGATAAGAATACAAAAGATGCATGTGATAAAGGTACATCAGTTCATGATATAGTGGAAAGTTATATTAAGACTGATGAAGTATTGGATAAGCCTTTAATTAAAGCGCTTAATGAAGTATTTGATAAAGGTGATTATAAAAGAGTATTAAGTGAGGAATTAGTATATAATGATGAATATGAAGTTGCAGGCACTTCAGATATTATATGTGATGTAGATAATGATACATTTGACGTGTATGATTTTAAGACAAATAAGAAGTTTTTATTTGAAAACAAGTATGGTAAATACCTTAAAACACCATTAAATAATTTACAACAGTGCCAGTACAATGATTATAGCATTCAATTATCATTATATGCATTCCTTTATAGTAAATTAACTAATAAGAAGGTTCGTAAAATATGCATACTTTATCATGACGGTAAAAAATTCCACAACTACCCAACACCATATTTATTTTGGGAAATTTCAGCTTTATTGAAACATTATTCGACAAACCATGGACAAAGTACTGTTAAGCAAAGTTAAAGACATTCTTAAAAACTGTACCCCAGATAACGTAGATAAAATAAAGTCAAGGTTAATGGTAAATCTTAAACCTGATGAAGCAGAATTAACTTACGAATACTTTATACGGTTCGAACCGGATTTTATAAAAGAAACATGCAAAGTACATGCTAATCAAGTACTGCCCATGTATGAGGATTACTTTAGAAGTAACAGTTCTATTAATGATATCTTGCTTGATGACTACGGAGGCGTGGATTAAATATTTTGGATGTTATCAGGTTTTGATACCCTATATCCCGTTAAATTTGTTTATGAGCCAGACTCAGATCTCATAATAAATCAGAATACCTTTGTTACACAACAGGGATTATCGTTAAATCTTGTTAACGCATTAAGTTCTCTTCAAGATGAAACAATTGGTAATTATTCTAATATTTTTCTTACCAATAAGTTACCGGTAAATGATATTATAACATTACCACCTAAACAAAGCATACCTTTAACGTTTCCTACTTATTTAGCACTTAGTGCTTACCCAACTATAAACCCTTATACATACTACATTTCAGTTAGTACAGGGCTTTTTCCAGTAACATCAACAAATTTAACGTTTGTAAAATCATTATCTAGTGAGCAACAAACTAACTTCATATTTTATGATTTGGATGGGTTGCATTGTAACATATCCACCATTTTAAATGGTAATACAATGAATTTAGCGGTTGATGTGCCTAATTTAAGTTGCTTTTTTTCCACCAATTCAGCTTTAGGAATATTTGAGTATAGTTTAGATGATAATGGGTTTTTAAAATTATTTTATAGAACTAACACTACTTTTTATGTTATAAGACAAGTTGGCCCAACTTTAAAACCTATTGATATCACTACTACCACATCTTTAAGTACAGATATTTTTGGCACCACGTTTACCGGTACCAGTAGTATTAATTTTAAAAATGATTTTATTTATTATGATAAATCATTCTTAAAGGATTTTATTGTTAATGAAACTAATATAGTGCAAGATGTACCACAAAACACAGTTTTATATTACAATTATCAAAGTCAGTTTAATTTTTTAACCGGAGCAACTGCAGTTGTAAATCTTTTTAAAACTAAAAATGTTTTAAGTAACAAATATTATATAAATGATGAATTACCTTTTGTAGATAATGATGCAGTGCAGAGAAATTATACATCTATTTTATCAAAACAAAATAGTGAAACATTTAACGGCGATTTTCAATTAGGCTATAATTATTACACCTCTGAATATTTGTTAATACCTGACAAAGCAACTTTATTTACATTACCCGAAACTTTATTCCCATATAGTGTAGTTAATATTGATAATAGTAATTTAGTTAATATAGGAGCATATGGTGGCTTAACACCAGTTTATTCAGACAAAGTTGTAAAAAAACTAAACGTAAATGAAAACACAGTAAACTATAATGAAGCTAATGGAACTTACTTATATACATGGCTTTATACAGACTCATCTCAATTAACTTCTTATTGGTTGGATAGGTATTATTATCCACAAATAACATCATTAAATGCTGCTTACACAGGTACAAATAATCAGGTATTTAATTACACTTCTGCTCTATCTACCTTTTTATCAGCTAACAACATATCTCACAATTATTCGTACTATGATATAAGAAGTTCACTAACGTTTGAACCATCTGCATCTTATTATTATTCCAGAATTGGTAACAATTATATTAATAAAGTTGTGAATACTTTTGATGAATCGGTTTCAGCGTTTCAAGTCTATGACTCCAATAACGTTTTGCAAAGTACAACTAATAATATAATATTAGATGGTACAAAATATGGAGCATTTTTAATTAATAATAGCCCAAATAATTCATTTACTTTATCATTTGATTTTAATACTCAAAACCTTTCTAACGTAAACTCTAATTTAATAGTTGGTAATAACTTTGATGAAGGTATTAGTTTATATGCAGGTGGGTTGAAAAATATATTTACACCGGGCTATTTTGTATCTTCTTTAACTGGTGTGGACTTTTTTGATATTAATAACAACAACACTTTTACTTTAAATGTAAGCTCTTATGTAAAAGCCCCAGTACAAGTTATAGATGTTATTAATACTGGATTTGATCATTTAATAAAAATATTTTATCTTAATTTTAGTAACGGCAACCCAGGGTTTTTAGAATTTAGTGTATATGACAAAATATTTAATATATACGAGTTCCCACAATTAAGTAATTTATACGGTACCAAATTCGGGTTTAATAACTTATACAGTAAACAGTACGTAAGTAATAATGAAGTACAGTATTTACTAAAATATACTATTGATGACCCTGGTGTGCTTTTACCATTTGGTAGAGTATACAGATTTGATTATATTAATTGCACTTATTTAGGTTATATAAATATACCTTTAAGTTACTTGCCTGGTTACAATAGTTTCGTAACATTTAACGGTAGTATATCCACATTATCCGGGTACGGGGGTAATATACTTGATGGAGATGGATTGGGGGTTTCAAAATGGAACAATGTAGTTTACTACAAAAATTTAAGTGCAGGCACTGAATACCCATCACTTTGCACAATTAGTGGTATTTTTGATGTTGCAATATTGCAAGATAAATTCTATGTTCAAACCAATGGTTATATTTCAGAATATGATCAATTTAAAACTCTTTATAATACTTACTACACAAGTGCTAATGTTGTATCTGGATTAAAAATTGATTTTATTAATGATGGTTTTCAAACTAAGCTTTTAAGCTTTGGGGCAGATGCAAATGGTCATATTATTGTTGATAAATTTGATTTAACGACATCAAACTTTGAAAGTACATATAATACAGGCAAATTTGCTGATCCAATTTACTATGGTGAATTTTTACACCCAAAACAAGGTACATATAACTTGTTAAGGTCATCAGGCATGGTAAACGGTAACTTTGTAAGCGGTGGTGTTGAAAATAGTTATACATACTCAACACCTATTATAGATTCATTAACTTCAATGTTTATTGATGCTGAAATAGGAGTATATTCTGCAAATGCTACTACTATTAGTATTTTATCGGGAGAGTTTAATATAGGTGGAGGTAAAATACCTTCAGACTTTGTTGTAAATTTAGTAAACGATTCTAGTGGTACTATTTTATCAACAATGACTGGGGACGGGTCATTAACAACAATGACTGTTACAATTACCAATATTGTACCTAATAACCCATATACGTTCCAAGTACTAAGAACAGAACCATATGATAGTCCGGTATATATGTCTTTAGAAATTTTAAATGGAAGTTTTATAAATGGTTCATTTAGAAACGCTAATATACCTCAAGCATTATTACCATTAGGTGAAACTGTTTACCCTGGCACTTTACAAGCCTATAACATCAATAGTTTAACTGAAAAATACGGGTTTTATAATTATGTTAGATCTGGTTCTTTATCAGCTAATTTTATACCATACGGATTTTGGTTAGCATGTTGGGATACAGCTAATATAAACGGTATACCTAATATTAATCTTTTATCTAATGGGTATAATATATACAGTTACCCTACATCACCTTTAATTAGTTTAAGTACTTACTCAATACAAAATTTCTTAGACCCATATTTATTAGAGTTTTTAACAACAACTCCACCATCTAGCGAACTTTCAGGGGTTGCATTCCAAACACCAACAAACTTTAGTGCAATTAATAATGTAAATCAATTTGATCAAGGTAATTTTATAGCAAGAGCTGATTTATTTTCTGGTAATGATTATACAAATAAACAAACAGTTATAATGCCATTTGATATTACCAATAATACATCTCAGATAACTATGCTATTTGACGCATTTAATGGTAATTTAAACATTTATTTAAATGCAGAGTTAATTAAAACAGCTAGTTTATCTTCAAATGCATTTTACACAAGTTATTATTTGAACAATAATTTTGGTATAGGAATGCCGTTTATTAATAACAAGGCTGCCTCTACAATAGGGGAATATTATGAACAATATCCAAACAACTATTCAATGGAAAATTTTATTGTTTATAATTCTGCATTAGATCCAGATCAAATTAAATTTAATTATCTTAAAAACCAAACAATAAACCCTATTAATTTTGATATTACTTCGGGTACGAGAAATAACACAGATACTGTTACCTCATACAATAAAATGATCATACCTGGCAGGAAAAATAACAACACAATTATTTACATAAAAAATGCCTATTTAAATGACGCTGGTAAAGCTAATTTAACAGCACAATTATTACCAAAAATTAGAAACGTATTACCAATTAACATTAGTAATGTGCAAATAGAGTATTTGGACTATGATTATATGTCAGCTACCAGTACCACTAACTTTTAACTTAAAAATAAATACTATAAATGCTTTTTACATCTAACAATACTAACAATGTTATCGTTTATAACAGTATAACTAATACGTTAAATGATCAAAAGTATGATAATGTAAACCCTTTTTCATTCATAGAGTTTTTAAATCAAACTCAAACATTAACTAACAACTATATAATACAGTTTTCTGATTACCAGTTTTATTTAAAAAAATGGAACACAGTAACTACAGTAACATACCAGGATTATAATACAACGGTTAGATATGAGTTTATAGAGTTTTTAAAAACTATTGCTCTTAATTATACTACTGCTGAAGAAAAAAGGTATTTAACTAACATAGATTTTGGTAATAATGATGATTTAGAAATAGCTGTACCGTTTTTTACATCAAAAATAAAACAAGTACTATTATATTTTGCAGAAAAAAGAGATAGTTATGTATTAGATTTGCAATTAGCGCGAGGCAAAGGTTCAGTATCCGGCATTACTAATTACATAAAAACCACTGTTATTGAAACTATATTTGGTAATGATATATTGCCCCCCATTACTTCTTCACAACCACTATCAACTGTAAGCACACAACTTAACGTTGAAGTAGAAGAAGGATATGATATTTTTAATGATTATTTTGACTTAGACCCATTTACACCTCCTTCTTTTTATGAAGCTACCGGAGATAGAGCAAAATATTTTACTGCTAATACTAATACCTTAGATCCCAATTTATTTTTAAATTTAGATGAATCCATTATAAATTTAATTAATTCTGAGAGACCAGTGTTACAACAATTACAAAATTTAGTAATAAACGTAAACACTCCAGACATTACACTTTTGCAACCTAAGGATTTTCAAAATTATGATACGGTTGCAAGAAATAATTTAACATTACTTTTAAATGCTCAATTAATACAAAAATTTACTGGTACAAGTTATTACTATTTGAGTAGCAATTCTTTAGGCCAATCCGTTTCTGGGTTATTATTTGAATCAACATCTCCTTTTGCTAATTTATTAAACGTTTACAACCCCACTACTTTAACGGTTCCTGAATCATCTACTTTATATGAAAGAGATGTGGGGTTATTTTTTAAACCCACACATCAAAGTATACTTCAATTACAAACACCTTTCACATTTGAAACTAGAGCTGACTTAAATTTAAGTTCAGTTTATATATTCCCAGACCCTTACTCTTATGGTAATATAGTTGGCTTAACTAAGACTGATCATGAATCTCCTTTTACCTATATTCAGCAAGGAGATAAAATACAAAGAAACATATCTTCTAACAACGCATTGGGAAATTCATTTGTAACTAAAAACGATTTTACATTTGAAAGTTATCATTCAGCTGAACAAAACTCTAGTGCAAGTTTCTTACAAGAATTGTATAATGTAGGCATTGCTACAAGTTATTACTCAGACATATACGGTAATATTTTTTCAGGTTTAAAACAACAAAATACAAACTATATTCAAACATTTGGAAACAATATTACCAATAACGTTTCAATGTATGGTTTATCATCGCTTACATACATACCATATCTTAGTAGTATTCAATCTATATTAAATGATGGAACTTTTTACGGCACTTCAACTCAAGTAATAGCTGCTAATGAAAACACTCCAGTCAGCTCTATTTACAATTCTAGAAATAGTGCTGGTAATTTTGTAGTTTACAATATAGTAAGCAACACTATTAACACTTTATCTAGTCAATTTACAAATGTGTTTAATAAGTTTCCATTACAGGAGACTGAACTTAATTACAACTTAAATTCGGTAGAGGTTTATGGCACTACATTTGTGTTTACTACATCATCTTATGTTATAATAGATCAAGTAAATTTTGACACTATTAAAGGCACATTTAATAAGTCTTCGTTAATACCTTTAACATTAAACTCTGCTGTTAATAACATGGCAAGTAATGTTTATTTGAATGGTAACAATTTATACATAGCAACGTTGTCTGCAACCGATTCACCTTTGATATCTTCAAATAATACAAGGCCATTTTACCTTTCTCTTTACAGTTATAACATAAATTCAGGTCTTATTACACAGTATGAATTTAACAGCCCATCAGATTACACTTTAAGTTATAATTTTAATACCTTAGTAAATGTAACTGATATGACTTTAATATACAACAAAAAACAAGATCTTTTTAATTTAGTGGTAACTTTAAAAGATCTTAATAATAACATATTTTTACAGAGTTTATTTTATAGAATAAGTAATAGTGAAGTAAGCCAAGTTGCTCAAAAATACTTTACCTCAACTAATAACAATATAACTATAAATTTCTTTGACAATAGTTATGTAAGCACAATTTTAACAAACCCCATTTTAAGTACTCCAACTATAGTGCCTTCTATAGGATCAATTATATTTTAATGCAACCAACACTTTACAGTTTTAACACATATACAGTTAACTTGTCATCCCCTCCACCTGCAACTAGTCAAACATATTCATTGTCGGGAATAATACAAGGTGTTACAAAAGTTTATCTTAATTATAACCTTTTAAACTTTACAGTTAACCCATATAAAATTGTAATTAACTGGCCTAACACAAAACCAATTACAATAAACAATGTATGGTTTAACTCTAAAATTGACCCATCATTAACAACTTTTCAACCTAATTCAGCTTATTCATATACAGTGTATGCACCTACTTTAATCACTCCAGTGACTTTTAATTCAAATGTAAACATTTATTATGAAAATGGTGTAATTACCACATTTAATATTAGTTTGTTGCAATTACCTGACAATACAATTGATATGGATTTGCAAGTACTGGATGTGCAAAACACTAACACCCCTTTTAGTACCATTTACAATTTACAATCTAATAGAGATAATGTGGTGTATAATATAAACGATTTAGTATCCAACCCTCAAGTATAATTTAGGGTAATATTTTTTACTTCAAAAAGAGTATCACCAGAATAACCTATACCAACTTTAGCAGTACTTGGTAAAGCAGATAAGTTAAAATTAAAGGATGCTAACTTTACATAAGTTTCGTTATTAAGGGAATAAACATCAATTTCAGTAAAGTTTTTTCTTACATTTACTCTAACAGTTTGAAAAGCATAAGGGGTAGGCACTGGACCTAGAGGACCATATAAATTAGGGTTTAATGGAAACACGTAATATGACCCAGCATAGGTAAAATTAGGAGCAATTCTTAAACCAATTGAATTTGACACTTGTATTGGATTACCAGTTGTAAAAGGTGGAATGGAAAGCAATTTGCTAAACAACCCAGTAATATCAAACCCTACAGTTGCAAACACACCGTTAACTGCACTACCTGCACTTGAAATCACGCCTAACCCAGGGCCTGTGCCCCCACCAGTTAAACTACTTATACTACCGTCAATAAAAAATACACTAAACCCGTAATTAGTTATGGTATCTGTACCACTAGTGTTCATTGTATATGTAAAACTAATAGTAAAATCGTTTAACGTCGTAAACGGTTGATTAATTAAAATGTTGCTACAATTTACAGGAAGGGACATATATAGATATTTACTTTATAATTGCATTATATGTTAATTGCTCCGCATACAATAATATTTGATTAAAACCGTACAATGCAATATAATCACTAGGATCATTTCTTGGAGGGTTTATTATACTCATATCATATAGCAAAGGCGTTTCAAATAAATCAATACCACCACCTGTAACGTTATTTACAAAGGAATAAGCACCAATGTTACCAAATATATTAGAAACAAATTTCTTATATAAATTGTAGTTAGTTAATAAGTACACAACATCTGAATTTGTGGAAGAAAATGTTAATTTTCTTGCTGTTTCATTGATAAGTAATCCACTTGTGTCTAATTGCACAATTTGTGGTACTGCATTACTATCTAATATTACAATTTTAAAGTCATCAGTTAAAATATACAACTGATCATATATTTGATAATAACTTAATGAAACTGGTGCTGAAACTGAGAACAGCATTTGATTTTTATACGAGTTTATTAAATTAAAGTTTAAATCGTAATAGAAAATGGTGTAAGAAGTTGCATCATATACATAAATGGTATTAGCTGATGAACTTATTAATGTTGGGTTTGTTAACTGACCTTGAGTATTATTGGTTGAGTTTGTTAAATTAAACTTATAGCCTAAAGCCCTATCACCTTGTAATACTGACGATATATCATATGCATATATTGAAATATTACCATTATCACAAACATATAAATTATTTCCGTAATTTGAAATATTTGTAATGTTTTTAAATGTTAAGGAACCATAATTTGGTGTGTTAGTTTCAATATAACTAGAAGAAAATATTAAACTTAAAGTTGTATTAGTGTCAACTTTATAAACTATTATAGAAGATAAGTTGGCAAATAATAACGTATTGTTCCCGGAGTATGGGTCTGGCATATATGCAATTTTACTATTATACGTTATATCAGCATTAATGCAAGACAATTCATAAGTTGGTTGACCTATAAAAGGATAACTAAACCTTACTGGATAAAACGTATAAAACGGTGGAGTGTAAATTCTAGTAGCAGCAATCGTTAAAGTACCACTAAGAGGTAAATTAGAGGATGCCATAAAACATGCTCTATACGAATCTAAGTAATTTACATATAGTTTGTTCAGTTTGTTATCTATTGAATTACTATTAATAAATTCATTAGGTTCAAAGGTAAAATCTGACAATGAATATGTTAAAGAAAAGTTTTGAGTTGGTAATCTATTAAAAAATAAATCAGATACAGTAACTATAGTGTATATTTTATTAACATTAGTTAATTCAACGTCTTGCGTATAAATTCCAGCATAAGCTATGTTTTCCTTTACGTTAAAAAATCCAATATATGGATTACCAGTCAATGTAAATAATCCTGTACCAGCCCATGCAAATTTTTTAATTGGATTCATATATTTTAGTTGTTATAATCTTCTATGTAGTAAAATACAGTTGCACCGCTTGAACCTGCTACAAAACTATTACCTGTTAATGTAGAAGTTAAAACTATTGAGTTACCCTGGAGTAAAGCATAGATATAATCATTTGTAGTAGATACTTCATTTACAACTGTTAATCCCAAATCTGTTTCAATAGCAAATCTTGCTAATGATTTAAATTGTGCGTTCTTATCACTATAGTATTGTTCTGCTGTAACAAAAGGAGACTGATTACCAGATACTGCTAATTGTATTACTGTATTTCTTCCAGTAACTGTTGTTTGATAAGAATTATATCTCGTTAAAAATATAGGATTATCAAATTGACCACTTATTTGCCCATCACTGTTGGTGGATAATAAAATTTGATCATTTATAAAATTGTAAACATTGATAGCTGAAGTATAAGAGCTTACTGAACTATACCCCTGTGATGTAAAATACGTTAATGTAACACTATACACCCCTGGGTAAGTGTAATTATGATAGGCTGTTAAATCTGTTGATGTTGTACCATCGCCAAAGTTCCATATAACTTGCTTATCTGAGATATAATTGGGAACACTATTAAAATTAGCTACAAACCTAAATTGCTCAAAGGGTAACGAATAACCTGACATAGGCATTAACTCCACGCCTTGCCTATTGAATACGTTAAAATTTAGATTTGCCACATTTATATTTATATAATAGTTTAACGAACTAAACTATCCATTATAACTAGATAATGAAGCAAAATAGAATGTGGATAAACTTGGCACTGATGACATTGGTACCCATGTAGTGGATGGTTCATCCCAAGTATAAGATCTACAACTAGTTACGCCTTGAACGTTAGTATAATAACCGTTATCTGGGTAAGCAGAAGGTGGTACCCACCAACATGTTGTTTCATCTATAATAAAAGAAGGGTAATTTATTGGCTTTGGTGGTATAAATGCATCTCTTACAGGATCATAAGAATAACCAATACCAGCATAATTATAACGAAAACCAGACAACCCATCAGCTGATAACGGTGTAGAAACTGTATTATAAACCGGAGTATATACTGTAGTTAAGCCTCCAATTTCTGTGCTGTAAACCACACTTGCAATAGAAGTTATTTGTACAGTATATGTATTGGAAACGTAATGTTTGGCCCCTCTTGTATTATAACTTGTTTGTAACCAAGTTCCAGTTAATCCTAATATTCCGGTAAGAAAATCATGGCCACTAACTGCATCATTGTCTGATACAACTAATACCTGTTGAACAATATTATTATTATCTACTTGTGCAAAATGTGCCATATAATGTATTTAAATTAAAATGTTATAGATCCAGAACTATTAAACTGATAGTTTTTATTACCATTTGCAACTGTATATGTTACAGACCCTGTAGTAGATGCAGCGGCAGCATAAGCGTTATTATAAGCTATAATAACCACACCACCACCACCATTACCTCCTGCACCACCACCACCACTTGCTCGTCCTGAACCACCGCCACCACCACCTAAACTACCATTACTTCCATTTGAACCTGAGTAACCACCGTTACCACCACTTCCGGAACCCCCGGTTCCACCTGAAGGTTTTGAAAATCTATTATCACCTCCCCCACCACCACCACCGCTATAATAAAGTGTAAATCCGTAAAAATTATATCCGTTACCTGCTCCACCATCATTACCAGCAGCACTTGAACTCATACCACCACCACCACCACCACCATATGAAGAATATCCTGCAGGTGCACCATTGCCGCCTTGACTACCTGTACCACCAGCGTTTCCGGCATAACCACCACCACCACCACCGCAACCACCATTATAACCGTACCTTACAGCACCTTCATAACCACCACCACCACCTCCATAACCAGAATAACCAAAAGCACTAGAATCACTACCAGTTATTCCATGATAATAATTACCACCACCGCCCCCACCAACTGTTATAGTGTAAGTTGTACCTCTTGTAGCAGTAAATGATTGAACTGTTAATCCTCCTGCACCACCACCACCTGCAGCGTCATTACCATAACCAGGACCACCACCTGAACCACCACCACCTACTACTAATACAACACCAGGTACTGTAAAGCTACCGCTTTGAGAAGGAGTAGGGGAAGGTGTTAAAGATGATGTAGGGGTTATTGATGGTGCAGGTGTTTGTGTTCTTGTTGGTGTTTGTGAAGGTGTTAGAGACGCTGTAGGAGTTATTGACGGGGCAGGTGTTTGAGTTCTTGTAGGTGTTTGAGATGGGGTTAAAGTTGATGTAGGTGTTAAAGATGCAGTAGGTGTTTGAGTTCTTGTAGGTGTTTGAGATGGGGTTAAAGAAGCTGTTGGCGTTAAAGATGCAGTAGGTGTTTGAGTTATTGTAGGTGTTTGAGATGGGGTTAAAGAAGCTGTTGGCGTTAATGAAGGTGTAGGTGTTAAAGATGCAGTAGGTGTGGAGGAGGGGGTTAATGAAGCTGTAGGTGTAAGTGATGCGGTAGGTGTTAATGAAGGTGTGGGTGTTAAAGATGCAGTAGGTGTAGAGGAGGGGGTTAATGAAGCTGTGGGTGTAAGTGATGCAGTAGGTGTAACTGAAGGTGTTACGGATGCTGTAGGGGTTATAGAGGCTGTAGGAGTAAATGAAGGTGTTACCGATGGGGTGGGTGTTATAGAGGCTGTAGGAGTTACTGAAGGTGTTAAAGAAGCTGTTGGAGTTAAAGATGCAGTGGGTGTAACTGATGGTGTAACGCTATTTGTAGGAGTAATTGATGCAGTGGGGGTAAGTGATGCTGTAGGAGTAATTGAAGCTGTGGGGGTAAGTGATGCTGTAGGAGTTACTGAAGGTGTTACTGAGGCTGTTGGAGTTAAAGATGCAGTGGGTGTAACTGATGGTGTAGTAGATGGTGTGTTAGTAGGAGTTACTGAAGCTGTTGGAGTTGCAGAAGCTGTACCTGTAGGGGTTACTGATGGGGTAGTTGAAGGAGTTACTGAAGCTGTTGGTGTTATAGAAGGAGTAGCTGTACTTGTAGGTGTAATTGAAGGGGTGGTAGTTGGTGAAACGCTTAAAGATAAAGTAATTGAAGGTGTGGTAGATGGTGTTACTGAAGCAGTTACAGTAGGAGTAACGCTATTAGTAGGTGTTACAGAAGGAGTAGCTGTTACTGTAGGGGTTACAGAATTAGATGGTGAAGGAGATGGTTGCGGTGTTACTGATGGGGTTACGCTATTAGTAGGAGTTATTGAAGCAGTGGGTGTAACAGATGGTGTTATTGATGCTGTGGGAGTTAATGAAGGGGTAACAGATGCAGTAGGAGTAACTGTGGGGGTTACAGACGCTGTAGGAGTTATTGATTGTGTGGGAGTTACTGAAGGAGTAACACTAGCAGTAGCTGTAATAGAAGGGGTTGGTGTAGCTGTTGAAGTTGGTGTTATAGATGGTGTAGGTGATATGGATGGAGTAGGTGTTATAGAAGGAGTTACACTCGCCGTAGGTGTTAAAGAAGCTGTTGGAGTTACTGATTGCGTAGGAGTAACTGAAGGTGTTACTGTTGCAGTAATTGAAATTGAAGGGGTAACTGAAGGGGTTATAGATATTGAAGCGGTAGGGGTTACGCTAGTGGTTGGTGTAATACTAGCAGTTGGTGTAATACTAGCAGTGGGTGTAATAGAAGGAGTAACTGAACTGGTAGGTGTTACTGTAGGGGTAATTGAACTGGTAGGTGTTACTGTAGGGGTTATAGAATTAGTTGGAGTTACTGATACAGAAGATGTAGTGGTGGGGGTTACCGAATTAGTTGGTGTTATAGAATTAGTTGGAGTTACTGATGGTGTAGCAGTAACACTTGCAGTTGGTGTTATAGAAGGGGTTGCACTTGCAGTAGGAGTAATTGAAGGTGAAGGTGTAGAAGATGCTCCTAATGAATGTGAAGGAGTAGAGGTAGGTGTTGGAGAAGGGGTAGATGAAGCTGTCACACTAGCAGTGGGAGTAATTGAAGGTGTTATACTACTGGTTGGTGTTACCGAAACTGTTGCTGTTAAAGATGCAGTAGGAGTAATTGAAGGTGTAGAAGTATTTGTAGGGGTTATACTAACAGTAGGTGTTATAGAACTGGTAGGTGTTATACTAGCAGTGGGTGTTAAAGAAGGTGTGGGTGTAATGGAAACCGTCGCAGTTAAAGAAGGTGTATGTGATGGGGTAATACTAGCAGTGGGGGTAACGCTTAAAGTAATTGATGGCGTTACACTAGCAGTTGGTGTACTGGTTATTGAAGCTGATGGTGTAACTGAAACTGAAGCTGGAACAGATACTGATGATGTTGGTGATGGTGTTAAAGAGGGGGTTATTGAAGCAGTTATTGTAGGTGTTAAAGATGGGGTGCTTGTAATTGATGGAGTTAAAGATGGTGTGGGGGTAATTGATGATGTTACTGTTGGTGTAGGTGTGGAAGAAGGATTTATCGTATGAGATGGTGTTGCGCTAGGTGTAAAAGATGGTGTAACTGATGAGGTAGGTGTTAACGTAGGTGTTAAAGAAGGTGGTAAAATAGATGGTGTAACTGAAGGTGTTAAGCTTAAAGATAAAGATAATGAAGGTGTAAGACTAGGAGTTGGTGTTATAGTAACTGAAGGTGTAAGGGAAGGCGTTACAATTATAGGAGGAGCATATACTCCCCCCTCCAACATTGTCAATCTTTGAATACCTATAGGCATTTATTATATATTTATAAAAAAAATAAGGTTGTCAAAGATGCAACTTTATTTATATTAAGAAGGAATTGCAGATGCAGGTAAGAAATCACTACCATCTGATGCAATAGAATACAAGGTACTTAACATTACATAATCTGTTAACATATATAACGTATAATATTCAAATGTAGGTATTTGCCAATAAGTTAAACCAGTATAAGGACCGCTTGTATAAACGCCAGATAATGCTCTTCTAAGTGAATCATCTTTAACTAACGTTTTAATGTAATATTGTGGTTTATCTGGATTAAATCCTCCGAATCCCCAAAATGGTATTAAATTCATAGCAGTTATTGCAAAGTTGTTTGTGTTATTGCCTATACCATCATGGAAATTAACTGTAGAAGCTCCATGTATAACTGCGCCTGATGGAGCAAAAAAATAGGTTTTCAATACATATTTAGTTTGTGGCCAAACATCAAAATCTCTACTATTATAACTTGCAATAAAATCATTACAGAAATCAATTGCCGCAGAGGTTGGTTCCATATATACTTTAAATGCGCTAAGATAGTAAAACATAATAGTATTTATTGTTTAAGTTACCATTTATCAATAGGACATTTTGCACCTGACATGCGAGCTTTAGTTTCCATAAAACAACCACATCTAGAACATCTTTTTTGTTCTTTTATATATGCATCGCATGAATTACATATTTGTAATCTACCGTTTTTTACATCATCATACACCATTACTTTACCCGATTTTAAAAAACTTAAAGCAGTGTCTTTTAATGTTGCTGCTAAATTAGCAGCCATATCAATGGTGGAAGGTAAATTTAAAGATGATAATGATGTAACATCAGAAGCTGAAAGATTAGGTGTATCAGTATCCATACTTTATATTATATATCATTTTTTAATTATCAATGATAAATTTTTACATATGCTAGAGCGCTGCTGCTTACACCTGATGGATTACTACCTGATCCGTTATTACCATAAGCTGAACCACCATAAGCATCTGTATCATAACGGATCAGGTAGTAATCCATCAG